>Ga0209112_10000001_pt1 | contig 64792 bp, 102 predicted proteins | sample TexAe_OM3H0_O3_FD_187947 | JGI IMG/M metagenome (GOLD analysis project Ga0209112, IMG submission 187947) | Forest soil microbial communities from Davy Crockett National Forest, Groveton, Texas, USA - Texas A ecozone_OM3H0_O3 (SPAdes) (version 2) | ecosystem: Environmental > Terrestrial > Soil...
CGCACCAAAGCGACCGGGAAGATTGGGACGATCCTTCCGGAAGCGCAGCCCGCCCCGCATCGCGACACGGTTCCCACCGGATGGCGAAAGACAGGCTCCCTCTATGTCCCTGACGGGACGGTGGCGCATTGAGTGATGAAGATGCACCGCAAGACCAGGAACCTCTCTTCTTCGACGCTGGCGACCCCGAGCAGGTTGCGGGCCGGCGCCGATCGAAGAAGCTTCAGGAGCGCGATTCCGAGCGGTTTTGGAAGGCCATCTTCGCCACCGAGCTCGGCCGCCGCGAGATGTATGCCCTGCTGCGTGACAGCAAGGCGTTCGAGGTGCGCTTCGCGTGCGGTCCGAATGGCTTCCCCCAGCCCGAGGCGACATGGTTTCAGGCCGGCGAGAGCGAATGGGGCCGCCGGATGGCCGACACATGGATGGCGCGCCATCCTGACGAATACCTCGCGATGCTCCGAGAGAACGATCCGCGATTTCAAAAAGGGACAAAATAATGGCTGGTGAGCCAAACGAGTCAGCCGCGGCCACGACCGTGGTTGAGGGGATGACGCCGGAGCCCGTAGCAGCGTCCCCTGCTGCGGCTCCGGCGGCCAACCTTGAGCCCGCCGCGCCGGCCGCGCCCGAGGCTGCTCCCGCGCCGGAAGCCGCCCCCGAAGCACCGGCAGCGCCTGTCGTTGAACCCACGCTGCTGCAGAAGTTCGATGCCGAGAAGGCCAAGACCGCTCCGAAGGTCGAGGAGAAGCCCGCCGCGCCGGCTGCCGAGAAGCCTGCGGCCGCTGCGGCCGCTGCGCCCGTTGCCGAAAAGCCAGCCGATCCCGCGGCTGCGGCCGTCGATGCCGCCGCTGCAGCTGCGGAGCCGGTCAAGCTCGAACCGGTGGTCTACGAATACGCGCTGCCCGAGACCATCAAGCTCGACGACACCGCCAAGACCGAGTTGCACACTGCGCTCGATGCGTTCCGCGCCGACCCGTCCAAGGGCGCGCAAGGCCTGATCGACCTGCACAACAAGTCGATGCAGGAATACGCCGACAGCCTGGCACGTGACCAATGGACCAAGTTCGGCGAGACCCGCAAGGGCTGGCAGACCCAGGTCATGGCCGACGAAGAGCTCGGCGGTGCAGGATATGAGACCAGCATGGGCGCGGTGGCGCGGATGCGCGATCTCCTGGTGCCAGCGTGGCGGCGGGACGCCTTCGACGAGATGCTGACCATCACCGGCGTCGGCGACCACCCCGAATTTCTGCGCCTGCTGCACAACGCGGCGCGAATCTACGACGAGGCGCCGATGCCGCCCCCAGGGCCGCGTCCTCCCGCCGACATCGGAAAGCCGCAGGGTCGTGGCCTGCGCGGTCTCTATCGTTCCAACCAGGGCCGCCAGTAGTGCCCACGACACTAGGAGCTTGACATGGCAACTGGCCAATGGCCAACACTTTCGGATGTGGCCACCCGCACCGATCCCGCCGGCGACATGCATGTCATCGCGGAAATGCTCTCGCAGTCCATCGCGCTGGCGAAAGACCTGTATATGGTCGAGTCGAGCGAGATGTTCGGGCACGAGTTCGCGTTCCGCACGTCGATCCCGGCTGGCTCCTGGCGCCAGATCAACCAGGGCGTCCCCTACAGCAAGTCGACCACCGCGAAGTCCCGCGTCGGCCTCGGCACGCTGGAGGATTATTCCCAGGTCGACCGCCTGCTCGCCGAGGGCAGCGGCAACACCGAGCGCTTCCGTGAAACCGAGGACGTCGCGTTCCTCGAGGGCATGGGGCAGACGGTCGAACAGACCGCATGGTACGGCAACACGTCGGTCAACCCGGCACAGTTCCAGGGCCTTTCGACCTTCTACAACACCGTTGCGACCGCGAACGCGCAGAACGCCGCGAACGTGATCGACGGCGGCGGCACCGGCAACTCGAACACATCGATCTGGCTGCTGTGCCACGGCGCGCGAACCTTCCACGGCCTCTACCCGCGGTCGACCAAGGCCGGGCTGTCCATGGAGGACAAGGGCGACACGGTTCCGGGCTTCGATTCGCTCGGCAACCGGTTCGAGGCCTATACCTCGTGGTTCCGGCACATGATCGGCATCGTGCCGATCGACTGGCGGTATTGCGCGCGCGTCGCCAACCTCGACGTGACCAACGCCGGCTTGGCAGGGCCGAATGCCTACGACATCTTCGCCGGCATTCGCCAGCTCTTGCTGCTGCCGCCGACCCTGACGTCCGAGTCGTCCGGCATCACCGAAGTCGATGCACCGGATGATCCGGCACCGGGCATCCGGCCCGTGATCTACACCAACCGCACCGGCCGGCACTGGATGGACGTACAGGCCATGCGCGACCGGAACGTGCTGCTCCGGCTCGAGGACTACGCCGGCAAGCCCTGCGACGGGATCAACGGAATTCCGATCAAAATTAGCGACCAACTTTTGACCACAGAAAATCGAGTGGTCTAATCAAGGACTTAGAGAAGTCGTCCATGTTTACGAGCCCATTCCATCGCATCATTCGCTCCTTTGCTGGCGTTGCATCGCCGGCAGAGCAGTTGAAGATTGGGACGGTCATTCCTGCCGCCGAGCAGGATGGGCTTGATGTGGTCGACTTCCATCTTGGTCTTTCGTCGGCACCACGCGCATTTTCCCTTTTGAAGGATGCGCAACTCGGCAATGTCTTCTGCCGTGAAGGTTCCGCCGTTGCTGTTGCGTCGCGCGCGGTAGTTTTGAGTGATGATCACTTGGCTGGCCCTAACGTGCTCAATATTGGCTTCGCGCCAAGCCTTCATCGCAGCTTTCACTCGCTCCGGATTCTTGTCCGCCCACCGCTTGACCTCGGCGCGATGGCCGGTCGGGTCGGCTGCGCGTCGGCGTCGCGCGCCAGCGGCCATATGGCCGGGGTTTCGGTCGTTCCATCGTTTGCATCGGTCAATCGAGCATTGCACGCAGATGCCGTTCGAGACGAAACGCTTGTCGTGGCCGTGCTTGCAGGCTTTGCCGGTCGCGTAATGCAGATCGCCGACCGCGCGCGCCGCGACACGGTTCGGATGCTCTGGTCGCTTGGCTGCAGAACTCAGCGTGTTGCGCACGGCGCAGGTCGAGCACAGGCCATTGGCTGTGTATCGCTTGACGATGTGCCCGTTTCGGCACGGTTTGCCGGTGAAGTAGAATCGTTCTCCCGCCGCACGTGCGGCCTCTCGCTCTGGTACCCGCTTCATCGGCCCTCCGGTGTGTCGAGTATCTTGATAGCTCAACCGGCCTGAAAGGAACAGAGCCTATGATCACCGATGCACTTCTTGCCTTCGTCCCGCTGGGCGCGCCGCTGTCCCTGGTCGGCGCGGCCGGCGTCGCCATTCCGTCGTCCCAGATCATCGACCTGCTCGGCGCCGGTGTCGGCGTCAACCCCGCTGCTGCAGGGCAGATCTGGGGCAACACCACGAACTTCGGCCAGGCCGATGCGATGGGTGTCGGCAACCAACGACCCGAACTCAACGTCACGGTGGGCACCGCGCTCGCTGGCGCGGCGGGCCTGACGCTGAACGTGAAGCTGCAGGGCGCGCCCGATCCTGGCGCGGCCGGCAACTGGACGCCGACCAACGCCTCGTTCGTCAACCTGGGCGGACAGGACGGCATCACCCTGGCACAGGGCGCGGCCGGTACCGTCATTGCCCGCCTGCCCTGGCTGCCGCCGTTCCCGGTCAACCTGCGCCCGCGCTTCCTTCGCCTGCTGTTCTCGCCGGTGTCGAACGGCGGCGCCGATCCGTCCGGTGCGTTCACGGCCGGTACGATCGCCTCCGCGTTGGTGGTGATGAGCCGCGACGACTATTTCGCCTCGCAGCAGCCGCGGAATTTCACCGTCTCGTAACAGGCGGTCCATCTCGGGGACGCCGATGATCGGCGTCCCATTATCCGTAAGGGACAATGGTTATGACCGAAGAAGTTGCCCAAAAGAGCAAGGCGGGACGCAAGTCTCGCGCCACGATCGAAGCCGAGATGACCAGTTCACCATCGTTTCAGGCCGCGGTGCAGGCCGCGGTGCAGGAGCAAATCGCCTCGCTGATCCCGCAGCTGCAGGCCGCGCGTGCCATTGCCGGCACCGCGCCGGAAGCCAACGACATGAGCCAGATGCAGGCGCTCGCCCTGGCGATCTCCGAACTCACCACGCAGGGCACCGGCAAGGTCCGCGTCGCGCCCGAGGTGCTGATGAAGCGTGAGCAGGCCCGCGAGCGGATGACCAAGCTGATCATCGCGGCGCGCGCCGAGAAGAAGGTCCCGACCTATCAGCTCCGGAACAAGGTGCTGCTCAACGAGCGGCTGATCGAGCCGATGTGGAGCGGTTCCGATCACGTTGCGCGGCCGACCGAGATCGATTTCTGGGGCGTCCCGAACGACGCCATGGTGCCGGTCAACGACGTGGCGAAGGAGATCTTCACCGCATTCAAGGATTCGGTCGGCTCGGTGCACGGCGTCAAGGGCGTCGAGAACGGTCTGCCGAAGGAGGACGATCTCGGCATCACCCGTGGCGGATTGGTGGTGCGCAACACCGCGATCAACTCCGGCATCCGCAAGGCCACGCCGGAGCGTCCCGCATGGGAAGGCCCGATGCCGGCCTATGAGGACGAGGCGCCGCAGACCACCGGCGATCCGGCCCACGAGCCGCTGCGGGTGCACAACGACACGGCGAAGGGCAAGTTCTCGCCCGTAAACGTGCTCGGCACCATTCAGCCGCCAGCCCAGCAGACGGTGTAACGGATGGGTCAAGCAGCTCCCGAAGGCGTCGGCGGCTCTGGTCTCCCCCCCGCGGGAGACCAAGCCAATGCGGTGGTCACCGGCACGATTGTCGGGGTCGGGCCAACGCAGCCGTTTGCCTTCCGGGGGCCGATGAACGTCGCCGCATGGGGCTCGGTCCTGGCTTCGCTCACCACCACGGCAGGGTCGTTGACCGCGGGCGTGGCATCGGCCACCGGGATCGCGGCGGGATATGCGATCAATAGCGTCAACGTCCCGCGCGGCACGACGGTCGGCGTGCTGGCCGGCACCGTCGTGACGCTGGCCGTGCCGCCGATCACGCTGCGCGGCCGCGCCGATGGTGTTGACGGCAACGTCACCATCGCGAACGCGCCTGGCGGGCCGACGATGGCGTCGCTGGTCGGCGCACTGGTTTCCGCCGATCCGCGCTTGGGCGTGCCTGTCGGCACCACGGTGCTGCGTGTTATGCGCGAGAAGGTCGACCCGACCAGCCTGACGCCGGGCGTCGACGGCATCGTGACGCTGTCGAACCCGCCAACCCCGCTGACCGCGTTCAAGCAGCAGGCTTTCAATTTCTTCAGCTTCGTGAGGAACGGCAATGCGATCACCGCGACCGGCGCTGACGCGGCCGCGATCTTCACCGGGGCCGGGGTGAACTTCACCGGATCGATCCAGCTCGAGCGCAGCTTTGACGGCGGCCAGACCTGGCTGGTGTGCAATATCGGGGGCGGCGGGACGCTGGCGATCTACAACGCCGGCACGCCGGTGAACCTGACCTTTGGCGAGCCGGAGAAGCAGGTGCTGTACCGCTGGAACTGCACGGCGCTGGGCGCCGGCGTGATCAACTATCGACTGTCGGAGACCGGCGGAGCTGCCGAGTCGCTGGCGATGCAACTGATCTGAGGAGATGGTGATGAAGAAGGTTCTTGGGTTTCTGGCGATCGCCATCCTGATGGGCGTTGGCGCCGCGCTGGCGCAGACCGGCGGGTTCGGAGCAATCCAGACGTCGCCGGTTGTCGTGCCCGGCTTCATCGACTTCAACGCCGGCCCGCAGGCCTCGGCGATCCGCGCGACCGGCGGCACGTTCACCTGCACATCGGCAGGAACCATTGTGGTGCCCGCTGCTGCGGTTACCACCAACTCGGTCGTCATCACGTCGCTGAAGTCGGCGACGAGCGCGGCCACGGCTGCGGTCTACATGTCCGCCCTCACCGTCGGTACGGGCTTCACTGTGAAGTGCAGCACTTCCGACGTTTCGGTCTACAATTACTGGATCTTGGGTTAACGGCCGCAGGGCCTGAAGGAGAGAGCTATGCGCATTCACAAGGGTATCCTCGCCGCGGGAATCGCCGCTGTCATGGCCGGCCTGGGCTTCGCCGCGATGGCGCAGTCCGCCAATCCGCTGGTCTCGGCGATCGGGCAGGCCGACCAGGTCCAGATCATCCCCGGAGGCATCGCTTCGGCGCGCAGCACTTACGGGAACGCGGGTTGGGTCGGCGGCTTGGAGCAGTATTCGTTCCAGGTGCCGCTGACCGGCTTCGCGATCACCATTCCGAACCACACCTCGTTGATGATGATCAACCCGGCCGGCACGCTCGCCACCGGCACGTTCACCATGGAACCCAATCCGAGCGATGGGCAGCGCGTGTGCATCGTGAGCACCCAAACGCAGACGGCCGTCACGATTGCTGCAAATACCGGGCAGACAATCGGTGGACTTGCCGTTCCTGCCGCTGGCACCGCCAACGTTCGCATGTGCTTTACCTACATCGCCAGCACGGCGACGTGGTATCACTACACGATGAACTGATATGCCTCCAGTCTCGCAAGCGCAGCGCCGTTGGGCGTTTGCGAACAAGGACAAGGACACGAAGGAAGGGCGCGCGGCGAAGGAGTTCGCCGACGCCGATCCGGGCGGCAAGCTGCCGGAGAAGAAGAAGCCGAAGAAGCTGCGCGACATGTACAAGGGCAAGTCCGATGGCTGACTGGATCAAGAAGGGCGCTTCGAAGCACCCTGGCGCCTTCAAGAAGAAGGCCGAGGCCGCCGGCGAGACCACGCGCGAGTTCGCCAAGGAAAAGGCCGATGCGCCCGGCAAGCTCGGCAAAGAGGCGCGATTCGCGGAGAACGCAATGGGCGCGGCGCGGAAGTCGCGGCTGCCCTACAAACGGAAGGACTGATCCATGGCTGAAGGTGAGAAGAAAAAGGGCGGTCTCCGCGGCATGTACGGCAAGGGCAAGGGCGAGAAGAAGCCCGAGCCCAAGAAGGAGGCCGAGTCCAAGCCGAAGGGCGGCGAGGAGAAGCCGGCCGGCGGCGAGATGTCGCCGATGATGGCTGCCCATAAAAGGCACGAGGCCGAGCGCCGCGACATGCACGGTACGCACCGAGAAGAGCACCGTAAGATGGCCGCTCGCCATGAGAAGGAGCTGAAGGAGGCCGCCGCGATGCAGGAGGCCCAGGCCAGCCAGGCCGCGCCGGCCCCGGGATCCGGTGATGCGCCCGCCGCTCCCGCCGCCGGTGGCGTCCCGGTTGCCGCCGCGCCGGCAGGAGCGTAGCCCATGGCCGGCTGGTCCAAAATGGTGTCGATGGAGCTCGACGACGAAGACAAGCTCGACTTCTGCTCGCCGATCCCGTGCGACCGGCCGGATTATCCCTATGGTCTCCGCATCACGTTTTGCGACAAGGAGCTAAAAAAGCTCGGATTGTCGAAACCTGACATCGGCGACATGATCGATATGCGGGCCTTCGGCGTTGTCACGTCATGCTCATCTGAGCAGGTCGAGGGGGGTGAGGAGCGGGTTCGGGTTGAAATCCAGATCCAGCGCATCTCCGTCGAGAACGAAGCCAACGAATAGGAGACTACCCATGCCGCTGCCACGCGATTACTTCACTCTCAACGACGACCAGTTCAACAAGCTCGTCGAGCTTCTGACGCCCGGCTACCAGCTCGCGCAGTCCTACCTGGCCGACCTGAACCATCGCCGGACCGTCGAGGCCCAGCGGCAGGCCGAGGATGCGGCGAAGGCCGAGGCCGACGAGCGCGCGCGCCTGCTGTCCGAGGACAATGCACGCGTTGCGGCGCAGCAGCGGACCGAGGCGGACGCCCTGGCCGCGGACCGGCGCAGGCAGGCCGAGATCGAGGCGCAGCAGCGCGCCGAGGCCCAGGCCAGCGAGGAAGAGCGGGAAGCCGCGCTCCGGACCCAGCGCGAGGAAGCCGAGCGCATCGAGGCGGAAGCGGCGACCCAGCGCGGGCAGATCGCGGAGCAATCCGCAGTCGCGCGCGAGCAGCGGACCGCGACCGAGACGGCCGAGTTTAACGCTGAACACGAACACGAAAAGGCCATGGCTGCCCAAGGATCGACTGCCAACCGGCAGCTCACGCCGGGCGCCATCGTCGAATAATTGCGAATCAGACCTTGGGGTGGGGAATATGACGCGTTTCGTCCGTTCGATCTGCGCCGCCGTGGCCTTGCTGGCCTCGGCGGCTTCCGCTTTTGGGCAGTCCTCAATCCTGCAGGGCGGGCCATGGGTGCCGGGCCACGCGCCGATGTACGTCGGACAGGGCATGAGCCAGCCGATCGTGCAGGACAGTGGCGCAGCCGGCTCTCCGACGGCCGGCATGGGGCTTTCCGAGCTTCTGATGGTGGCCCGCGGCACCGGGACTGGGCCGTATCCTGGTCAAGGCACTGGCCCGCTCGGCACGATCAACTGTGAATATGACGGGCCGGCGCCGAACAACCATTATCTGTGTTTCTCGCCGAATGCCCAGGGCGGCGCGCTGATCGCGACCGGGGCGAGTGGCACGGCCACGGCGCAGCCGCTGTGCTTCAACGTCAATGGGGCTCCGTTCTGTCTCGGCGGCGGCAGCGGAACGGCGATCGCCACCTACACCGCGCCGACCGTGGTGGGCGTCTTCCCGTGCTGGAGCACGACGAGCGGCAACCTCGCGGGGTGCTCGAACGGCGCTGCCACGCTGGTCGGCAATCCATCGGCATCCCCCGGCAACCCTGTGGCGTTCACCATCCCGAGCCTGCCAGCTCGCGGCGCGCCGGATGCGAACAACGACAAAATACCGATCCAAAATAACTCGACTGGCGCCATCAATTACGTGACGCCAGGTCAGATTGCGGTTTCGGCGACGGCTGGCGTGTCATCGCTCGGCGGAGTTACGGGGGCGATCACGCTCGGCTCCAACATGCAGATTGTCGGACAGCAGCTCAACGCTGTGGTGGGCGGCTCAAGCGGGCAGATCCTCTACAACAACGCTGGCGTGTTCGGAGGATTCACTGCTGGTGGCGACTGCACGGTGGTGCCATCCACCGGCGTCTTTACTTGCCTGAAGGTCAATGGTGTGAATTTCGGCACCTTTGCCACGGCGAATGCCGCGACGCCGCCCGCGATCGGCGGCACCACGCCTGCCGCTGGATCGTTCTCCAGCCTGACCGACACTGGCATCACCGGGTCGACGCAGTGTGTGCAGGCTAATTCCAGTGGCACCTTTGCTGGCGCTGGGGCTGGATGTGTGAGCCTAAGCGGCAACAATGCATGGACTGGCAACAATTACTTCGGCGGCATCCCTCTGTTCGACGTTCTCTCTGCAGCCCATGGATGCGCCGCAGCCGATCCGACAGGAACAACCGATTCGACTGCGTCGATTCAGTGCCACATTGATTATTTGAACAGCACTTATGCTGGCGGCATTGTTTGGTTGTCACCTGGAAATTATCTGGCTGCATCAACGATCCATGTCTCCGGCGGAGTTTGGATCAAGGGTGCCAGCATTGACAGTGCCGCCATTCATACGAACACCGATACTAACGTTTTGTCCTTTTATATCACCGGAGGGACATGCCCTTCGGGGGGCATGAATGCCGGTCTCGATAATATCAGCGTCTATGGCTACCAAAATGCAGGTGCAGGGCAGCCAACGGTCAAGGTTGGTGCGAATTGTCTCGTCAACTTCTACAGCAGCAGGCTGTGGTTTGGTGCACAGGGACTTAATACGGCAGGGACTGATGGCTTATGCTTCAATACGACCATCGCCGGATACACAGAAAATGTGTTTAGCTCTGGGTCGAATTGGTATGTACGCTGTAAGCTTGACTCGATTTCGACTGGAATACCGTCTTTTTCCTCATTCGTTCAGGGAGCCAATGCTGCTGGCTTGGCTGTCGCTGAAAACTACTTTGAGGAGACTGATTTGTCAGTGGCTGGATCTGGCGCGACATGGTCTCTTTTCTATGATGACGTGAATGGGAATGGCTACCTGAAGTTTGTCAACTCAATCTTTGATAGCCCGGTTCTTATCAACCACGTAGCTAAAGCCATGATGGTTTCGGCAACGTTTGGCTCGACGGTCGCCCACAATTCAGGCTCAATGTCAGTTGTCGGATCAACATCCATCTCCGGATCGTTGACAATTACGGGGGCTGGCGGAAGATCCTGCGCAGGAAATTTAGGAATCACCTGTTAGATGCCAGTCACATCTAACGACGTCGCCAACCAAGCAATCTTGATGATCGGCGGCAATCAGCCGCTGGTCACCGGGTTGGCGCCGACGTTCGACAACTCCACCACAGGCAAGGCGCTGCAGAAGCTTTACGTCCCCTGCGTGCAGACGGTCGGCCGGCAATTTGGCTGGGACATGGCGCGGCGTCTGATCGCGCTGACGCTATCCGGCAACCCGGCGAATGTGCTGTGGCAGTTCGAGTACCTCTACCCGGCGAACGGCGTCCAAATCTGGCAGCTCGTGCCACCGGTGATCTCGGACCCGAACAACCCGCTGCCGACCACCTATTCGGTCGGGAACACCCTGGTCGGAGGGGTACAGACCAAGGTGATCTGGTCAAACCTCCAGGGCGCGCTGGCGAATTACAACAACAACCCGACCGAGAATGTCTGGGATCCGGGTTTCCGCGAGGCGGTGGTGCGGCTGCTCGCGTCCGAGCTGGCAATGGCGATCGCCGGCAAGCCGGACGTCTCCCAAGGCTACCTTTCCAGCGGTGGCGCTTTTGAAAAGATCGCTGAAAGCAGGGATAGCTGATGCCTCTCGCCCTAAGCTCGCCATCCGACATCATCAATCTGTCCCTGACCCGGATCGGGTACAAAGGGGATCGCGTTGGATCTCTGTATGAGGGGTCGGAGGCGTCCAAGTACGCGCTCGACATCTACGCCCAGACCAGGGATCAGATGCTGCGCGCCGGCGATTGGGGATTTGCTGAACGGAACGTCAACCTGACGCTGCTCAAGCAGGCGCCAGCCTCCGGCTATTTCCCGCCGAGTTCGTGGGATGGGACGGTCAATCCGCCGCCACCATGGCGTTACGAGTATGCTTATCCTCAGGATGCTTTGAAAGTTCGCTCGGTCAAGCCGGTGCCGATGTTCGTCATGGATTTCGATCCTCAGCCGAGGCCATTCGCGGTCGAGAACGACAATTATTTCGTCCCCTCCCAAAAGGTGATCCTCACCAACGTACCGAACGCCCAATTGGTGTATACAGGACAGGTCACGGACCCGCAGGTCTGGGAAGCCGATTTTGTCGATGCGCTGTCTGCGCTTCTTGGTAGGCTTTTGGCTCCGGTTCTGCTCAATATGGATGCTGCGAAATTTGCAGCGGCTGACGCGGCGCAGGCCGAGGAGAAGGCCGACGCACTACGAGGATAGAAAAACGACAAGGGCCACAACCCGTTTGCACCGGGGAGCGGCCCTCTAACCACAACGATGAGGAGCATCGAAGATGGCTGAAGCCGGAATATCACATGTAATTATTGAGTGCACTAAGTGTCTCAAGCCAAAGCATCAATGCGACTTCTTTCTTGATAAGAGGCGCAAGTACCCAGCATCCATAAAACAGCCGTGCAGGTTATGCACGTCGGATAAAGTCAAAGCGCAAAGGTCGATAAATCCAGACCGCATACGACTTCAAGAGCGCGAATCGTGGAAGCGCAGATTTGACATCAATGGAGAAAAGAAACGGTTCAGCGCGATGGGGTGGCGCCTAAAATACAAATTTGGGATAACCTTGGCCGACTTCTTGGCTATGATCGAAAAACAGGAAGGTAGATGCGCGATCTGCCAGATCGATGTCAAATCGCTTACGATCGGGAAAGGTCGTAGAGAGGCCGCCTGCGTTGATCACGATCACGAAACAGGTAAAATTCGAGGCGTGCTCTGCCATTCGTGTAACACTGGAATTGGTTTGTTGGGAGATAGCATTGGTATACTTGAAAAAGCGATCAAGTATCTAAAGGAGAGCTCGCCATGAGTGGGACGCCAGCCGACATCGCGAATCAGGCGCTTGATGCCGCTGGCATTGATGCCACGATCGGTGATTTAGAAGAGGGTACAAAGCCGGCGCAAGTTCTCTTGCGAGCTTATAGCCAATGCTTGAGGCAGTTGCTCAGGGCGTGTCCGTGGGATTTCGCACGAACTCAGGCGCCGCTGGTCTTGCTTGGCGACGCGACTGGCAACACGATCGGCGTTGGCAACCATATCCAAGAGCCATGGATTTATTGCTACCGGTATCCGATCGACTGCATGAAGCTTCGCTATATCCCCTGGAATTACGACCAGCACGCCGGCACTCCGCCGGGCAACATCGCGATTCCGACGAATATCCCGTTGACCACGGCGACCGGGCTTCCGAACTTCGTCGGTCGCCGGCTGCGGCCGAGCCGCTTCCTGATAGGCAATGACCCGAACTATCCGTCTCCTCCTGGATCCTCGTTCGGCGAGGTGCAGGGCGAATCGCCGGTAGGCTCGACCGTCATCATGTCGAACGTGCAGAAGGCGATCGGCATCTACACCCGATTCTTGCCTTATCCCAGCAATTGGGACCCGCTGTTTCGCGCGGCGTTCGTGTCCTATCTGGCGAGCGAGATCGCGCTGCCGCTGGCGAAGATGTCCGTGGTCGGCGCGAAGCAGGCGCTGCAGCTCCGCAAGGAGAACATAGAGATCGCGAAGGCGAAGATCAAAGAGGCCCGGGTCATCGACGGGAACGAGCAGATGGCATCGAGCGATATCTCGGTGGATTGGATGCGCACGCGGCGCAGCGGTGGCTGGGGCACAGGCCGCGGCGGCTGGGGCGGCGGCGATGAAGGCCCGGGCACCTATGGCGGCGGCTATGACAGCCTAGCACTGGCTGACGGGAGCGTGTTCTAGGCCATGGCAACACCGGTCATAAGCCCGTCGGCGTTCACGACTGGGGAGGTTTCGCCGAGCCTGTTCGGCAATGTCACGCTTGCGCGCATGCATGCGGCGGCGAGCACCATGCGCAATTTCTTTATTCGGTACTCTGGGGGCGCCTATTCCCGGGCCGGGACGGCGCTGGTCGGGCTCTCAAAGCAGACCGGGCGCAGCTATCCGCCGCGGCTGATCCCATTTCAATTTTCGATCAACCAGGGGCTCTCCCTGGAGTTCGGCAACTTTTACATGCGGGTGGTGCTGAACGGGGCCTTTGTGACCGAAGGCCCTCTTGAAATCACATCGGCGTCAAACACTGACCCTGTTGCTCTTGGTCTGAATAACGTTGTTGGTGCGCTATCCGCGACGGCGAACACTGGCGGCGTGTCTTCCTCGTATGTCACGGGCGATACGGTTACCGTGGCTGGTGGAACGCACACCAGCCAGGCTTCATTTTTGGTGGCAAATACTCAGATAGCGAGTTTGGCGCCAAATGCTCTTGGCAGCGGGTATACTCCTGGTGATCTGATCACGCTGGCCGGCGGCAGCCCGCTCACTGAAGCCGTCGTGCAGGTAGCAAGCACGCAGGTTCTGTCAGCGACGCTCGTATCTGGCGGCCATTTAGCGACGTTAGCAAACGGTTCTTATTCCGCGACAGGCACGACGGGAGCCGGCACCAGATTTACTTTAAACGTCACGGTAAATACCAACGTCGTGACCGCCATCAACTCAATCACATCAAACGGATCGTATAGCACGAATCCAGCGAACCTTGGCGCTGAGCCAATCTTACTAACTGGATCGGGTAGCTCTGATACGAACCCGGTTGTTTCGCTTGTGATGAAGATTCGTTCTGTCGCATTATCCAACCGCGGATCGTATGCAGTAAACTCTGCGACGCTGACCCAGGCCTCGACAACTGGTAGCGGGACTGGCGCCACATTTAATTCAGCGATCTTTGCTCCAAACAACCTAACAGTTGTCAACGCAGGATCATATACCGTTGTGCCGGCTAACCCCGCGACCCAGGATTCGACGAGCGGAAGCGGCGCTGGCGCGACCTACAATGTGGTTTGGAGTGCTGGCTATTCCCTGACTGCTGGAGACTGGATCTTTGTCCAGGGTGTCACCGGCATGGTTCAGCTCAATAACCAAGTCTTTGTTGTGCAGGGGAGTGGTTCAAACGTTTCGCTATTTGATGCCTACGGCAATTCTGTAGACGGAACGCTTTTTGGAGCGTGGACCGGTGGCGGTACAGTATCGCGGATCTACACCGCAGCCACAATCTATAGCGAGCAGGATCTGAAATATTTGAAATTCACGCAATCGGCTGACGTCATGTCGATCTGCTGCGTGAACCAAGACACCAGGGCCGAATATCCGCCGCAAGATCTGTCAAGAATATCGGACACTAATTGGGTTTTCTCGCCAGCGGTTCCTGCGCCTTCGGTGTCGCCTCCGCAATTCACCAATATCATCGCGAACGGGACTGGCAACACCAATTATGCCTATGCTGTCACAGCGGTGAGCATGGTCGACGGCACAGAGAGCGTTGCGTCGCCGATTGCGATCGGAGCCAACTTTGTCGACATAGCCACCACGGCAGGAACGATCTACGTCTCGTGGTCCGCCGCCGCCGGCGCCAATCAATACAACGTCTACAAGGCTACGCCGAGCCAGACATTTCCCGTCCCTGGAGCTGCTCAGTTTGGGTATGCTGGATCTGCCTACGGCTTGCAGTTTATTGACAGCAATATTGTCGCGGATTTCTCTCAGGTGCCACCGACCCACAAGAATCCTTTTGCGCGAGGGCAAATCGTGGGAGTAACGGCAATTAACGGCGGCTCAGGATATTCGACAGCGACGGCCAGTGTACCTTCTGCCACTGGATCTGGGGCGGTCATTCAGCCCATTATTTCCAGCTTTGCGGTAGCAGCCTATCTCGTGCTTGATGCGGGCAGCGGTTATCAACCGAATGACCCTATCGTTGTCGTTGGTGATGGGGCAGGAGCGACTGCTCGTCTTGTTGTTGGCCCACAGACCGGCACATATCCTGGTGTCGTCGCATACTTCCAGCAGCGCCGCGCCTATGCCTCGACGATCAACCAGCCCGACACGTATTTCATGTCGCAGCCTGGCGCGTTCACGAATTTTGATTCCAGGACGCCGCCGATCGCGAGTGACGCGATCACGGGAACGCCGTGGTCGGAGGAGGTGAACGGAATTCAATTCATGGTGCCAGTGACTGGTGGCTTGATCGCGATGACGGGCCTTGAGGCCTATCTCGTGACCGGCACCGGGGGCAACGTGTTCTCGCCCCAGCCCCTCGCGCCGGCCAGCCAGCAGGCCCAGCCCGAAGGCTTCAACGGCTGTTCTCCGACCATCCCACCGATCCGCATCTATCAAGACGTGATTTATGTGCAGGCGAAGGGCTCGACCTATCGCGATTTCGCGTTTGATGTGTCAAACTATACCTACACTGGCGTCGACCTCACGCTGAATTCGTCTCACCTGTTCATCAACAACACGATCCTGCAACATGCGTGGTGTGAGGAGCCGTTCAAAGTTTTGTGGGCGGTGCGCGACGACGGCGTTCTATTGAGCTTGACCTATCAGAAAAAGGAGCAGGTTGCGGGCTGGGCGCGGCACGACACCAATGGGCAGTTTGTCAGCGTCTGTTCGGTGACCGAGCCGCCGATTGACGCGCTCTACCTCGCGGCAAGTCGACCGTTTAACGCGATGCTCTCGACCTACACGATTGAGCGGATTAACTCGCGCCTTTGGAACTCGGTTGAGGACGTGTGGTGCGTCGATTGCGGGCTGAGCCTTGCGCAGCAGAGCCCGAACGCGACGCTGCAGGCGATCATTCCTGCGACCTATGGCGGGATTTCCGGCGTCACCAATCTGATCGGCGGATCGGGCTATTCCGTTGCGGCCACCGCAAGCGTGGTAGATGCACCGCTCGGCAACAACGACGCCGGAGGGCCTGGAACAGGTGCCACCGCGACATTGACCATTGTGGGGGGCGTCATCACGGCGATCACGTTCCCGACCCCAGGATCCGGCTATCGCAACCCGCAGCTCGTGATTTACGACCCAGCCGGCAGCGAGGGCGGCTCGGGGGCCTCGGCGCAACTGACTTTGAGCACCATCGTGCAATTCCAGGCCTCAAGCGGCGTGCTTTCCGGCTTGACCGGGTATGATTTGCGGATGGGTGGCGGAATCGCAAGGATCACGTCGATCGTGTCCCCGACCCTGATCAATGCGACAATGACAACCCCGTTCAGCGCGTTCCAGGCCAATGGCGGCGGGACGGTGCAGCCAGCGACATCGGGCAACTGGACGGTGTCACAGCCGATCACGGTGGTGAACGGGCTGGATGTGCTGGCTGGGCAGACCGTGACAGGAATTGCTAACGGGCAGGTGATCACGCCGCGGGTGGTGAATGCGCTCGGGCAGATCACGCTCGACCAGCCGGCCAGCCAGGTGACGGTCGGCCTCGGCTTCCAAGCCCAGTTGCAGAGCGTCTATCTCGACGCGGGCGAGCCTACGGTGCAGGGTCAGCGGAAGAAGGTAGGCGCGGTCACCGCGCGCGTGGAGGCGTCGGGACCGTTCTTGATCGGGTCGAACCAGCCGGACGGGTCGACCGTGAGTCCCATGCAGGTCGCGCCGATCTGGAGCAATTTGACCGCGGCGCCGACCGGAGCAATCGCGCCATATCCCGGCTCCGCAGTGCCGCTCTATACCGGCGATATCCGAATTCCGGTGCAGGGCGGATTCCAACGGCCGGGACAAGTCGCGATTCAGCAGGATTTGCCGCTTCCTGTGCAGATCCTGGCGTTCATTTCCGAAGCATGGGAGGGTGACAACCCGGCCCAGGCCGCCCCTCAAAAACAAGGGTAATCCAGATGCGACGCCTTCTTGCCGTTCTGTTTTCTCTCCTCGCCTCGTCCGCCGTGGCTCAAATCCCGGGCGGTGGCGTCAACCAGTCCGGCACGGTGACGACGGGTGACTGCGCGAAATGGCTCGGCTCTGGCGTGATCGCAGATGCTGGTGCGGCCTGCGCTTCCGGTGCACCGTCAGGCCCGGCCGGAGGTGCGCTCAGCGGGACCTACCCCAACCCGCAATTAAGCGCCGCGCGCACGTTTTCGACGCCAGCAGCGCCGACCGGGACCAGCAGCACAGCCGCTCCCATCATGATGGGGCTTGCCGGGTCGATCACGCCCGCCTCGTCTGGGAAAGTTCTTATATCGGTCCCGGCGCAGTTGAACCAGACCACCGCAAACGATGGCTGCTTTATCGCGATCAGGACCGGCACCGGCGCGACTCCGGTGAATGGAGCAGCGGCAACAGGAACCGTCGCATCGGTAGCGGTGGGCTGGTTTGCACCAGCCGCAAATTCCTTCGCGCCGGTCACCCCTATGGGATACGTGACTGGCTTGGCTATCGGGACTCCGTTGTGGATCGATGTGACGTTGCAGGCAATTACCGGCGGCTCATGCTCTGTGACGTCTGTCGGGATTATCGCCATTGAGGAATAATGGTGTTATTGACGTGGGATGGGGCGATTTGAGACCATTCCAGGCCGTCAATTCCACTGCGGGGCCATAATTCGGCGCCTGCGTGCCGAGCATCGCGCCGCCATTGCGACGCTTGGCGTCTCTCCGCATCGCAGCCTGCGGTCGAATTTCGACATTTCGATGTTTACGAGAGCGTGGCTTGTCGACGGCGAGCTCGCCGGTCTGGGCGGCGTGACCGGATCGGAGATCTCGTCAACTGGGTATGTCTGGCTGGCGCTATCCGAGCGAGCCACGCGATTCCCGGTCGAGATCGTGAAAGAGACCCAACGGCAAATGGCGCGCATCCTGCTGACCAAGCGCGAATTGGTGACGCTGATCATTCCCGAGGATAAGACATCACTTCGATTTGCAACATGGCTCGGATTTGAGACCGTGGACCCAACGCCGATCCCGTGCGGCTCCGGCCGTGCCATGCTGATCCGATATACCACAGGAGACTGATCCTTGGCATTCGCTCCATTGCTTGCAGTTGCGGCGACCGGCCTTTCCGCGGTCGGCGCGGTCGAGGGCGGCATCGCATCCAAGAACGCTGCCGATTACCAGGCACAGGTCTCGGCGAACAACGCCACGATCGCCAACCAGAATGCGGCCTATGCCATGGCATCCGGTGAGGCACAGGCGGCCAACCAGAGCCGGAAGGGCGCGGCCAATATCGGCCAGATCAAGGTGAAGCAGGCCGCCAGCGGGGTCGACGTGAACAGCGGGTCGGCCGTGGACGTGCAGACCGGCCAGCGCGAAACCAATCAGCTCGACACCGAGACCGTGCTCAATAATTCCGAACTGCAGGCGTACGGTTATCGTACCCAAAGCACGAATTTCCAAGCTCAATCCCAACTCGACACGATGCAGGGCGAGCAAGCCGAGGAGGCGGGCTATCTGAAGGCCGGCGGGGATCTCCTATCTGGTGCATCAGGGGTCGGAGGGAAATGGACTGGGCTCACCAGCAACAATCTCGGCAGCTCGCTCATGGGCGGCGGCAGTCCGTCAGGCTACGGCACGGGTTAGACCATGGCAGAACCTATCCCCACGAGTGACGGCGTCGCGAGCGTCGCCCCGGCATCGACAACCCCGGATGACTACGAGCACATCACGGCCAACCCGGAGGCGTTCGGCGGCGGCGTGGCGCAGGGCCTCAGCGCGTTGGGCGCAGGCGCAAAGACGGCGGCAGACTTCTATCAGCACGCCGCATCTGACGACGCCAGTAACCAGTTCCAGGACTTCGCCACCAAACTGCTGCACGGTGATCCGAGCAAGCCCATGACCGGGCCTGACGGCATGCCTGTCATGGGGCCGGACGGCAAGCCGATGCCCGACACCGGCTATCTCGGCACGCGCGGCCGAACCGCGATGGATCAGCGGCAGGGCGCCGAGCAGGCCCTCGACGCGCAGGAAAAGCAGCTCCGCAGCAATCTCAGTTCGCCCGAGGCGCAGCTCCAGTTCGACAATTTCGTCCGCAGGTATCGATCGCAGACCGCCGAGCGGATTGGCTCGCATGCTGACCAGCAGTCGACGACTTGGTATTCCCAGGTCAACACCGATACGGCCAAGCTGGCAATGGAGCACATCGCCAACAACTTCGACAATCCGAAGGAGATCGCGGCCGGCGCGGCGGATCTGACCAACGCCTACGTCAAGAATGCTCAGCTGCAGGGCGCCACACCGGACAGCCCACAGATGAAGGAAGCGTTGCTATCGGCGCGACGCGATGCCCTGGACTCCCAGCTCAACGCCATGGCGGTGAAGGATCCGGCGCGGGCGCTGGCGGTGCTGGACAAGAACAAGGAGATCGCTGGCACCAAATACGACGAATTGTCGACCCGGTTCCGCAGCCGCGCCCAGCAGCAGCAGGGCTATGACATCGCCGACCAAGCGATCAAGGAGACCTATGCGAAATCGGCGCCGCAAGGCGGGTATCAGCCGATAGTGCTGACCCAGGCCGGGGCGCCGTACGGCATTTCCGGAAGCTATTTGCAGCGTGTGCAACAGCTCGAGACCGGGGCAAACCCGAACCAGACCAGCGAGACCGGGGCCAAGGGGCCGTTTCAGTTCATCGATTCCACGGCAAAGCGATACGGCCTGAACGATCCGTTCGATTACCAGAAGGCCGCCGATGCTGCGGCGCGCCTCGCCGCTGATAACAAGAACGAATTGAACCAGCGGCTCGGCCGGCCGCCGACCGACGCCGAACTCTACCTCGCGCATCAGCAGGGCGCCAGCGGGGCGGCGGTGCTACTGGCCAACCCGAACACGCGCGCCGGTGACCTTGTCGGCGATCGTGCCATCCGGGTGAACGGCGGCGATCCCAACGCGCCCGCGTCACAATTCACGAGCATGTGGGCGGCAAAGTTCGTCGGCGCGCCGGGGCAAGCTGTCGCAACGCAGAAAGCTATGGCGTTTCAATCCATCCTGTCGAACCCTGACATCAGTCCAGAGGTTCGAGCCCATGCCCTGCAGCGTGTCCAGCAGGAGATGCAGGCAAACCAGATCGCGCAGGAGCAGGACGCCAAGGCGCAGAAGGCCAAGACCGACGCGATGCAGACCGATCTGGTGCGCCAGATCATCAACGGGACCGGCCCCGACATCATCGGCAAGATCGCCGATTCGGGACTTCCTGCGGCTGAGATGGAGAACCTGTACAAATTCGCCACCAACGAAGGTGGGATCCAGGACGATCAGCGCTATGGACCGGGCTACACCGCGGCATTCAAGCAGGTGCTGTCCAACCCAGACGATCCTTCGCACATCAGCACGGCCGGCGAGATCATCGCTCGAGGTGGGCCAGGAGGGGATCTGACCAAGCGCGGCGTCACCGAGCTGCTCGGCGTCATGGAGAAGATCAAGAAGCAGCCGGATCAGGCCGGCATCGCCACGGTGAAGTCGAAGCAGCTCGATTATTACCTGGACAAGTTTGCAGTCGACGAAAACAGCATATTGGCCGGACTTCCCAACGTAACAATCAAGCGCGACCAGAAGGGCAAGGACCGGTTCAACCACGATTTCGTCCCGGCGTTCGAGGCGGCCTATTCGCAATGGGTGGGACAGGGCAAAGACCCGATGGACTTTCTGACCGACAACAAGAAGCTCGACGACATCATGAACCGGGTCTATCCGCCGTCGGAGCGGGCCGCGGACGCGATCAAGAAAAGTCCTGTGCCAGAGAAGCCGCCGCCGGCGCCGGAGGGCGCCGCGCCGCAGTCCTGGGACCATCTGATGGCGTCGCCGCCGAAGCTCAGGACCGGCGACCCGGTGCCGCTTGACAAATGGGGTGCGGTGCTGACCTGGCTGGCGCAGAACCCGACGCCCGAGAACAAGGCCGCGTTCGATGCAAAGTTCGGACCGAGCGGCTATACCTCCGACATGGTGCTGAAGCGGCTGCCGCACGCCGCCGTGGCCGAGCCGGCAAAACCGGCAGAGAAACCAGCCGCGCCGCAAGCCACTACTCCGGCTGCGCCCGAATCGTCCGACGAAAACCCGTTCCTGAAAAAGATCAAGGACGACAACAAGCTGAGCCCGGCCGAGATCGAAGAACAGAAGAAGAGAACCGAAAATGCCGAGCCGATCGTGCAGGTCGGCATTCGCGGCTGAAGAGGTGACGTGTGGATAAAGAACCGAGCCCGTTGGACGACATCGGCGACGTCGGACCGCCGATCGGCCAGGACACCAGCCAGAGCTTCGGACCAGGATCGGGCCCAACCGTCCTGAACACGGTGACGGACAGCTTTGCGCCACAAGGCGGAGGAACCGGCGCCAGCGCGCTCGGCACGGCGCTGCAGGAAACCGGGCCGGCGCGGTTCGCCACACCGCTCGACGATATCGGCGAGATCGCGCCGGAAGAAGTGACGGTCAAGGGCGCGGTGACGCGCGGCGCGGTGCACGGCGCGGTGCCCGCAGCCGGCGCGATGGCTGGTGCTGGCGCAGGCGCTGAAGCGGGTGGCGCCGTGGGCGCGTTTCTCGGCCCGTGGGGCGCGCTTGCAGGCGGCGTGATTGGCGGCATCGGTGGCGCGATCGGCGGCGGCTTTGCTGCCGACAAGGCACAGGACTACACGCTATCCAAGCTGCCGGATAGCTTTGTGGATGCGTTCGGCCAAGGCGAGAGGCAGCAGCGGCTCGACCAGCAGGAACGACCCGTTGCCTCGTTTGTCGGCGGCATGATTCCGTTCGCGCTGACCATGCAGCCGACCAAGTTGGCTTTTAGGGCCACGGGCTTGCCGGAAAATGCCACAACCATTCAAAAGCTGATGGCGAACCCAGTCACGGCCCGACTGTTCGGCGGCGGTGTGATGGGCGGGATGGAGCTGGGCCAAGAGGCGGCACAGGGCCAGGTCGACTGGCGCAAGGTCGGCATCGCGACCGGATTCGGCGTTGTGTTCAACAAGCCGAACGCGTTGGGCGAGGCAATCACAGAGATGGGCGCATCGCCGGCGCGGCGGATGCTCGGCCGGCCAGAACCGGCGGCGCGGCCGCCGACCATCGCACAGGCCGGCGACACCAAGATCATGGGCCCGGGCATCACCGAGGCGGTGTTCCAGGGCAGCCACGAGCAGGCGCCGGAAGCCGCGATGACGGCGCAGCAGACCGCGCGCGACGAGCAGGCGGCCCGCGGCGAGCACCCGGAGCCGAATCCGGCTGACATCGCCCGGCAGATGGAGCCGGAACTGTTCGCTCGCTATGACGATCTGGTGAGCCGTCGGGATGCGTTTCGTAAGTGGATTGACGATTACAACCGACCGTCGCCCGAGGCCATAGCCGAGGTTGATGGCAGGGTTGCTGATCTGCAAAAGCAACTCGACGAGCATGTCGCGGAGCGCGGCGGATATGCGGCTGGGCCTGAGGCCCGGCGGCTGCGCGCGCAGATCAGGGAGACACAGAAAGAGCGCGACGAATTGGCGGGGCGGGCAGCAACGTTCTCGCGCGGCGAGGCGCAGGACACCGCAGACCTTGCTTTGGCCCGTAAGCATTTGATGGATACCGACTTCGAACTTAGGGACGTCCAGAAAGAGGTCGCGGCCGCACATCGGCGCGCCGCCGACGCCGCCGGCACCGAGACCGTCCCGGCCGAGCCGCACGCCACCATCGCCGACATGCTGGCAGAACAGGAGAACGCACCCAATGCCCAAGCGCCAGAACAAGGAGCCGGAGCATCTGGCGTTCCAGCAGGCGGTGAAGCTGGGCCTGAAGCCGGAGCAGTGCCTGGAGCTGCTGGTGCTGTCGTTTCTGGCCCTCAACGTTCCATTGGCGATCAGCGCGCCTTCATCGCGGACGACGTCGCCCGACGATTGATCGCCGCGGGGCGTCCGGAGGACGAAGCTCGAGCGGCGGCTCAATTGGTCGCGTCGCGCTATGTCACGCGCGCCGGACGGTTCGAGGGCAAGCTTGGCTCGGCCGAGGAGCTTTATGCCAAGGAGAGCGCGGCTATCGCGGGCCCCGGCGGCAAGGCGCTCCCGCCGGCGTTTCCACCGCGCGAGGTGACCGAAGCGGCGGAGACCGCTGCTCGCGTGAAGGCCGCGACGCCAGCCGCTCAACCGGGCATTCTTGCCAACGATTTCGAGAGCGCTGACCGGATCAAAAACGAGTGGCGAAAGGCCACCCCATTCACCGGATCGGTTGAGGATTTCATCGCCGCGTCGAAGCCCAACCAGGAATCGCTGGCCGCGGTCGGCAAGCAGCTGGCGGATGAACTCGGGCTGACGTTCAAAGATCCCGGCGTCAAGGCGGACGGGCCGGGCAAGGGACTGGATCGGCTGCAAAGCAAGGCAAAGCGGTTCGGCGCGATCGGCTCGGTGACCGACCAGGTGCGAGCCGGGTTCGACGTGAAGACGCCAGCGCAGGCAGACCAGATCGTGCAGAGGATGGGAGAGAAATTCCAGGTGACGGACGAGGGCTGGCAGATGACGCCGGCCGGGTATTTCGACCGGAAAGTCTATGTCCGATTCCCGGACGGCATGATTGGCGAAGTCCAGATGTGGCCGCCCGGCATGCTTGCCACCAAGAAGGTTGGACACAAGCTGTATGAAGGCGCGCGCGAGCTGCCGCCGTGGCATCCGCTGATTCCGGAGTTCAACCGGACGCAAGCCGAGGTCTACGAGCCGGTGCGTGCCGCGCTTTCGGCCGAATGGAATGCGGTTTTGGGCAGGGGCGGCAACGAACCGAACCTCTTGGCGAATGCCCCCGCTGAGAGCACGGCGGCATTGGATCCGACGTCGGCAGCGTTAACTTCTTCCCACGAGCCTTTGACCAGCGCCCATGCCTCCGAAGGAGTCCAGAAGGCCGGGAGCCCGTCCCAAGAACAGGCTTTGATGTCTGACATGTTTGGGATCTCCAACGAAAATGTAGGAGAACATGCGTCCCCCGTCAACGCCGCATTGACCGCTCGCGACAAAATCGACGAACTTTCTCCGGCCGAGCAGAAGACGCAGCTGCCGACATATACCGCAGCGGCCGAGCAATCGCCGCAGGGCCGCGACCAGCCGGCCGGCGTGTTCATGTTCGACCCCACCAAGCTTGAGGTCGACGCCAAGCGCTTCCAGTTCAAGACCGGCGGGGACGAATACGGCGTCACCGGCGCGTTGCGCAACGTCCAGAAATGGGATCCGGCCAAGGCGCAATCGATCATTGTGTGGGAGCAGGCGGACGGCAAGCTGTTCGTGGCCGATGGTCACCAGCGTTCCGGGCTCGCTCGCCGCCTGGTCGAACAGGGCAAGGCGAAGGACGTCCAACTGCCGGGCGTGCTCTACCGCGAGAAGGATGGCATTTCCGCCGACGACATCCGCGCCATTGCGGCCGTGACAAACATTGCCAACGGCTCGGGCAAGGCGATCGACGGCGCCAAGGTGCTGCGGGAGCGGCCGGACCTTCTCGACGAATCGCTGCCGCTGTCCGCCGGCAAGGGCAAGCAGGCCGCGGCGCTGGCGCGGCTCGGTGACGAAGCGTTTCGGATGGTGGTCAACGATGTGGTGCCGGAGCACTATGGTGCCGTAGTCGGCGACCTGCTGCCGAAAGATCCGGACCGCCAGGTGGCCGCGCTGAAGGCGATCGCGCGGTTCGAGCCGAAGAACGCGGACGAGGCCGCGGTGCTGACCCAGCGCGTGGCCCAGGCCGAACTGGCGAAGAAGGAGGAGGGCGCGCAAACCTCCATGTTCGGCGACCTTGAGACGCCAGAGTCGACCGCCGGCGAGGAGATGAAGATTGTTGGCCGGGCGATCGCCGACCTCAAGAAAGACAAGTCGCTGTTCGCGCGCGTGCTCGCAAATGCGGAGCGGATCGAAAAAACCGGCTCGACAATTGAGCGCGAGGCGGCGCAGAATGTCTCAAACGACGCTGAGGTTTTTGCCAAGACGCTAACATCAGAGGCCTATTCCTCGGGACCGGTGCGCACCGAGCTCGTGGCGGCCGCAAGGGACCTGAAAAATGGAAAATCATCCATCGGAGAAGCTACACAGCGAATACTCGCTGCCCTCCGGGAGCAGGCTGAGACGCATGGCGCTGATCGGAATGGCGCTGTCGGAGCAGGGGCGAAAGAGCGAGAGCTCGCCCAAACCGACGTCGAAAGGGTCAAGGACCACGAAGGCTACCCAATCGACCGAGGCGAAATAAGCCACGATTTGCATGATGAGTGGGCGGACCTGATCCGCGATCTAAAGGAGGGCGGCGAAGACGTCCCGTCGTCCCCGGCGCTGCGCCTGGCGCTTAAGAAGTTCGATGATCTGATCAAGCAGAACGATTCGCGGCTGGTCATCCGGCGTGGCCAGATCGCCGACGTCATAGGCTCGCTCGAAAAAGCCAAGACCGACATCGCCGAGAAATTCGAGACTGGCAGCGGCCGCGCCACGGCGAAAAGCCTGTCCGGCCGCGTGATCGAGGCCAAGATCGACGACGAGATTGTGGGGCTGCGCCGCACCGAGAAAGAGCTGCAGGACTTCTTTGGCGAGGAGGAGCCGGGCGACCTGTTCGCAGCCGAGCCCGGCGCCGAAGGCAAGCCGCAAGCCCTGATCCCGGGCGTCGCGCCGGTCACCGCGCGTGACCGCATCCAGGCGCTGGCCAACAAGCCGCTTGCTCCAAAGAAGGCGCAGAAGGCCGCCGATGAAGGGCTGTTCGGCTCGTCGAAGGATCAGAAGGAACTGTTTCAGCACAAAGCAGATCACGATGATGATCTGATTAGAATGCTTAGAGGCGCTCTGGAAACTGACGAATACAGCTCAGTTGATAGTGCCGGAAGACGTGTTCCTGCATCTTCCCGCGAACTACTTGATCGCATGTCCAAAAAATACGGGGAAGACACTGATTTAGATCAGTGGTCAGAGAAAGATTACGACGCATATTTTGCTGCAGTCGACCGTGAAGCTGCAGTCAATAGCGAGACATTGGAAAATGCTGGAATAACGCAATCTTCAGCCAAAGCAGCCAAAGATGATGGCTTTGATACTTCACGGGAGTTTTGGCATGGCACGACGCACGGAATATTCACGGATTTTCGAGAGTCGACTGCTGAGAACGACGTATTAGGGCCGGCCATCTATCTCGGATCAACAAAGGGGCTTTCAGATTTCTATGGTCCTGGCCGCGGCGGTGACCTGCTCGGCCCATTCCATGTCCGCGGGAATATCGTGAACGAGAACACGATGGTACCGAGGGATCCAGACAAGTATCCGGGGCAGATGGCGAAAGCGTCTCAGGTCATGGGGACGCTCAAGCTCGCTCTGGAAGACAAGCGAATGCGTGCACCATGGGGCAAGGACATGACACCAGCGCAATATGCGCGCGAGTTCTGGAAGCGGCGCGGCGTCGATGGCTACGATTCCGGTTTTGAAGTCGCAATATACGACCCGAAGAACATCAGAGCTGGGTTTTCAATTGATGGCGGCACAATTCGCCCATCGACAGAACTCAATCAAGTCATGCGCGGCAAGATCAAGATCGGCTCCGGCCGTCCGCTGATCTCGCTGCTCAAAGATGCCAACGCCTCGACCTTCATCCATGAGACCGGCCATGAGTGGCTGGAGCAGATGGTGAAAGATGCCGCGCACCCCGACGTTTCGGATGTCGTGCGCAAGGACATGGCGTCCACGCTGGAATGGATGGGATTGGAAAAGCCAGAGGACCTGCAAGAAACTACCAAAGCTGGAAAATTGACTGCCAGAGCAACAAAGGCTCACGAGAAATTCGCCCGTGGATTCGAGCAATACATGCGCGAGGGCGTGGCTCCATCGAAAGAACTCGCCGGCGTATTTGCGCAATTCCGCAACTGGCTGCTCCAGATCTATCAGAGCCTGAAGGGTCTCGGATCAGAGATCAGCCCGGAGATCCGCGGCGTGTTCGACCGCATGCTGGAGATGGAACCGCAGCGCACCGTCATTGCGCCGGAGCGGCTGCAGCCCGATCTGCTGCACGACATCCACGAGGCCGACGCGGCACACACTCCGCCGCACGAGGCCGAGCCGGCGATGGACCGCATCATTGCGGAACGAGATCGCTACATCACAGAGCAACCCCCGGAGATTCAGCGTGAGCTCGAAGCCGCAGCCCAGAAAGTCCAAGCCGCAGAAGGACCAGCAGGAGAAGCCGCAGGCGCTCCCGGAGAAGCTTTCGCAAGCCCTGGCGGACCGGGACAAATGGGCGAAGGTGGCGGCGGACCCGGACCTGAGCCCGGCGGCGGCGGTGGTGGCGAGGAACATGCAGCGCAGCAGCCAAGCAGCGGCGGCGCTGGGGCAGAAGGCAACGCCGGACCAGACCCTCGATCCCAACTTGATCGTGACCCTGGGACTGCCCTCGCCCCCGGGCCAGCAGCCTCCGTTGGCGGGCGATCTTCCCCCTTCACCGACAAAGCCGGAAACATTCGGCTAGAGAACCTGACGAACAGCGCGGACGTCAGACAGGCCATCCACGACGCGGCCGACGAGAGCAACGACTTCATCGGCGACCGTCGGGGCGTGGTCACCGACGGTCAGGTCTCCGATCTCGCCAACGACATCGGTCTGCCCGGCGCGATGGACATGGTGTCGAAATGGGTGAAGGGGCAGGCCTACAACGCCGAGCAGGTGGTGGTGCTCCGTAGGCTGCTGCGCTCCTCGGCGGTTGATCTGTCCGAGAAGATGAAGCAGGCCGCGATCGGCACTGACGAGGACGTGATGGCCTACGCCGAGGCTCGAGATCGGCATCAACTCATTCAGCGGACCGTCACAGGCGCCACGGCAGAGGCCGGCCGGACGCTGCGGGCATTCCGGAACATCGCTGGCGAGGAAGGTTCGGCGGCCAAGGCCATTGATGAGCTGGTGAAGATCGGCACCGGCAAGACGCTGTTTCAGCTCAAGGCTGAGGCGAAGATGGGCGCCAAGCTCGACACCCCGGAGAAGATTTCGCGGTTCATGCAAGATGCACAGAAACGCAACTTCGGCCGTGGCGTGCTGGAATATTTCGTCAACGCGCTGATCTCGGGACCTATTACCCACATCACCTACGGCGTCGGCAATGAGGTATCGTCGATCCTGCGCGCCGGCCCGGAGACCCTTGCGGCAGCGGCGATCGGCAAGGTCCGCCAGGCGCTGGGCCGCGAGGGCGAGGTGGTGCACGCCGGCGAGGCGCTGGCGCAGTACAAAGCACGCTACGGGACCATTCCGGCCTCAATCCAATCCGCTATGGAGGCGGCCAGGACCGGCATGACGACGCTGTTGCCCGGGGAAGAGATCGCACCGGGCCATGGCGCCCTGACCCCGTTCGAAGGCGACGCCAGCCTTGCAACTGCAAAATCCATAACCAACGCGCCGGTGTCATGGAACGAGGCGATGGGGAGCGCGTTCGGCGCGGTACGCGGGATCAAGGATGCGTTCTGGGTCGGCGGCACGCTGAATGACAAGCCGATCGGGCTGGAATATTCGCCCCTTGGCCAGATCCCCGACGTGCGGGTGAGTAGCGTCAACATCCCGATCGGCACCGCGATTCGGCTGCCCGGCCGGCTAGTCGCGGCCGAGCACAGCTTCTTCCGCACCGCAAACTATTCCATGGAACGCGCCGCGGAGGCCTACCGCGCTGCCACCGACGAAGGCCTGACCGGAACGGCGCGAGACCAGCGCATCGCCCAGATCGAACTCAACCCGAGCCAGGAGCAGATGGACCGCTGGATCACGGCTTCAAGTCACGCCACGCTGATGGGCCAGGGCGGCGCGTTCGTGCGCAAGCTCAGCGCGATGATGAACCACGAATTCAATGTCCCGGGCATCGGCCCGACCCCGCTGCTGAAGTTCATGGACCCGTTCATCAAGATCTCGGGCAACATCATCGACCAGTCCCTGGTTCAGCGAACCCCGATCGGTTTGCTGTCGACCGAGCTGCGCGCCGACCTGATGGGGAAAAACGGGACCATTGCCCAGGACAAGGCGCAGGCCCGGATGCTGGTCGGAACTGGGCTGGCGTTGCTCTCGGGCAGCCTTGCGGCGCAGGGCTATGTGACCGGCTCGGGCCCGTCGGACCCCAAGGAAGCCGCGATGTGGCAGCTGGCCGGCAACCAGGCGCACAGCGTCAGGATCGGGGATTTCTGGTATCAGATCAACAAGCTTGGACCCTATGGCGTGCTGACCGGGATCGCGGCCGACCTCTACGAGGTGGCGCACGACGCTACGGATGGCGACATGCTGAAAGCTGCGATGCATTTGCAGCACGCGTTCACCCAGAACATCCTCGACGAATCGTTCATGAAAGGCCCATCTGACCTGATCAAGGCGGTGGACGATCCCGGCCGCTATGGTGAGAACTACATCAAGAGCTTCGCGTCATCGTTCACCCCGTTCTCGTCTGGCCTCTACCAGCTCAACCGGATGAACGATCCCTATCAGCGGGAAACCCGGTCCGTGGTCGACGCGATCAAGGCCAAGGTTCCGGGCCTGTCCGAAACACTGATGCCGCGGCGGGACGTGTGGGGCCAGCCGATGCCGAGCCGGGAGGGCGCCGGATACCTCACATCGATCTACGTGCAGAAGATGAACGCGGACCCGGTGAACCAAGCCATGCTCGATGCGCAGTTCTTCCCCGGGCAGGTCGAGAAGAAAATCCGGAACATCGAACTGACTCCCGAGGAATACGACGATTTTGCTCGGATTGCTGGAACTTTGACCAAGATCAACTTGGACAAACTTGTCGCATCACCGATGTGGCAAGATATGCCTTTGGGAGCCAAGCAAGACTGGATCAAGCTCGCGGTAGAGCAGAACCGTGAGATCGCGCGCGGCATCATCATGTACAAGCTCTACCCGCACATTTGGATCGACGCTCAAAAGCAAGCTGCCCAATGGAAGGTGGAGGGGAAGAAGCGATGACAAAAGAAAACCGCCCTTTCGGGCGGCCATTCTCCCCTTTCAACCTCTCCAGCCATAAGCAAGGATCAGACGGTTGCCAGCACACCACGGGGACCAGCACTGGTTGGTTGGGCGCTTCCATACACTCCATCTGATTGACGTTCAAGTCAAACGTCCGTAAGTTCGCCATAATTTTGTAGGGGCACCAATATGTTCAGCATCGTGTCACTGAAGGCAGCCAACGAGCAGCGGTTGAGCGCCAAGGAACGAGCGCTATCGCACGCTAGGCTGCTTGAGGTGCTTGGGTACGATCCCGAAACAGGGCTGTTCTTCTGGAAAAAGCGCATTTCGATCAGGATTACGGTCGGAGCGATTGCGGGTTCAGATACGGGAAAGGGCTACATCGAAATAGGGATTGATGGCCACAACTATTTCGCCCACCGGCTAGCTTGGTTTTATGAAAAAGGTGAATGGCCGAAAGGTCAGGTTGACCATAAAGATACGATACGAACAAACAATAGAATCAAGAACCTGCGTGATGCGACTCACGGTCAGAATGTCAACAACTCTGGCGTCAGGGCGAATAATACCAGCGGATACAAAGGGGTTTCTTTCGCCAAGAACCTCAAGAAGTGGCATTCTCGGATTATGAGCGAAGGGCAGCTTTATCTGCTGGGATACTTCGACACTCCAGAAGAAGCCTATGAGGCTTACTGCCGCAAAGCCAAGGAACTTCATGGTGAATTTGCGAGGATAGCATGACCGCATCTAACTTTACCAAAAGTCTTGCCCTTGTCCTCAAGTCAGAGGGAGGCAACGATGATGATCCGGCGGATCACGGTGGTCGCACCTCGCGCGGCATCACGCAGCGCGAATACAGCGCCTGGTGCAAGGAGCACGGCAAGGCTGGCGGTGATGTCTGGAAAGCCGCCCAGGCCGATATCGACGCGATTTATCATGGTGAATATTGGAACCCATGGTGCGACCTGATTCCGATTGGCAGCGACTACGTGTTCTTTGACATGTGTGTGAACGCTGGTCCGAACCGGGCGATCATCCTCGGGCAGCGCGCGCTCGGCGTGAAGGACGACGGCCGCGTCGGCCCGGTCACGCGGGCCGCGTTTGACGAGGCGATGGCCGACCCGGTAAAGCTGCTCGAAGCATACACTAATGCCAAGCGGAATTTCTATCGGTCGCTGCATCAGCCCAAATTCATAAATGGCTGGCTCAATCGAACGCAAAAGGTTCATGACGCAGCCTTGGCGATGATCAAGGGGGCATCATGAGATTCCTTTTCGTTTGCGCTTTGGCTGGAACAATGATCGGCATCGGCCTGGTTGGCGCGCTGCGGCTGGCCTATCCTGACTTCGCGGCGCTGCCGGCGGTAACGACGGCGCCGGCCTCCGAGATTGGCGGGTGCGGGTCCAGTTCGCTCGTTGGGCCTCAGCCGAGCTGCGCACCGGGTACAACGACGGGGAACGCACGGCGGTGAACTGGATCAATATTGGGTTGCTCGCTATGTTTGGCCTGGGACCTCTTGCCATAACGGCATTCCTGGCCGGGTGCCGCCGTTTGAAAAAGGCCGATACCCGCGACTACCCCGACAGCGATCCAACCGAGGCCCCGCCTAAGAGGAGGTCGTTTTGATTCGTCTCCGCTTCGTCACCTGTGACGACATGCTGTCCCGCCTGATCCGCACCCAGGCGGGCATTTCCATGCCGTTCACGCCGAGCCATACGGAGGCGCTGTCCCAGGACGGCCAGTCCTATATCGGCGCCCATTATGACGGCGGGATCCAGGCGCGCCCGGTGGGCTATGACGCGGCGCAGGTCATGACGCTGCCGGATGGCCGAAAGGCCGACATCATCGTCTCGCTGCCCTGCACGGATGTTCAGGAAGCGGCGTTTTACGCCTTCGTTAATTCCAAGATCGATGAGCCATACGACTGGAAATCGATTCTGTCGTTCGCCGCGCCGGACATCAACCTGCATCTGACCGACCATCTGATCTGCTCGGCGTTCATGACGGCCGGGCTGCGCGCGGCCATGTGCGAGTATTTCCCGCTTCCGTTGACTGTGCCGTTCCACCACATCTCGCCGCGGGACCTGCTGCTGATCCTGAGTTCACACGTTCAAATCGACCACTAGGAGATCACCCCATGGAAGGCCAGCCGAAATTCACTTACGACTTCGTTATGGGCCAGCTGCGAATGACTCTCGTGGCTGGCCTTGCGTTCGCCGGCGGCAAGGGCTGGCTCACGCCGACCGACGCCGGCGCGCTCCTGGCGATCGCGACCGCCGCCGGTCCCTTGGCCGTGCCGTGGGTATGGTCCATCATCACCAACCTGGGCAAGGTGCATGTCGGATCTGGCAGCGCCGCAGCAGAGGTGGCGAAGGTCGAAGCGATCTCGCCGGCCACCGCCGTCAATGCCGCCGCCGTCGTGTCGAACGCACTCGGCAAAGCGGCGGGGCTCCTCCTGGCCGCCATCCTGCTCGCCTCCATCATTCCCGCATCGCCCGCGAGCGCCCAGACTGGCACCCGTCGCGCGACACAGGCGACGCCGGCGCAGCCGAAGCAGACCAATGGCCTTCCCTGCGATCCGGCAAACTTGCTGCCGGGCTGCAAGACGGCACAGGCCGAGATCGATGGCCGATCGCCTACCGATGCGCTGCCCTGCATGGACATCTCGATGCTTACGAAGCTCACGCTGCAGAACCTGATGCCGACCACGGTCGCATGCATCCAGAAGGCGAACAACAAGCTGGTGACGGACACGCAGCGTGCGCTTGATTCGGCCAAGGCCTTCAAGAACAGCGCATCAGGCACGGCCGGCGCCGCCGTCGGCGACAACGACGCCATCAACTGCCTGACGCCAGCCTTGGCCCTGTTCCAGGCGGCGATGATCATTCCGGCCGTGCCCGCGCAAGATGCTGTCCTGAACGCCGATGGAACGGTCAAGACGCCGGCCGTTGCCGCGGTCGACGCGATCGAACCTGGGCCGATCTTGCTCGGGCAGAAGTTCCGCGAATTCGTCGAGCTGGGTGGCCTGACGACCTGCAAGAATGTCGTGAATTACTCGGTTCAGGCTGTTGCCGCTGCTGGAGCAGGCGATCTTGCAACCGCGGCGACTGGAGCTGCCCTGATCGCGCCGAAGTAATTTTGAATGACCGCAACGCCTCTCCTCGACATGATTTTGCAGCACGGCGGGCCCTTTGGATTGGGGCTCGCCGTCGGCATGCTGATGTGGCTGCTCGAGCACCAGGGCGGCATGGGCAAGGACAAGATCATCGCCGCCAAGGACGTGGTCATCGCCGAGCTGAACAAGCAGTTCGTGGAGCTCCACAAGGAGACCTTGGGCGCGATGAACGCGTCGACCCAGGTGAACCAGTCCGTCGACAAGGCCGTTACCGCGATCTATGCTGTGCTGACCTCGCCCATTGGCAGAAAGCGCTGACATGATCTGCGCCCTTCCAATCAATGTGCACGATCTGATGCAGGAGGTGCGCGCCGCTCGGCGCCGGGTCACCGACACTGCAAATCAGGCATCCAAGCGTGTCAACGAGCTTGATATCGCACTTGAGCCTTATCGCGCCGCGCCCGACCCTCACACCGCCCTGATCGAAGTCCTGTTCAACAGCCGCTCACTGGAAAGAGACGATTGATGGCGAATTTCATCCTCGAGGTTGCCAACAACGTCCGTGTGATCAACCAGCAAACGACGTGGGTCTTCCTGTTCTATTTCCTCGTGCACGGCATCTGGTATCCAGGTCCAAGGGGAATCGCGCCGGCCGACATCCGCCGCTTCGTGTTCGGCCTGGCGCTCGGCATGTTCCTGCATGACACCGGCGGGCTGATCATCGGATACACGGTGTGGGTATTCCGGGCCATGGGGATCGGCGGAGGGGCCGGCCATCCCTCTCCCGCCTCGGTCTATGGCATGGTCACTGGCCAGCTGACGATCGCCGTGGCGCATATCCTGATCGTGGCGGTGCTGTCGTTCAGCCGGTTCGGCTGCAAGCTGTGGGTGGGGCTGGTGCTGGCCGATATCGCGTATCTGGCCTGGGTGCTGTCCTGATGCTCTGGGTCGCCGTTCTGGCCGTCCTGGCGACCGCCGAGCCATCCCAGCTGCCGCCCGGCTATACCTGCGCCGATGTCCGCCGGCTGGTTGCCGAGCACGGCAGGCTGGCCTCGATCGAGTGGGCGCTGAAGCAGGGCTGGTCTCCGCAGCAAATTTGGCTGGTCAGGCGCGAGTGCCGGGTTTGAACCTGATGGCCTGCCGGTTGGCCTCGTAGTTCTGATGGATCAAGTATCGCCGCTCGTCCCGGTCCGGCACCAAGCGCAGGATGGAGGCGATGAACACATCATCGGAGAACTCGCCGACGCGGTATCGCTCAACGAGTCCCGATAGCTTCTCCTGGCGTTCGTCGGCGGTCATGATCTGGTCAGAAGTGTTGCTGCTGAAAAGGCAACGGAATCAACGATTTGTTTAGGGTCACAGCGCCGCCAATCCACACGGCATTCGTCAATCTCGCCATGACAGAACACGCGGTAGACGATTTCGCCGGTGCAGCTATCCTCCCACACCTCCCACTTGCGCACTTCTATTCCGCATTGCGAGCATCTGATCTTAGCGGCTTCGGCGGTCATTTTCCGATCCGCTCAATCATCTCGCGGGCGCAGTCCTGCCAGCCGAGGAGGCGTTTATTGGCGTCTTCACACGCCTCCAATTTGGCCTTCAATGTTCTATTTTCCACTCTGAGAGCCGTGTTCGAATCGCTGAGAGAATAGTTCCCTTCGAACGCCGCTCGTAGTTCATCCTTGGCTTGATCCCGCTCCTTGACCAACTGCTGAATGCGAGCGACCAGCATATCGCAAGTCCTCCTCATGTTCGCGATCGTGACCTTCGGATCTTCCCCCTTCGGGGTGCGCGGCGGGCGGACGGTGGATTTAGGCATGTGGTGCTCCTTGTTTGATCTTGGCGCAGTGCTCGGCGAGCTCTCTGCGTAACATACGATTCGTGCCAACCTTGATCTTGAGATGCACGCGCGTCGCGATCTGATCCGTCGCGTCGTAATATTCGAGGGCCTTCACGTGGTCGGTTTGCTTCTCGATCCATGATCGGCAGGCGGCGACATATTCGTCTTCGGTTTGTGGGCCAACCGCTCGTGGTGGCTCAGCAGTTGGTCGATCCTCGCCTGGATTTTGTTCTCCTTCCGGCTGTTGCCCAGGTGCCAGCTGCCGCACGACCGGCACCGATACGGGCTCAGCCCTTTGTTCTTCAGCTTGCGGAGCGCGATCGTTGCTCCTTCGAGGTTCTTGTGACACGCCTTTCCGCTCTTGCACGCCATCGGACTTCCCTTTCGGTTGCGGGGCGAACACGTCCATGCCGAGCATGGTGCAAATCTCCGCCTTAAGCGCGCCCTCTTCCATTCCTGGTAAGTACTGCGTAATCACGACATGGGTACAGCGGCGCAGCAGCCGGATCCAGGTATCGGCGGACAGGTTCGAGACCGACCGCGGTTTCAATTCGGTCTCTTGTGTGAGATGATGAGTAACAGCCTTGTAGTGGCGGGCATTCAACAGAAGTTGCTTACGGCAGTCTTCCTTGTCCAGGAATCGGTCCTCTGGCGAGTTATCAACGATCTTATCCAACAGCGCGAAGAAGAATCGCAGATATTTCAAATTGCTAGGAACGGTGCACTCTGCCTTGATGTCCACGTCATGCGGCAGGCTGCTCCATTCCTCATCGAAGATGCCGGCCGCGTCGAGGAATAGGCCGACCTCGCCGGGCTGCGCCTTGCGCTTTCGGAGAATTAGTTCGGCCATCAGTTGGCCTCGTCTGATTTATTCCGCTCCGGATGCCTCTCTGGGAATCGCTCAAACATCAGAAACATCAGCGGACCGGCGATCATGGCTGGGTAGAACATGCAGTAAGTCCACACGTCTCGCCAAATCGGCATGCCGAAGGATGTGACCATTTCATTCGCTTGGCGGATGTGTCCAACGATGCCGCAGAGCATCCAGAGTAAAATACCGATCTTAACCACAGTAAAACCTCATCATCAGATCTCGCACGAGGGGGATCGAGAGCCACGCGGCGGCGGTAAGCAGAACCGCAGCCGCCACCGCGACGCAGGCAGCACGAAGCACCAGCAATTCCTAAGATCCGTCAGCGTTCAGTTCTTCCAGCCGCTTGCCATACGCCTCGGCCAACTCGGTGTAATCCGGCGGCATCCATTCCTTGGCGTCCGGCTCGATCTGCGCGTTCCAGAAGGTCTCAGCCTCCCCGCCGTCGGACATGTGCCTGATCTTGTCCAGCGCCCAAGTGAAGCGCGATTCGTAGTCCTTCTTGATGTCCGGCCCTTCGCGCTTCGGCACAACCGTGATAGGCCCGCTGCTGATCGGGTCATCCTTCGGCGGGGTCACCGCGCCATGGACCTGGACCTCGTCGCCTGGGCGATATTTGTCCGAGCCGTGCGAGAATGTAGCCGATTTCTGAGCTTCACGAGTGACAATACGCTCGTGAAGCCTCGGGGCACCTTCAGCAATCTTGCCGAGCAGTTGGCTATTCAGCGTATGCCAGGCGATCAAATCGCCATCGTTCCTTGCGCCTTGGATCGATTCGATATACCGCTCCACCCACTCCGGAAATTTCTCCTTCGCAAACGGTGCCAGATAGACCGGGCCGGTGTCATCGTTCTTGACCTGCTCGACCTCGGATGGGCTCGGCACGCGGCGCTGCTGCTGGACCTGCTGCACGGGCTTGGCTCGCACCTCGCCGGTTTCCGCATCGTGGTCTGACGCGGTCGAGGCCTGCGCCATCTCATCGCTGGTATAGAGCCCGGACAGCTCCTGTGGGAAGGCCTTGCGCAGCGCCAGCGCCTCGGCGCACTTCGCCACCATGATGTCGGCCATCTTGACCCACATCATCGTCGCCGAGCCGTCACGCTTGGTCTGGACATACGACTTGTAGCGCGCGACGCCCCAGCAGACTTCTTTGAAGTCGTGGCGCAGCACGCCGACCTTGGATGCGACCGGCGGCGTGTCGAGCAGCCACACGTCGGTCCAATTGCCATCAGCGCCGCACCAGAACGGCCCGACCTGTCCGGCGTATTTGTTCGTGCGCTCGGCGATCAGCCGGAACCCGTCGATCGACGTCTGCGTCTGCATGACCTCGATTTCGGTGCGGCTATGCGAATCCCACTGCTTGCGCTTGATGGCATAGATCTGACGCGCAAACGGATCGAGCCCGGTGCGCTTGCACTGATGCAAGAACATCTGCAACTCGTCGTCGGTCCCGCCTTTGCAAATCGTCCTTTTAATCAGTCCGATCTGATCGGAATCGAAATTCGTGGAAACCGCCGTCGATTGCGTCGTCGTGGTAAGCTGGTTCACTGGTCGTCCCTCCAATGTCCGGCCGCCACTATCGGCGACCGGCGGAATATCGTCAACGGATCAGTTTGCGTTAATCCCGAAGCTTCATCTCGCAATTGAGGTGCATGGTCACGCCATAGCCGTCCTTTGCGCGCCGGGCGAATTCATCCGTCAACGAGACCGCGATCGACTTCACGTTCTTTGACAGCTGTGCCTCAATCTGCTTGGCGATTGCAGGCCGCAGAGCGTCGACCTTGGCCTGCACTGCGTCCAGCGTGGCTTTTCGGATCAGATCCTGAGCCAACCATTCCACAAACGGAATGCTGTTGTTGCTGGAATAGCGATCAACCTCGCCGCGACTGTCGACCTTTCTGGTCAACGCTGCCGCAACAATGCCCTGGATGGCTGTATCGGCTCCGATCAGAGATTCCGTCAACTTGGCCGCGATCGCCTCGCGCGCCATTTCGCCGAAATCCACCCCAGGCATTTCGATGTTCAAACTCGCCTTTGCCTTTTCAGTCACGATACCTTGCTCCTCTCCTGAATGGTCGCCCCGTCGACCGGAAGGCCAGCGGTGACCGCCCGCTGCGCCAGGGACATCAGCACTTCTCGGACCTCCGGCGCTGCCTTGAACTGGGCGAACGCCTTGTCCACGTCAATTTCGGTCACGATCCGCTGCAGCTTGACCTTGGCCGCCCGCGCGCCTGGCGCCTTGATCTGGGACGACGGTGGTGGAGCGTTCGATGCCCCCGGCGCGACGTGCTCGGGATCCACCTTGGCGATGCTGCCCGGCTCGGCACCCTTCCACTCGGCATCGCGCGCTGCCTGCTCCTGTAGGCGCTTCGTCTCCGCCTCGGCGCGCTTCACCGCCTCGCGCTTCACATCCTCCCATGCCCCCATGGCTTCGCCGAGCTTGGTCTTGGCCTCGTCCGCCTCATCCCGAAGCGGAAACCAGATCGCCCGCAGGGCCTTCTGCTGCTCGAGCAATGGCCGGTTGGCCTCCTCGTAATGCCCGGCCGCCTCGCCACGCAATTCAAGGAACCGCGCCTGCAGGCCGCGCGCCGCCGAGGATTGCTCGTCGCTCTCGATCTTGGGAAACGCGGCGAGCTCGGCCTTGAGTGCATCGAGGCGCTGCTTGATGGCGATCTGCGGCGGAATGACAAGGGAATCATCATTCTGCGCAAGGAAGGCTTCGGCTTCCTCAACCAAAACATCCGTCCGAGCGGCTTGTATGGCGCTGTATGTCTCAAGCGCAGCAGTCCCGTGGATTTCATTGAAATCCGGCCACGGCTCGCCGCGCTCGGCGACTGCGCGCCAGACCTCTTCCGTGATCGGGTGTCGAACGAAACTGGTCCACGCCTCGTTGCGCTCGTCCTCGCCGACGATCCGATGACTGATCTGGCACATCACCTCGCCATCAGCGAGCCCTAGCATGACGGGATGGAATCCAACCGTCTTCCACTGGCCGTTGCTCTGGCCGGCCGCGTTGAGCTTGCGTTCCTTGATCGGCAGGCGGTAGCAGCCCACATCGAGTTCTGTGGGCTCCGTCGATGGCCAAAGCTCCTTCGGCCACTTTTTCGGGTCGGTGACGCCCGCCTGGACCTGAGCCAGACGGCTTCGCCACAGTGCATATGATGCCTTCATTACGTCCCCTCTTTTTCAGTTTCCATCGCGCGCAGTTTTTCCATGTCTGTCTCAAAGAACGTGACAGGGTTCTTTTCAGACCAGACAGCCAGGCCGTGCCTCATGCCCTGACATACAGGACCGGCGACCTCTCGCTGAATGGCATCTCGAATATGCTGCTCAGCATCGGCGCGGTCGTAATCGCACCCGATAAACATTCCGGCGGCAGGATTTGCGTAATTGTGAACCGTGTCACCTCCCGCCAAAATGCTGATTGCTTCCTCTGGCGTCAAAAGTATCTTTTCATCATTCATGCTTCGTCCCCTTGAACTTGTTCTTGACGTACGAGCCGAAGTAACCGCCGACCGAGTCGGCAACCATCAGATCGCGGTGAATGTGCGCCGGCACGTCGTGATAGCTCCACGTCGCGCCGCTCTTGAACTTGATCGTCAGCGTCGTGCCCTCATAGCCGACGTGACTGATATTGCTGCTGTGCTTCACTTCCTACATGATCGCTCCTTCTTCGGAAATCCGCGGCTGCGGATCTTCTGCCTCTGTGACTTCGGCTTGCGCGGCTTCACCGTCTTGCGCTTCTGGCGCGGCCGACCGCCGTCACCTCCGAACTCAATCCAGTAGAGCCTGTGGGCCACCCAAAACGGCTCAATCCCATGGCTCTCGTAGAACCTTTCTTCGTTCATACCGTGCTGCTCGGTGTGGTGCTTCGCGCACATTGGCAGGGCGCGCTGATCGTCCGGCTTCTTCTGCAGTGCCCGGAACCCGATCCGGATGTGGCAGGCCTGCGTCTCGCCTTCCTTCCCGCAAACACAGCACGGCTTGGTGCGGAGGAAGGCGAGGAATTTATCGTCGTGGAGCCTCGGCCGACTCACTTTTTGTCGTCCCCTACAAGCCAAGACATCAGGCGGTAAAATATGAAACCCCATGCCGGTATGCTGGCAAGCAGGTACAAGGACTGCGCCGGTGTGAGCGCCTCTGGATGGGGCCATATCGCAGGCAGCACTTGGCCCATCAGGAACAATGTCAGGGAGACCGCGCCTCCCCATTTTAATGCTAATCGAACGTTCTCGTTGCTCATGTCGGCAGTCCCACCCAGCACGCCACCCAGATCGCGAGCAGCCCGGCCGCGAACAGCACCTGAGCTGCGATGTTCAGCCACGGCATAATCAGGACTCCGCGCGCTTGAGATCGGAGACGGCGTAGGTATACATAATGGCGTCGATCTCGACCCATGCTTTGCCATTGCGAATGGCGACCAGTTCGCCAAGGCACTCATAACCGAGATCGTAGGTCCATACCTTATCCCCGACCTCGATGCGCGCCAGCACCAGCGTCGCAGCCTCGGGCTTGACCCAGATCGGACTGCCGATCGCATTGGCGATCTCAAGCGAGATATGCTCGTCGCCCTCGTCTGGGCTGAACCGCACCGTCCCCTGGATTGAAACGATGTCGCCCTTGCGGAACTTGGTTGCCATGTCGAACGTCCCTTCGTTTGGCTGCTACTTCATGAGATGGCCGGGCTTTTGTCACCCGGCCGGGGGCTCAATCGGCGACATTCGGAATATTTGATGTCACCATGCGACGAACCACGCGCTCAGCTTGGCGCTTGTCTTCCTCTTTCTGCTCAGTCACCAGCCAATCCGGGCATGCACCGCCATTGCGGCCATAACCGCCGTCTTTCTTGGTGATCAAGCCGGTACGCCGCATATGCTCGATTTTCGACTCCACGTAACCATATGAATAATGCGCCATCTCAATTCCTCCCGAGGGCCTATCCCTCTATTAGCTCAAGCCCGGAAGCCGAAGCGCCGGGCGTGAGATCGATGTGGGAGGGGTCAAGCGAGGCGGCGCCAACCCTTCGTCGGATGCCACTGGCGGCGCTTGCCATCAGGGTCGATGCGCGTCGAGATACGCCGAAGCGGCGTTCCTGGTGTGCCCTTTTCGGCAGACGACTTGATGATGCGATTGAAACGACGAATGCTCATTGGTAGCTCCTGCTTGCGTGATATAGTATGTAGTCGGATCAGGCCGGAAAGAGCTTGATGCGCTCACCAAGGACGTCTAGATACTCTCCCATCAGATCGCGCTGCCTCCGCAGCAGCTGTTGGTTTTCCAGATCGAGCGAGGTAAAAGCTTCGCCTTTGCAGATGAATGCTGTCAGCTTTGTAAGCTTCTCGCGAAGCTCGTTGGCCTCGGCAACAACTCGTTCTTCGTGGGGCTTCATTGCACTTCTCCTGTTTGAGTGTGTCGTTGGATCAGGCGGCGGCCCGCCTCGCCAAGTCGAGAGCCTTGACGCACTTCTCGTGCTTGGCTGGCGAACAGTGCAGCCGCGCCAGCGCCGCGGCCACTTCCAGCCACATCAGGCCGATCGTGAACTCCTTGGCGATGAGCGCCTGCATGGCGCGGCGGAGGAGAAAGTTGATTTCGATCATGGCGGGGTTCCTGTGTGCGATAGAAGATCAGGGCGGTGCCCGGCAGCGAAGCCAGGCTTCAAATCAGTAGGGTGCGGCCAAGCTCAGTGATGACGATGTCATCGCCGTCATGCTCGACCAGGCCGAGGTCAACCATGTTGGGGTGGCTGGTAGGCATCTCGCCGGCAAACAACTTGCTCGGGAGGCCAGCATAAGCGACCCGGCCGCCATGCTCGACGAGGTAAGAGAGAACCCGCCGATCCATCTCGATGAGATCAACCGCGACGGCGATCATCTGGTTCACGGTCTGGGTCATGTCGGTCTCCCCAAAATTTCGATCTCAACAATCGTCAATCTAATTGCTTGCGGACAGATGTCAATGATAAAAATTGCATGCCACCAACATTTTTGCTATGCCAGTGGCTATGACAGAACAGCGATCCGCAATCCTGCAGGCCTATGACCGCGTGATTTCGCGGGTGATAGACCTTTACTCTCAAGAACATGGCACGACGCGTGGCGCGCTCAGTTGGCTTGCCACGCAGATCGAAACATCGCGGCAAAACATCGACAATTGGGGTAAGAAATCCGGAATCCCGCCGGCCCATGTCGAGACCATCCAGAAAATCACCGGACTAAAAAAGGACGAGATTCGGCCCGACACCCTCATTGTCGAGGTGCCCAAAAAAGCATGGAGCCGACTCGCTCCTAAGGAACTCGTCGACCAATCCACCATCCACAGCACAAAGGGACGCAAATATGGCTAGCTATGCGGTTGCCGCCGACCAGCTCAAATCCATTATTGAACGGATAGAACGACTTGAGGAAGAAAAGCGCGCGATCGGCGATGACATCAAGGACGTCTACACCGAGGCTAAAGGCAACGGGTTCGACACCAAGGCCCTGCGTGAGATCGTCCGGATGCGCCGGCAGGACCCGAACGAGCGGCAGGAAGCCGAGACCGTGCTGGAGGTCTACATGCAGGCCTTGGGCATGCTCCCGCTGTTCGGTGCGGCTGAGAAGGCGGCCTGATGACCGAGACCGTCATCACCCTTTCCATGCCCCCGAGCACGAACAATCTGTTCCTGAACGGCCGCGGCGGAGCAGCGGGCCGCCCACGTTCGCCAGAATACCGAGCCTGGGCCAAAGAGGCGGGCTGGGCTTTGGCCTCTCAGCGGCCTCGCGCCGTGCCGGGACGGGTAGTCCTGCTGATCGAGATCGAGGAACCGAAGACGAAACACCGGCAGGACTGCACGAACCGGATCAAGGCGGTGGAGGACCTGCTGGTCGACCACGGCGTGATCGAGGGGGACGACCAGAGATTCGTTCGGGCAGTGACCGTTCGGTGGGCAGATGTTGCCGGTGTGCGGGTGACGGTGCAATCCGAATGACCTGGCCGTTCGGTGCGATGCGCCCGCTGTCCTATGACGTGCTGATGGCCGATCCGCCCTGGAGCTTCGAGAACTGGTCCGAGGCCGGCGAGGCCAAGAACGCCAAGGCGCAATACGACTGCATGCCGACGGCGGACATCTGCGCTATGCCGGTCGGCCAGCTCGCGCGCGGAGACGCCTGGCTGTGGCTTTGGGGCACGTTCCCGATGCTGCCGGATGCGCTCCGCGTCATGGAGGCGTGGGGTTTCCGCTACGTCACCGGTGGGCCATGGATCAAGCGCGGCCGCTCTGGCAAGCTCGCATTCGGGAATGGCTATGTTCTTCGATCGTGCTCGGAAATCTTCCTGCTGGGCAAGTGCGGCGATCCTGGCACGCTCAACAAGTCGACGCGCAACGTGATCGAGGCGCCGCGGCGGCGGCATTCGGAGAAGCCAGACGAGGCCTATGCGGTGTGCGAATCACTGTTTCCGGCCATGAAGCGAGCCGATATCTTCTCGCGCACAGACCGCCCCGGCTGGGATGCATGGGGTAATGAGGTAGGGAAATTCAATCCGCAGTGTGCCGAGCCTTCGTTGATACACTAGCCATAGCTATTGCAAACCGTCACGAATCTGCCCTACAAAAGCACGGGCCCCGAGGTGGTAAACCTCGAGGCCCAAGCTAAGGTCCGACCGAGTTGGAAGCTCGCCGGATTGGACTACCCGAGAATAGATGCTGCGCGGCATCGGATAGTGATCATTGATTTAGGCTGTTCGCGCCTATTCGTCAATGCAACCTCCCCAACCGCCACATCAATAATCGGTTCCTAAGACCGCGAGTGATCGCGGCCGGAGCTTTGCTGTGCTGTTGGGTGTCGCTCGGTGGTCCCGCCCCATAGAAGCCAGGATGAGCCGCACGGCGCTGCGGGGGCGAACGGAGGGTATGGCCCTCCCCTCTTTTGAACCCATTTTCGGGGCCCGCGATCCCAGAGAAGACCTGCAAGGGCGCCTCCCATGCAGGCCGGCAAGAACCGGAAAACCAGTATTCGGCGAGCCAATCGGCTTGCTCCTCTTGGCAAGAGGCAGGGAAGCCCGAGGAGGGTATCTCTGGAAGAAAAGGGAGAAGTCGTCTAAATTTTGGAGGGTTCCAATGGCTGAAACAACTGAGATCGCGTGGTGTGATTCGACGTTCAACCCGTGGATCGGGTGCCAGAAAGTCTCGCCTGGCTGCGACAACTGCTATGCCGAGACGCTGATGGACAAGCGTTATCACAAAGTCAAATGGGGCCCGCACGGCGAGCGAAAGCGCACCAGCGAGGCGAACTGGAAGCAGCCGCTGCATTGGGCGCGCCGTGCGGCTGTAGCCAAAGCCAAGGCTTGGGCTAATTGCGAGCCAGCGCCCGAGCGGCCGCGCGTGTTCTGCTCGTCGCTTGCGGACTGGCTCGACAATCAAGTTCCAAGGCAATGGCGCAACGAGCTCGGCACGATGATCTGTTCGACGCCAGAGCTTGATTGGCTGTTGCTGACGAAACGCCCAGAAAATTACAAACGATTAGCTCCTTGGAATCTAGACGAAATCCCATCGAATGTTTGGATCGGATTCACGGCCGAGGACCAGGAGCACTATGATCGCCGGTGGGCGATCGTGCGCGATATCCCGGCGCGTGTGCGTTTCTGCTCCTATGAGCCGGCGCTGGGGCCGTTGGAACTGTCCGGCTCAGTTCATCCGGACTGGATAATCTGCGGCGGCGAGAGCGGGGCAGGATATCGCGACATGCCGGAGGAATGGGCGGACCAAATCCGGTATGAATGTGGTGTGGCCGGCGTGGCGTTCTTCATGAAGCAGATGGCGGGCAAGAAGCCGATTCCATATCGGCTGCAGGTTCGCGAATTTCCGGAGGTTCGCTGATGCCCGCCACCACACCTGAAGCCCTCGCCCGCAAGGCCGAGACCAAGCGCCGGCGCCGCCGTGAAGCCACCGAGGTGGTGCGGATCAAACTGCAGAAATCCGACTGGCCGCGCTACAAGATCGCGGCGCGGAAGATGCGTGGGAAGCTGCCGGACATGAGCAAGGCCGAGCTGCGGGACATGCTGGCGCAGGCGGCGCAGAACACGGCGGGGGCGCAAGATGCCTGAGCGAATCCAGCGTAAGCGCACTCCGGGTTGGAAGAAGCCAGAAAACACAGTCTACGTTGGTCGCGGTAGCAAATGGGGAAATCCTTTCGTCGTTGGTGAACCGTCAGGAATTTTTGATGGCAAGGATGGTCGATGCCTCGGCATGCGCGACCAGCCAGAAATTCTCATTCCATCTCTCGCGCTTGAGCAGGTGATGGAGTTTTACCGCAATGCGGTCGAAGGCTACATTAAGCCAGAAATGTACCCAGCCGGCCATACCTTCAGCAATATCATTCGGCCACATAGCAGACTGCGCGAGTTACGCGGTAAAAATTTGATGTGCTGGTGTGCGCTAGACAAGCCATGCCATGCGGACATCCTGCTGGAAATTGCCAATGCATGACGTCCAACTCGAACAGTCCATCCTTGGGTGCGTGCTGATGCGCAACGACCTTTTCCCGGTGATCGAGGAGAAGGTCAAAGCCGCCGATTTCTTCGAGCCGGTCCATACGAGCATCTTTGAGATCGCGTCGTCCATGATCGGCATGGGCAAACTGGCGAACCCGCTCACGGTCAAGCCGTTCCTGCCGTCAGACATGACGATCGGCGAATTGACCGTGAGCCAGTATCTCGCCCGGCTCGCGGCCGAGAGCTGCACGGCGAACGAGGCGCCGCACCTCGCCGGGGTGATTCGCGATCTGGCGGATCGGCGGACCATTGCCGCAGTGGGCGAGCAGTTGCGCGGCGTGCAGGCGGATCCGACCGAACTGGCCTCATGGGGAGTCGAAGAGTTGGACAAGGTCGCGGTGTCCAGGAGCACCAAGGCCACGCCGGCGGTGTCGGCCGGGGAGTCGGCGGCGCGCGCGCTGGACGCGATCGCACAGGCCTATCAGCTCGACGGGGCAATCACCGGGATCAGCTACGGCCTGCCCGAGCTCGACGCCAAGACCAACGGGCTGCAGCGGGGGCAGCTGTCAATTTTGGCTGGCAGACCCGGAATGATGAAAACCGGAATCGCATTGTCTGCGGCGCGCCGCATGTCGGAAGCTGGTTACAAGGGACTGTTTTTCTCCCTTGAGATGACGGACACGCAGCTTACTCCGCGCATTTTCTCCGACATTATTTTCGAGACCAAAGAGGTTCACTATACCCGAATGCTGGCGGGACAGGTATCGGAAGCTGAGTTCACGCTGATCCGCGACGCTGCACTGACGCTGGAAAGCTGGCCCTTGCAGATCGAGCAGGACGACGTAAGCCTGTCGCAGATAGCGACCCGCGCCCGTCAGCGAAAGCGCAAGTATGGATTGGACTACATCGTGGTCGACCACATCGGCCATGTCCAATCGGCGGACCGCTATCGCGGAAACAGAAACCTGGAAATATCGGAAATTTCCGGCGGCCTGATGCGCCTCGCCCGAGAATTGGATATCGGTGTTTTGGCGCTAAACCAGCTAAGCAGAGCGGTCGAGGGGCGCGACAACAAGCGCCCGACGCTTTCTGATTTGCGTGACAGTGGCAGTCTCGAGCAGGACGCGGCGATCGTAATGTTCGTCTATCGCGAGGCCTACTACCTGCAGTACCAGGAGCCGAGGCCCGGAACGCCGGAGCACGGCGTTTGGCAGGAAAAGATGATCGCCTGTCTAAACGACATCGAAATAATCATCGGCAAGCAAAGAAATGGGCCTACGTGTACCGTGCAGGCCTACGTCAACCCCGCCTGCAACGCCGTCCGGCCGAAGGGCTGGTATCGCGACTTCGCCCAGCAATCCACCGAGGAATTTGCATTTTAACCGAGGAACCATCCATGACAGCACAAGTGCTTGAGCTATTCCCGGACATCGCGCCAACCCATATCGACCCACCGAAGAAGCCGCCGCGCAAGCCGCCAGCCAAGAAGGAGCGCTACTCGCCCGAGTTCGAATCGTTCTGGTCGCAGTATCCCCGCAAGCTAAACTGCTCCAAGCTGATGGCCTTCCGGGCATGGAACAAGCTTGACGACGAGGAGCAGGTGCAGGTTCAAGCCGTCCTGCCCGTGTTCGTCCGCATGATGCGCGGCAAGGACGAGCAGTATATCGCCCACGCTGTGAGGTGGCTCAACCAGAAGCGGTTCGAGACGATCGTGATCCCGCCATCGGCGCCGTCGGCATCGGCGCCAACGGTCGATTGGGCGAAGGCCAAGCGGATATTTGAGGCCACGGGCAGATGGGCAGCCGAGCTCGGACCTGAACCTGGCGCGCCGGGGAGCCGCTGCCCATGATTGCCGCTCTGTTCGTCGATCCAGCCGGATGCTATTCCGAGCTTCCAGACGTAGAATTCTGGGGACCAGATCGCGATGCGCGCTTCTACCGCGGCCCGCATCCCATCGTGGCGCATCCGCCGTGTGAGCGCTGGGGCCGATACTGGCACGGCTCGCCGCGCAAGCCGCATCAATATCAACTTGGTGATGATAACGGCTGCTTTGAGGCTGCCCTGCGGTCCCTGGTGCTGTGCGGTGGCGTGCTCGAACACCCGGCCTATTCGAAAGCATGGGACGCGTTTGATCTGCCAAAGCCTGATCATCGCGGCGGCTGGCGCCTCGCTGGCGGCTTTGCTGTCGCTCACGTTGAGCAAGCGCACTATGGGCACATAGCGCGCAAGGCGACTTGGCTGCTTGCGCACGAACCGTGCATGCTTCCAGAATTGATCTGGGGGCGGGCCGAGCAACGCCTGTCGCCTATTGCCGTCGAGAGGCACGGATATGAAAAAGCTCGGCGGTCGGGCGTCATGGCCTATGGCAAGGACAGGTCCAGGATCAGGGCGGCCACGCCGATTCCGTTCCGGGACCTTCTTATAAAAATCGCCAAATCGTCAAATTGATCCGTTGACATTCTCCCGGAAGCTTCTATGATTTGTTTGCAAGAGGCGACAGCAACACGACGGGAGATGGACATGAATGAGAGCACCAAATTCACCCGCATCATTCTTCCTGATGGGAATGGCAAGACTGTTTCAGGCCAGCTTGGCTTTCAGGTTGGCGAGCGCATCATGAAGGGCGATGTGGCAGAATGGCCGGAACTTAGCGGTTATCGCGTTTATGCGCGTCAGTTCGGGATTGGTGGGCGTTGCAATTATCGCGGTGAATATGAGTCTGGAACTTGCATGAACTTGCTAGTTAACTGACACCTCCGGCCGCGCGAATGCGGCCCAACCACCGAGCGACTAGCATGACCATGAGCGAATGCATGAAAGCGGCGCACGCCGAGGCCCGGAGCATCATCGCGGCGCGGAGCCGGATGGAAGGCCCGATCAGCTACCGAGAGGCGATAAAGTTCGGCCTTCGGCGGGTGTACAACAAGCTGCTGACGGATCGCAACATGGCGATCATCGCGGCGCAGGCGGAGACGCCGAAGTTCATGTGGCTGAGGGGGTGGTGATGACGGACAAGATTGAACATTCGCCGCTGCCGTGGTTTGCTGATCCGGACGACCGCGACGGGATGGAATGGAACATCCATATCGTAGAGCACGATCGCCCACATATGCGCATCTGCTTCATGTCTCGCGGAGATGAGAGCGCAGCCAATGCCGCCCTGATCGTCAAGGCTTGCAATGCCCATGCGAAGCTCGTCGCGGCCCTGGAGAAGATCGCAAGCGGCACAGAGGATACGGTTTTTCCATTTAGATGCTTGCCTGACAGCGAGATGAAGCGCATCGCGCGTGACGCCCTCGCCAGCCTCAAGGAGTGAGCCATCATGCGACACGAGAAGGTCTTGACCATGCACAGCGCGCCGGTCCGGCCCAGGCCGGGCATCCAGACGAAGCTGATCAACACGGCGGCCGGCCATCCGTTTGCCTTGGAACATAATGGAAATGCCTATAATTGACATGATTGGATATAGGTGCGGGCGATTACAGGTAATCGCCAGAGCGACCAATTCTAAAGGCGGTAAAGCGCGCTGGCTGTGTAGATGTGATTGCGGGAATACGACCGAAACAAGCAGTAGCAACTTAAAAGCCAGAGACACGGCTTCTTGTGGATGCGCTAAGATTGAGCAGCTTAAAGCTAGATCGAAAACGCATGGAAAGTCGGAAAGTAAGGAGTATTATACTTGGCTTAACATGAGAAGTCGGTGCAATGATAGTCGAAGCTCGCAGTATTATAAATACGGGCAACGAGGGATCTCCGTGTGTGACAGGTGGAACAAAATAGGAGGCGGGTTTGAGAACTTTCTCTCCGACTTGGGGCCATCTCCGTCGCGTAACCACTCTATTGAGAGGATCAATAATGACGGTAACTATGAGCCTGGGAATTGTCGCTGGGCTACAGATTTAGAGCAGGCAAACAATAAAAGAAACACGGTCTATGTAGTTTACCATGGAGAGCGGATGCCTCTTATGACCGCGATTCGAGTTTCGAAAACAAAACTTGATCGCAAGGTTATTCTCAATCGCATAAAGCGCGGCTGGGAGATTGATGATGCGATTGACCGACCTTCCCTCACCATAAAGAAAAAGGACGATCTCAATGCCGATTGAAGATTTCGCCCGGCAGATCGCCGGCAAGGTGTTCCACGCCGAGCTGCGCGCGTCACGCATGTTGGGCGGCGGCGAGAAGGCGGCGTTCCAGTCCGCGTTCGATGCGCTCGACGCGACGTATGCCGCGGTGTTCGCGGCCGAGCGGCCGGCGGTGCTGACACAGTTCCGGCCGGTGAGGGCCTGAACATGCCTCGCATGATCTCCTTTTCCATGACGACACCGCAGTTCATCGCCGGCACCAAGGATGTGACCCGCCGCATGGGATGGCTCACGCTGAAGGCTGGCGGCACGTTGATGGCCGTCGAGAAGGCCATGGGCCTCGGCAAAGGCGGCAAGGTCAAGCGGCTAGGCCTGATCCGCGTCAAGGACGTTCGGCGCGAGCCGTTGCGACGCATGGTTGATGATCGCGCATACGGCGTACAAGAGTGCGAGCGTGAAGGGTTTCCGCAGATGACAACGAAGGGCTTCGTTGAGTTTTTCTGTGACAGCCACAAAGGCTGCAAACCGGACACCATCGTCACCCGCATCGAATTTGAGAAAGCCTGACCCATGGACCACGACAAGATCGAAGCGGTGCTGAAGAAGCTGGACCATCTCCAGCAAGGCAACGATCTGTTGCCGTTCTCACAGCGCACCGTCGAAGCTGCCGCCGATCTCATCCGCGATCTCCGCACCGAGAACGGCAACCAGGAAACGAAGATCGTGGATCTGGAGGAGAAGGTTGAATCGGCAGCGGAGCCAGCGGCGTGGCAGTCCAGAGTTAGGATTGGTGGGAATTGGTCGAAATGGCGAGAAATTGACGGCGACCTTGGCGAGCAGAAGAAACGAATGGCATCAATGGCTGAGCAGGGGAAGTTTGAGGTTCGCCCCCTCTACATCGCCGACAACGCGGCACTGATAGCAGCAGTGCCGGCTTTGGTGGAGGCGTTGGAGAACATCTTGCGCGCAGAACTGGATTTCCGATCCACAATGCCGCCGGATTGGGAAGGCGACCCATTGCAAAGCGCATGTGATGTTGCCCGCGCCGCCTTCGCCTCGATCGGGAGGGCGCAGAAGTGAAGCTCAGTCCAACAGAATACAAAATTCTAAACCGCTTGACTCTTGTGGTCGGCGAAACGCTTCCGCGCGAATGGCTGATGCCATCTACTCGACGTATCGCCAGCAAGATGCGCATGCGCGGTTTGCTCAGCAAACGCGCCTGGGACAGGGGCGAAGTCGTTGCCACTGCGCTCGGGAAGCGCTCGTATAGCTACGGAAAGAGGTGACATCATGCACGACGCCCTGAAATCCCAACTCCCCCGGCCTGACCTTAGCGACGCCATCCGAGAGCGGGATGGGCGGATTGCTTGGCTCGAATCCGAGGTCGCGCGGCTTGATGCCGTGATTGCCGGGATGAAGAAGGAACGTCAGCCATGAGCGACGGCCTGAAGGATCATCTGCATACCGTACGGAAGAAGCTGATGCAGCTTTCTAAAGAAGATCTTGTTGTCGAGCTGCTTGGCGCGCTCCAAGCAGCTGTTGACATCAAGAAGGATTCCGCTGCCCGCATCGCCTCTCTGGAGGCGCAGCTTGCTGATAGCACCGACAAGGTAACTGCATGGAACAAGATTGCGGAGAAGAACGCCCGCATCGAAGCGCTGGAAGCGCAGTTGGCGGAGGCGCGGAAGGCGCTGGATGTCGCCGCCGCTGATTTGGTCGGATGCTGCAAGGACCCGGAAGCGCCGTTTGTCGCGGAAGCGGTCCGTCGCATTTGCGATGCCAAAATCGCCGCCTCCCCAAGGACCCATCAACGGGATCAGGATCATGAGCGCACCGCGCCGATCACTTATTGCTGGAATGGCAATGGCTGCAGCCGCAGCAGGGTTGTTAGCAGGCGCCGAGATACGAGCCGAGCCTCGTTCCCCGGCTCCGATCAAGAAGCGCCAGTCGCGCAAACAAGCCAATCGGTCCAAGAAACAATATCTGCTGAAAGGCATCCGACCATGAGCGAGAACAACGCAAGGCTGGAGCTGGCGGACGAACTATCCACGCTTCGCACGAAGCTTCTGAGCGCGCGTGACTTATCCTTATTGGGACGTGCAGTCGCCGCGCTCCGCTCAAGTGCGGAGCCGGTGGCAGCCGCAAGTAGTGGCGATGGCCAGTTGCTACGACATCATCTTGAACGGCTCGCGAACACCAAGATGGACATGTCGATGTTGGTTTGGAACACGATATCGAACGACATCCTTCGCATCGCTGACTCGCTCGCCGCACGGCCACGAGTACACCGAGCAAAACACTCGCATCAGCCCGAAGGGAAGTCGTTCCTGCCGGGCGTGCGATAAAATATCGCGGATTGCGATGGTCGGCCAAGAGATCCGCACTTAATCGCGCCCGCGCAGCGATTGCGTAGAGGATGAGGAGAAAAAAACCATGGGTGATCGAAAAGAACTGCAGTCCCCGCTCCGTCGCGCCAAAATAGGCGTCTCGAATTGGCTCGGGGCATTGCCGGAAGGTGCAAAATTGGATGCGGAAATTGCCCTCGATAAGCTGATCGAGGTTGCCGAGCGCGAGATCGAGCAGGCTTACTTCGACGGAAACAATCACCGAGCCGGCGCGGAACGCATGCGCCCGTTCCTGCCCAAATAGTCACCCACGACGACTGCCAACCTGTAAGGATGGCGCTGAACCGGGCGGTTTCATTTCATTGCCGACCCGAAACTAGCTGGGAGCACCGCAAATGGGCTCCCAGCCCTCTTGCCCGTCGCTGATCTCCTCTGCTATCCATAGCAGCCATGGGGACACCAATGCAATCAACGGCTTGCCACGAGTACAGCGTCGTTCAATACTGCCCATGGACGGGCAGTAAGTGCACCTGCACCACATTCCCATGGACGGTCGACAACCTGATCCCTCGACGGTGTGAGATGGGGATTTCGCTAGACCTTATTCCTTTGCGGAAGGTGCGCCAGCCGCTCAAGGCCCTGTACGAGATTTACAAGGCTGAGCTGGAGAACGGCACATACGATTACACCGATCCAAAATGGGCGGTGCGATGAAGCCTAGGAAGAAGCCAAAGGCTAAGCAGGCCGCCGAGCCAAAACGAGGCCGCGGCCGGCCCAAAGGTATCACTGCCTACCGGCCAGAGTTCGTGCCATGGGCCGCAAAGGCATTCGAAGCCGGCATGACCGACTTCGAAGTGGCACAGCTGCTGCGAGTATCGGAAAAAACCCTCAACCACTGGAAGCTCGACCACCCCGAATTTCTTTCCGCCCTAAAAACCGGCAAACACGTTCCCGACGAGCGCGTGGTCAGAACCTTATTCCACAAGGCCACCGGCTATTCCTACGAGGCCGAGGAGGTTTTCTGCCAAAACGGCGTCGTGACCCGCGTTCCCGTGGTCAAGCACGTCCCGCCCGACACCACCGCCATGATTTTCTGGCTGAAAAACCGCCGGCCAGCGGAGTGGCGCGACCGGCACGAGACGCAGATGAACGTGAGCGTGAGCCTGGCGGAGCTGGTGAACCTCTCGTTCCGTCCTGACCTGCCCGAGCCGAAGGTGATCGAGCACGAGCCGGACGAATCCGAGAAATAGTATTGAAACTGTTTTAAAACCGTGTCATGGTTCGGCTATGGCAAATGCACCTTCCAAATTGGACCAGCTGCGCGCCTTGAGAGAGGCGAACGTGGCGCGGTCGAAGCCAAACCCATTGCAAGACACGGCGCGCGGTCGAGATCCGGCGCCAAAGAGTTCTGACGGCGGCACGGGAAGCAGACGTGCAAAGGAAGGGCTTGGTCCAGACCCTGATCGCGCCGGAGTTCACCGGGTGAACCGCGATCTAAATCACGGCCTTGCTGGAGTAGCGCCCAGCCCGTCAGAAGCCAAACGCAAGACCGGGCGCCCGCGGATCGGCGAGATACGTGACAGGCCGTGGGAAGCGGCTGGGATGTCGCGCTCGACGTGGTATCGCCGCAAAGCCGAAGCTGAAGCTGAAGCCGAGGAGATCGGCGCCGCCGCAGCGGCAGCGCTGGATCGCCGCAAGGCAGAGGAGCGTGGAAACTAACAGTTTCCGGGGAATGCGAGGAGGCCAGACTTCCAGGAACAGCTCCTCAAAGCCCGGCGAGCAGCGCGGCCGGATTCACTCCATCGGCGCCGCGCGGGCGCTCAATTCAGGGAGGGATGAGAGATGAATGAGAAATTGATCAAGTTGGCAGCAACGTGCGAAACGGCGACGGGTTCTCTCCGAGTGCTCGATTTCGAAATTCATATTGAGGCCATTGAAGATGGCATTTGGCCGACGATGGATAGACACGGCCGGATCATCAATCCTGATGCAAAAATGTCGGACTACCTTGCAGCATACCGGAGCGTGATTGACTCCGACGATCAGGACTTTGACCTCCCGCGCTACACCGCTTCTTTGGACGCAGCGCTGACACTGGTGCCTGAAGGGTACGACTACATCATTGAGCACACGAATGGTGGTCTGACGATCTGTGCCAGGGTTGGTCACAATGATCCAGATAAAAACTCGTGGGGCGAGACGCCTGCCCTCGCTCTTTGTGCTGCCGCCCTGCGTGCGAGGGCAGCACTATGACCGCCGCAGCGCTCCTATTCACCGTGCTCTGCGGCTACCTGCTCGGCAGGATCCACGAGAACGAGCATTTGGCGCGGAAGGCGAGGAGGGGAAGATGATCAAGGTATTCAGGTCCACTTGGCGCAATCGTTGGCATGTCTACGAGGTCGATACTGGCGGCAAGGTCTGGCTCGCTTCGTTTCGTAGCGCGCGCGCAGCATACGACTGGGCTAATTCAGAGACCAAGCCTTGCCGGTGATGATCTACTTCGCCGAGGGCCTGATCTGGCTAGGCATATATGCGGCTGGCATCGGGATTATTGAGGGAGCAAGACTACGATGATCGTATATTATGCAATATTGTTGTGGCTCGATACTTGGATTATCATGAGTTCGATTGAGAAAGTTCAGAAGATAGCGCAAAGCCATCTCAACTGGCATGCAGCCTACTCGGACTGGGAGCGTGAGAAGTCGAGGACAATCACGCAATCCAGCCCTCGCGCGCGGCTGAGCTATCGTCGGCGCCGAGCATGACCCCATCGCCCGGCCAGATCTGGAAAGACAACGACAAGCGCATCGATCGCTACGTGCGCATCACGGGCATCGGCGCGGAGTTTGTCCGAATGGTGCGGGTGAACGAGGATGGGACGGATTACCCGAAGGCGTATAACACGGCGTCGCGGGCGGCCAGGTTCAGGGAGCCGGGCAGGAACGGTTTCACATTCGTGAGAGGACAATGAGCGACCGCAAATGGATTCGCTGCCGCTACTTCAAGCCGCAGCCGACGCAGGTCAAATGTGAGGTTTGCCGCGAGCCGTTCAGCTACGTTCGTCGATCCAAGCCGCGCCGCTACTGCTCGGTCTGCGCGCATGAGGTCAGGCTGAAGCAAATGCGAAACTGCAACGCACTCATCCGGAATTTAGAGCGCGCTGCGAGGGAAACAGTGACGCGCAAGGAGATATTGCGATGAGATTGATCTGCGTGGACGCAACATATGCGACATGTGGTCTCGCCGTCGGCAATGAATACGAGCGTCTTGCAGTTGATGCTCGCGGTATGGTCAAGGTCGACTGTTGCGAGCTGCATAGCAGACCAGGCGACGGGTTTTGGTATAGAAGTCGCTTCCGCCCGGTTCGCAAGACCGACATCAGTTGCTTCCGCGCGATGCTCGACACCACCAAACACAAGGAGCCGGTCGGATGATCGTGGATGTGGAACCGGGCGATGTATACGCGGACGACAACGGCAAGCTCTGGCGCGTCGTCGGCGTCTTCCATGAGCCATCTGTGAGCATGGAAGAAATCGAGCACACCGTGCCTGACAATCCGCTGCGGGTAACTGGCGGCATGAGCGGTCTGATGTGGCATAGATTCCGCCGCATCTTTCGCCCGGAAAAGCGCAAGGAACTGGTCGGATGAGTGAGCTTTACGGTCGCGGTCCTTTGATGGATGCTTTGCCGGGACTGAAGTCGATGCGCATGTCGCCGCGCGGGAAATGGAAGGCCGCATGGCGCCAGGTTCGCATCCTCCGGCGCGAAACTTCCAAGGCTCAACGTGACATGCTGATCTTTGGAACCGGATACGTGTTCGTGAGCGGGGACGGCTTCATCAACCATGTTCTGCCCGACGCGGTCCTGATTGGGTCTGACGGCAGCATCACCAGGAAAGGCGCGCTATGAACCACAACCTCGGCTGCGGCCACTGCAACCGCCCTCTGGAGGATTGCGACTGCGGCGTGGACTACGAGATCGCGTACCGGCCAAGTCTTGAGACGGAGGATGACGATTTTGCGCTATTTGCGCCCGTCCTCATCTTCTTCGGCGTGGTCATTGCTTTGACCGGGATTGTCACATGCTTCATCATGTGGGGCGATTTCTAGCCGTGACCGTAGCGCGCAACCCATCGTGGAAATCGCAGGCAAAGCGTTGCATAAGCTGCCCGTGGCTGTTCAGCTGCAGGGCGGAGGACGAGGACCGCACGCGCTGCTGGCCTGCACGAGCAAGATGGGCGAGCTGCGGTTAAGGCCAGAGCCTTATAAGCATTCTGAATCAGAAGTGTCTGAGGTAAAAGAATGGGCGAAGTCGTGAACATGATGGCTCAGAAGCGTCTGATTCGAGAAGCGCGAGAGGCGAGAGCGAAGCGGAAGGCTGAGCGGAAAAGCGCGGCCGATCGGCTTGTTGAACATCTGACGCCGCATAGACTAGCAGATGGCTCATATCTGCTGCCTGGCGGAATTGATGACATGGAGGTGTGACGATGAAAGAATGGCTATCAATCGATAGTGCTCCGCGCAATATGACCGAGATCGAGGTAATGGACCCTGATTGCGGTCAGTTTCTAATGCGGTGGAATCCAGCCGGCCATAATCCGATTTTTCAGAAAGAATACGGGAATGGGATATGGGAGTGTCCTGGCGGAAATTTTACGTGGAGCGAGGACGAAGGATGCGGGCCGCGATATTGGCGGCCAGCGCGCGGCGGTCACCGCGCATCACTAGGAGAGCAGAATGGATTACGCCAAGGCGACACAGCATGACGCGGAGAAATACGCCTACAAAACCGATGCTCCGGCGCAGACCGCATTGGATTCGATCCACGCGCAGCTGCGCGCTAGCTTCGATGAGCTCGTGGCAATTCAAGACCGCATCAGTGGTGTGCTCAACCGATCATTCGGCGAATCGCCATCGACGGCGAGCGAAAGCTCTCCCAAGCCGCGGCCGGTCCGAAGCGGCGCCCTCGGCAACATCGAAGACGGCCAGGACAACATCAGGGAGATGATCTCCAATATCAGCAGCCAGATCGCCCGGCTGGAAACCATTGCCTGATGGGTGACCCCAACCTCGAAGCAGGTTCAAATCTGAAACGGTGGCGGGAGCATCCCGCCGCCTACGTCGAGGAGCGCTTCAAGGTGAAGCCTGACCCAGCGCAGGCCGAAGCGCTTGAGGCGTTCCCGAACAATCCCCGCATCGCGCTGCAGGCCTGCACAGGAGCGGGCAAGACCAGCACGCTCGCTTGGCTGGGCTGGAATTTCATGCTGACCAGGCCGTACCCGATCGTCGGCGCCACATCGATCTCGGGCGACAACCTCAAGGCCAATCTTTGGACAGAATTAGCCCGCTGGCGCAATGTCGACCCGATGCTGAACGAGCTGTTCGACCAGACCACGAAGTCGATCACCAACCGCCAATCCCCCGAAACGTGGAAGATGGAGGCGCGGACATGGGACAGATCGGCCGACGCGGCGAACATCGGCAACTCGCTGCGCGGCATCCACGCGCAATACGTCATGTGGCTGTTGGACGAGACTGGAGGTTATCCCGACGCGATCCTGCCGACGTGCGAAGCAATCTTCTCGGGAAGCCCGAAGGAGGCGCACATTGTGCAGGCCGGCAACCCAATCCGCCGCGCAGGGCCGCTGTGGAAGGCCGCGAGCTCGGGGCGCAAATCCTGGTACGTGATTGAGATCACCGCCGACCCTGACGCGCCGAACCGCACCCCGCGCGTGTCGGTGGAGCATGCCCGCCAGCAGATCGCGGATTGGGGCGGCCGCGAATCGCCCTTCGTGATGGTGAACGTGCTCGGCAAGTTCCCGCTGGCTGATTTCAACGCGCTGATCTCGACCGAGGAATGCGAGGCGGCGATGAAGCGCTATTACCGCCCCGACGAGATCGGCGACGCGGCGCGCGTGATGGGCATCGACGTCGCTGCCGAGGGCGACGACGCGAGCGTGATCTTCTGCCGGCAGGGCCTGCAGAGCTTCCCGATGATCAAGAAGCGGAACATCAACTCGACCCAGGGCGCCGGCCTGGTCGCGCGCAAATGGGAGGATTGGGGCGCTGACGCCGCATTCATCGACATGACCGGCGGGTTCGGTGCGGGCTGGTTCGACAAGCTGGTCGAGTTGCACAAAGCGCCGATCGGCGTGCAGTTCGCCGGCGAGGCGCACGAGAGCTCGCGGTATTTCAACAAGCGGACCGAGATGTATTTCGACGCCTGCGAATGGATCAAGCGGGGCGGCGCGCTGCCACCGAGCCCGGAGATCACTGCGGCGCTGACCCAGACGCTCTACACCTTTAAGGGCGATCGGCTGCTGCTCGAGCCCAAGAAGCTCGTGAAGCAGAAGCTCGGCTATTCTCCCGACGAGGCGGACGCGCTGGTGCTGACCTTCGCGGAGCCGGTGGTGCGGGCGTCGCGCACGCTGGTCAAGCCGCGGCACACCGCCAATTATGACCCGTTCCGCGAGGCGAACGCGGGCTTCAACCTGAAATCGGCCGTAGATTCGTCATACGACCCGTTCAAATAGGGACGACACCATGAACGCACCTTTGAAGGAAATGCCGCGCTACGTGAGCCACAAGACGGTTCACGCGCTCAAGATTGCCGCGATCGAGATTCACGAGGACAAGTCGGCCACGATCGCGCCTGTGGATGGCGGGATCGGCTCAGCGTTCCAAACCAAAGCTGGCTGGGCCGAGCGCTTCACCGGCTCCGAGGAGGACAAGGGATATTTCGTTCAATATGCCGACGGCTTTGCCTCATGGTCGCCGACGAAGGCGTTCGAGGAAGGCTACACGCGCGAGGGCGAAGCAAAGCAGCACGCAGGTCTGCCGGTTTCCGGCTACAAGCCACAGAACTCATATGCCGTCAGCATGGTGAACGCGAACAAGCACATGGAGGAGGAAATCCTCCGGCAATTGGACATGATGGCGAAGGACGACCAGTTGAAGGTCGATCATCGCTGGCTTGCAATCGGCCGGACGGCGATCGAGCAGGCGTTCATGGCGATCAACCGCGCGATCTTCAAGCCCGGCCGCGTCGCGCTGCCCGGCGACAGCGAGTAACATAGGACACAACAACCCCTAGCAACCAGCCGCCCGATGCGCTACTTTCGCGGGTGCATCGGGTGGGGCTTGCAGAAATGACAAAATGGATTCGGGTGACGCTCGCGGCCATAGCCGGTGTCGTCGCAATCGCCCTGCTCGCTTCTCCCCCGACGTCCGGCCAGATCCGCGATCCCGCCATGCCAGGGCCTCAAGGTCCGGCCGGCGCGAGCGGAACCCCAGGCTCCCAAATCTGGCAGACCAACGGCGTGCCGAGCCCGGCGATCGGCGCGAACACCGACCTTGCGGTGGATACGACCACGGCGAACGTCTACCAGAAGGAGGCAGGAGCTTGGACCGGGCCGACCATGAACCTGAAGGGGCCGACCGGAGCGACAGGGGCAACAGGCTCGCAGGGACCGCCAGGCGCCGCGGCTGGGTCCTCGCAGATCACCACGAACACCGCCGGATCAGGAACGTGGACCTATCCCGCGACGTGCAATTCGAGCTCGAAGTTCTGGGCGCAGGCTCAGGTCCCGGCCGGCGCGGCCTCGGTGAACGTATGGAATGTCGGACCGCCGACCTCGACCACGCAGACGTTCCAGATCAGCCTGCAGGTTGTGGTCTCGGTGGTTGGGATCAACGTGCTGCAGCTCAACTCCACGCCGGGCGCGACGACCTTGAACGTGTTCTGCCAATAGAATAGGCTGAGCTGAGCAAACGAGGGGACATCATGAGCATCGTCTACAATTACGGCGACATCGGCGCGCAGATGAAGGGCGACACGTGGTGGGAGCCGGAGAAGCCGGAGCCGAGCCTGCCTGCAATCGCGGAACCTCAGACCGAGGTCGAGCGATGCAAAGCCGATCCGCTATATTTCGCCAAGGAGTTCATGGCGGAGCAAGTCGCATCATTCGCAGCGCGTCGCCAAGCCGAGAATGCGGCTTTCCTTAAAGGCCTTTCGCAGAGCACTCATGAGACGTTCATTTATCGTACGTCTCTCCCGCCCGGCTCATGGCGCCGTCTTCGACCGCTGGCCGAGAAAGGCATGAGTCACGGCTCTTGCCCCACCGGAAAAATCAACCTCCACGGCAAATAGGCACGATCCCTAGACAATTACCCTGCCGGAACATACTATCCCGGCGATTTTAACCGGCGGGGTCTCCATCCATGAGCTTTCTTGCTCCATCAGCACCAGCGGCGCCCCCTCCTCCCCCGCCGCCTCCGACCCCGCCGACGCTGGCCGATTCGTCGATACAGGCCGCAGGAGCAGCCCAGAGAGCTGCCGCAGCGTCAGCCGGTGGAACGGTCAAGACCTCGGTACAGGGCGCTCCGGATCCACAAACCACGAGCGGGTCGAAAGCCCTTTTTGGCTCATAGAGCATGAACGCCATCCCGGAAGCGAGCCAGTTCACCCGGCCCCAGTACGTGAACATGGGGCCCAGCCTGCTGTCGCAGCAGCCCGCCACGACCAGCTTCAAGGCTCAGCCGGACAGCTTCAAATGGGGTGTGATCTTCGACCACCTGGAATCGCGGCTCGGCTCGCTCAGGATGTGGCGGACCAGCTGGTATTTCTACTGGCGCTCGCTCGCTCAGTTCTTCATGCCGAAGCGAATCACGTGGTTCGAGCCCGTAGCCAACCGGATGAACCGGGGCAACCCGATCAATGACGCGATCATCGACTCGACCGGAACGCTCGCGCTGGAGACCTGCGGTGCCGGCATGTGGTCCGGCCTCACCAATCCGGCCCGGCCATGGATCAAGCTCGAGAGCGCGCTGCCATGGGTCAAGCTTGATGCTGATGGGCAGGAATGGGTCGACGACACCGAGCAGCGGATCTACACCGTCCTGGCAGGGTCGAACTTCTACAATCAAATGGCGCAGGCGTTCCAGGACTTGGCACTGTTCGGCACCGCGCCGTTCATCATCTACGAGGACTTCGAGGACGTCATCCGGCTCTACCTGCCCTGTGCGGGGGAATATTACCTCGGCGCCGGCGCGCGGCTGTCGGTCGACACGCTCTATCGCGAGTTCACCTACACCGTGTCTCAAATCGTCGAGATGTTCGGCCTCGACGCGTGCCCAGCCGAGATCCAGAAGCAATGGGCCGAGGGCGGCGCGAGCCACGACATGGAGTATGTCGTCGCGCACGCGATCGAGCCGAATTACGCGCTGCGCAACACCGGGAGCGGCAAAGCCGACATCAAGGTGGTGCCGGCAATCTTCACTTATCGCGAGGTCTACTGGCTGAAGGGCAAGAAGACGCCGCAGCCGCTGAGCGTGGCCGGGTTCCACGGAAAGCCATTCGGCGCGATGCGCTGGTCGACCGTCTCGAACGACGCCTACGGCCGATCGCCCTGCATGACGGCGCTGGGCGACAACAAGCAGGTGCAGCAGGAGACCAGGCGCAAGGCTGAATTCATCGAGAAGCTGGTCCGGCCGCCGATGGGCGCCAACCCTGAGCTGAAGAACGAACCGAGTTCCATCATCCCCGGCAACATCACGTACACCAACACCGAGGGAGGTAAGAAGGGCTTCTGGCCGCTGTTCGAGGTCCAGCCGGCTGCTCTGGCGCCGATGATCCAGGACATCAAGGACGTCAACGCCCGGGTCGAGAAGGCCCTGTTCGTCGACGTGTTCATGGCGATCACCCAGATGGAGGGCGTGCAGCCCCGGAACGAGCTGGAGCTCACCAAACGCGACCTCGAGCGGCTGCAGAAGCTCGGGCCCGTGATCGAGCTGGTCGAGGCCGAGCTGCGGATCGCGCTGGAACGGGTCATGGACATCATGGACCGCCGGAAGATGCTGAAGGCCCGGCCCGCCTCGCTGCTCAAGACGCCGATCAAGATCTCGTTCCTGTCGATCATGCGAATCGCCCAGCAGTCCTCGGTCGCGGTCGGGCTGAAGGACTTCTTCGCGACCATGGGCGGGCTGAGCTCGGCGGCGAAGGCCGCGGCAGTCCCGGATCCGCTTCGCAAGGTAAACCTGGCCAAGGCGGTCGACAAGTTCGCCGACGCGATGAACATCCCGGCCGATCTGCTGTTCACCGACGACGAGGTGGCGCAGCACGACAAGGCACGAGATCAGGCAATGCAGCAGCAGCAGGCGCCGCAGCAGGCCATGGCCGGCGTGCAGGCCGCCAAGACGCTGAGTGAAACACAGGTGGGCGGCGACAGCGCGTTGAGTGCGCTGCTCGGCCATGGCGGAGCACAGTAGGTTTTAACCAGGGGGACGACATGGATACCGAGACCGAACCACGCACGGTGAGCATTGAGGACATCTTTCCGGGAGTTCTGACGCTGCGCGAGCGCCAGGTGCTCGCCTTGTCCGTGAAGGGCCATGGCATGAAGCTGGTCGCCATGTCGCTCGGCATCAGCCCGCGGACAGTCGAGGACCACCGCATCAACATCTACCGCAAGACCGGCCTCGACAACATGATGGCGCTGTCGCATCGGATCCTCGGCCTGCCGAAGGTGGTGGCCTAATGCCCAAGCAGCCGGTGTTCGGAGATATCCTGCGGGCCGCGCGCGAAGCGCAGGGCCTGTCACAGAGGCAGCTCGCGGCCAAGGCCGGCGTGCCGCGGACCAATGTCAGCAGGATCGAGAACAGCAGGATCTATCCGAGGCTGCAGACCATGCGGCTGCTGGCGGCCGGGCTCGGCGCCCAGCTCGTGATCGGGTTCAAGCCGGACGATACCGCGGCACCCGCGCCGGCATCGGATCAGGATCATCCCCAAAGCACGCGCGCTTGATCCCGCACCCGGTGCAGAACGCATAGCACTTCGGGCCGCCGGCGGATTTGAGGTCCGCCGGGGCGCAGTCGTCGCAGAGTGGTGGCTGGGTCATGGCTTCACCTTCTCTGCTTCGATCATGGCCCGATACACTTGGCAAGCTTGCTGCACACACCGATTTATAGGAACACAGTCCAAAGCACCTTGCCCGAAATCAATCATTTTCTTAGTCGGCTCTACCGGAACTATGGCATAGCCTGCCGCTTCGATCGCAGTCATGGCAACCTCAGCAAGCCTGTTAAACCTTCTGGTGTCACTAAAATTAAGGCTAGCTAACGGCACCGTTGGGTGCCAGTGATCTCCAACGAACGCTTGAGCTATCTTCTCTTTCAGTTCGTTCATTTCAGCATCTCTCCCACCATGGCCCGAGCGCGCCACAGGCTCGGGAAACTGGCATCCCATTCCGGACCCGCCTCGACGTAGATCGAGCCGTGGCATTCCGGGTGTGAGTCGGCGAATCTCACGGCTTCAGAAATGGTCCGCACGGTGCAGGGCCGGAGGCTGTAGCGGGAATGCACGAACCAGCCAGTGCATACGAGGGCGATCGCCGCGATGATGATCTTGACGGTCATCGGCACACCATCGGGCAGCACGCAGCGGCGCCCCAGCCCGGAGGGGGCTTGCACCGCTCCCACGGACTGCGCGACCGAAGCAGCTTCGCGAGGGCCTTGTTTGGTGGCCTGGACGCGGCGTCGTCGATGGCGCGGCCGAATGCGCCGGAAGGGTCGGAAAGCATGACCACCCTGGACTGCGCGTCGGCGAATGTGCCGGGGAAGGTCACGGGTTTTGGCTTCTTCATGTGGTCTCTCCTTGGGTTGGAACGCGACGCAGTTCAAACAGGTGGCACAGGGTCGGGCCGCCGGCCTCCCATGTGACGGCGGCCCAGTCGGTCTCAGGGTTGAAGCTGTCCAGCACGCCGAACACCCGTGCGCCGCGGTATTTCATCTCGACGCGGTCGCCGATCTCGGGGAGATCCTTGGGGCGTTTCATGCGACGTGCTCCTATAGGTAAAGGTCATCGCGGTCGATATCTCGGCACCAGCAGCCAGCCTCAATGAGAGCTTCGCCGATCCAGCGCCAGAACCGATAGCGAAGGGGCACACGGACCGGTAATTCGAGAACCGCAAACTTGATCGGCTCTGCCCAGACAGAATCACCGAAGATGCCTGCGCGTCTGTGCTCCTCCTGCATTTTGGCATATGTCTCGTTGGGGACGCGGACGCGATCGATCGCGTCCTGATTGACTCGCTCCAAATCTTTCATTGCTGATGTCCTATCATCTGATAGCGCACGGGAACACGGCCAGCCTGATATCCAAAGAGAAACCCAATGCAGTAGATGCAAAGCGCTCCCAGCAAGATAATAGTGCCGTTCTTCATGCGACGTGCTCCGTGTTCTTCTTGACCCATTCCTCGACGTCCGTCCGGCGGTAATAGACCCGCGACCACCGCACGCGGTTGAACGGCGGACCGCCGCCGGCGTTGTTGTTCGATGCCAGATTGTTCAGCCGCCCGACCGAGATCGGGTAGCCGAGATGGGCGAGATACGTGGCGCACTCGCCTCGGGACAGGAACTCTTTCTTTTCGAGAGGGTGGCTCACCGCAGCGCCTCGTCGATCATCTCGTGCCAGCAGACCTCGGCATCGTCGTAATCCGTCATGACGTCGCGGCCGCTATCCAGGACAGCCTTCGTTGGCTCGCGCATGCTCGCGATCGCAGCGTGCTGTGCTTCAATCATCCGGTCGCGGAAATCTTGCGGCATTTGCTCCCAAGGAGGCTCCAAGGATTCGACGCCTTCAATCCATTTCGCATAGGCGGCTTGGGCGGCGCGCTCAACCATCTCGCTCATGTCTTTGCTGTCCTTATTCGCAGCGGATGTTTTGCTTTAACACGGTTTAATGCGAATTTCAAAAGCCCGGAACACGCCTTGTAGATGTGCCTGATTTCGCCCACTAATCGGCCCCATGGGGAACCTGACCGAGCGAGAGATATTCAGTTGCCTTGCCGAGAACTTCCGCCTCGCCGCGGAGGATTGCGACAAGCTGGCGACGCGTCCGCGCAAGGGCCGGGCCTATTCCTCGCTCCGTGACAAGCTCGAGCTGGTCGAGGGTGCCTGCCGCCAGGCCGCCTACTGGCGCGAGGATACCCGCTGGCTCCAGATCGGTCAGATGATGGCCGAGGCCCACAAGCGCGCCGGAGACTGGCTGCGCGGCATCAAGGTCGAGGGCTCGCCGGTGCGAGTCAAGATCGCGCCGGGCCACATGCACCCGCTTTTCGTCAAATTGGCCGAGAACCTGCGCGCGGCGCAGGCCAGGGCCGAGGAATTCCGCACCAAAGCGACCGGGAAGATTGGGACGATCCTTCCGGAAGCGCAGCCCGCCCCGCATCGCGACACGGTTCCCACCGGATGGCGAAAGACAGGCTCC
>Ga0209112_10000002_pt1 | contig 57381 bp, 38 predicted proteins | sample TexAe_OM3H0_O3_FD_187947 | JGI IMG/M metagenome (GOLD analysis project Ga0209112, IMG submission 187947) | Forest soil microbial communities from Davy Crockett National Forest, Groveton, Texas, USA - Texas A ecozone_OM3H0_O3 (SPAdes) (version 2) | ecosystem: Environmental > Terrestrial > Soil >...
CCCCCTTCGGGGCCCGCTACGCGAATAAAATATTATTAATTTAATTTAGTGTAGTTTAAACAAAACTTATAGAATATTTTTATAACAATTATATTAGTTACTTTATATCATAGCCCCGCCCCGGAGCTGGGCTGCAGTATATATATTTCTTTACTTTTAAGTATAAATAGGCTGTAATTTGGTAACAGCAGGATAATTATAAATTAATAGAATAGACTAAGAGAATCAAAGTGCTCGCGAAGCGGGCAAAGCACAAAAAAATAAAATGATAAAAAATAAAATGATATTAACAGAAATAAAAATAAAAGATTTAAAGGTTCGTATTAGTGAATTTGAAGACCCTATTTTTGATAAAAATATTTTACCTGTTTTTACTACACCTTTGATTTTAAAGGAAGTTGCAGCAAGAAAAAGAAGCAAATATAAAATAGAGACATTAAATCCTGAAAAAAAATTAACTTTTAAAATTGTTTCTTTCAACGAAATAGTTGAAGAATTAGCAGTTAGAATTAATAAAATAGCTGTTGATTTAGAACCTTATTATTATATTGACCCTTCAAATTATAATTCGCTTCCTTATAAAGTTAGGGAGATTATGGATAAATATAAATTAATAGAAGAAGTTAAAGAAATTGAAGATGCATCATTTCGAATTAAATGATCAACTATTAGAAAAAAAAAACTTATTCTTTATGCTCGTTCTAGAAAAAAAAAAACCATAAAACCTATTTTAAAAAAAAAAGATATTTTAAAATACAGAAATTTTAACTTTGAATTTGACCATTCAGTAGCAAGTAATAATAGTCTATTATTATTTTCTGGTTGAATCCCTACAAGTAAAGGTGCACTTATGCTTTTAGAAGATGAAGGTTGAGATCTGGATCTATTATCAAATAGAAATAGCATATCTCAACGTATAAGAAAACTAAGACCATATAAACTTAGAATGCTTCGACGTCTTAGACGTTTAAGACGATTACGGTTAATGAGTATTAATCTATTTTTACACAGAAGTAAAAATATAGAAAAAATATTAAAGGATCAAGAATATCAAGGAAGAAATCACTCTATGTTAAGCCTTATTAAAGTTTACAATAAAGAAGATATTGATACACGATCTTTACCATATCCTGTATCTATATATGAAAATTTAAATAAGCGATACCATGCCCCGGCCCAAGAAGCTGCCGAATATTTAATAAAACATGGTGATAATAAATTAAATTTTATCGTTAATTGAATTGGTGATAATTTAAATTTCAACCCTCAAGCCCCGGAAGTGGAAGAAGACGCTAGACTAGACAAAAAAAACATTACTGATATATTTTTAATGATGCAAAATCAACCTATTGAATTACCTTCAATAGAAGAAACGAAGGTAATAAATACATTAAAAGATAAAACCCAAGGGCTATTACGGCAGACCGATATATTAGATCAGATTGCTTTATTTAAGGCTGCTAAAGCTAAAATTACAGCAGCTAATAAAACTGCTTATACTAACTGAAAAAACAAAGCTGTAGAATTGTTAAGTGTTAAATTAGATAATCCTTACTCTACAAGCAAAGAGAAAAAAAAAAAACATAAAGAGAAACAGTATTTTAATAAAAAAAATGTTAGCTTTAATTCCTACAGTACAAGCCGGTCTAGTCGGGAATGAAAATCAAGATATTCATTAGTGCCTTTGGGGACTGATAATATAGTTAATAACCGTAAATTTTCAACTTTAGCCTCGTCAATAACTATTATTTCTAAATTAAATAATCTTGATTCCGGTAAGGCCATACAGCACACAATAATTAATAATTTAAGTCAATTTAGATCAGCTAGCAATGCTACACCTAATAACTTAGACTCTATTATTAGTCAAGCATCTAATAATTTAACAGTTAAGACAGTGCTATCTAAAAATAAGCAAAAACAAGAAAGAGTACACAAAAATGCCGAAATTCAGAAACCAAATTTTGCGTGTAGCACACAAAGCTCTTGTACGCGTAGCCTCGGGGCAGCGACTAAAAATATATTACAAATGCCAACCAGCCCTAGGGCAGGGTCGGCGACTGTTAAAGATAAATCTATAAACTCTTTAGGGTTGCAAGGTAATGCTGCTAAAAAAAATTTTAAAGAGGAAGTGTCGAGTATGGTTTGCCCCTCTTATCCTTTTTACAAAATTAGTAAATTAACAGTACGTTTAAAGGCTATAGAATCTAAGATTAAAAATTGGAAGAAAAAAATTCACCTTTCAACAGATTTGTTAAACAAGACTAGTTTAAGATATGTTGAATCACAGCTAAGAAAAAATAATTTATTTTCAGTTGCCGAAGGCGCTGAATACTTTTCATTTAATAGTAAACAGAAAAAGCTGGAGAAGGATAGATTATCTAGAATATTATACAATAATTATTTAAAAAAATTAAGATCATCAGCTGATCCTAAAGCCTGAAAAAAAATAGCTAGTGCTCTGCGTTTGTTAAAAACATCTACCCGCTCTGCCGACTCCTCGATTACCGCTAGTGAATTATTTTGAACAATAATTAAATTGTATTCCACTTCCTTTAATCCTATGTTAAACTCTTTAAATAATAAATATTTAACAGTTCCAGAATTTTTTGGACCAGGTTCTGCACAAATTAAAATTTTAAAAAATAGTAATAACCATGATCCTTTAAGTCCTAATGGTCCATCTACTGTGTCTTCACTCGCTACGCGAGCTCAAACTTTAATTAATAATAGTGCAAGCCCAAAGAGCCAAAAGGAAGATAGACAATTAGGCAGTGTTAACACTGCAAACCTATCTAAAGGTAATATTAAATCAGGGCTGCTGTGCAATACTAATTTTAATTTATTTGACCCTCAAGTCAAAAAAATAGCAATAAAATATTTACAGCCCTTAAAATCTGTAGATGTTCATCATATTCACAGTACTGACGCTGGTGCTACAAGCAACCAACCTGTTCTGCATAAAGATATAAATCCTAAACAAGCTTATCTAGAATTAAGACTGGCTGATAATAAAAGATTTTTATTTTTATATTTTATATTACCTATATTTTTTGCAACTTTAAAAAATAGTAATCCAATAAGGGCGAAAAATTTAAAAAATCAAATAAAACAGTTACATTCATTGATTAAACTTATGTTAGATTCAGGGTCAGCAATACGTAGTCAACAGGAACATAATCGTAGTTCTAAACTTAATAGCTTCACCATGTTACCATTCACAGCAAATCTAAAATCAGCTCAGTTTACCCTAACAAAAGATATTAATTATTTGATAGAATCATTACTCCCCTTACATCCTACTCGTACAATAGATAAAAAAACAAATTTATCTTCAAGTGCCGTCCCTGCTCATACCATAGGGGAATGGCAGGGTGGCGAGGAGCATGTGCCAGCCAATGTTGTAATAAAATATGCTTCAGATTTATTAAAATGGTCTGTTTTATTTATTGCGCAGTCTTTAGCTCCATTAAAAAGAAAGCATGATTATTATAGTTTAATATTTATTAAGATCCTTGAAGCTAGAGGATTTTTTTCTAAAGATAAAAAAACAAATTTATCTTCAAGTGCTGTCTCTGCCCTAGGGCAAGGTGGCAAGAAAAACCTAATAAGCGATACACATTTAACATTAGTATCAAAATCTAAAAGTTTACAAAAACCAGTTTTAGCTAAAACAGGAAAAATACATACTACAGGAAAAGATAGTCTGATGCTACCAGTAAAACCGGTTTCAGAATTAGTGTTCAAAAATTTACAAAGTAAAATAACTAACAAAAATGTGCCAGTAGCGCTAGCGCAGACAGATTTAAACACTAATAAAAAAGCTTCAATTACCTATTATCCTGGTGGTAGATACATAAGTGACTGAAAAAGAATTACAAAAGCAATTTGACAGGAGGAATATAAATTTAATACTTTATATAGAAGAGTAAAATTTTCTTTAAACCGAGCTAATAACAGTACAAATAAAAATTTAAAAAATTTATATGCAATTATAACAATATTTAGATTATGGGAAATTATTAAAATTACAAGTATTAAATCTGTTTCTTCATTTAAACTTCAAGTTCTTTTTCTTCAGTATCCTATTAGAAATAAAAATATCGGTTCTAAGACGCGAATATATAAATCAAGTAACATACGCAGAGCGTTTGCTCGACAAGTAAATTTAGCCTTGCCCGTACAAGTGGAGCTTGATAAACTTAAATATACGATTATAGAATCTATTTTAAAAGTTTTAGATAAATTACATACAGGAGGGCTTTCACCTATTACCCATAAATTTTTGATTAAAAATGCTAAACTTGATTTTGGTTTTGCCGGTCCTGCCTCTAAGTTATCTAAATTGGCTAATAAAAGAGTAGCTGGGACAATTAAAGAACACTCTTATTTTTTTAATAATTGATTAATTTGAGTAAAGCTTAAAAGTTATTTTAGACTGCAACATGTTATATCTCCTTATTATTTAAATTATAATTTAAATCGTCTTGTTAACTACTTGGATACTTATGTAGCTGGTATACCAGGTATAGCGCTTGTAGGAAAAGAGGGAACTTATTATAAACTAAAATTATTTAAAAAGTTCGGTTTTATTAGTAAAGATATTAATCTACTTTTTTCTCTTCCATTGCGTAGTGTTTCAATACAGGAACAACATTCACTTCCTCCAAAAGCTCTAAAAAGCATAGAAGAAAGCTTTGTTTTAACTAATGAAGCTAAGGCTGATAAAGCTGATAAAGCTGCTAAAGCTGCTAAAGCTGCTAAAGCTGTGACAGATCAGATAATACAACAAGCTGTAAATAGTTTAATACCTGATATTGAAACTAATAAAAGCTTTAATAACTTAGTAAATGCAAAATCTATTATAATAGGAAAAATTAGAAGTGTTAAGTTAATAGAGTTAATTGATAAATTGAAAGAAGAAATAACAATAGCTGAAAATTTAGCTGCTATGGTTAGAGTTGCTGATATTACAGATTTAAATTTAATTAATAAAAAAAAATCTCGTCAAATAAATTCAAATAAATATTTAAATAAAAAAAATATTTATAGATCTAATAAAATTAAAATTTTACAAACGATTGAAACAATAAAAACTGATTTTAGATTTGAATCTAAATTAGATAGTAATTCCCTAAGTAATATACCTGTTGATTTATTATATTATTCTAACTTAAAACCTGTGCAAGGATTAAAAGATAACAAGGATTCTGTTAATAGAGCTTCAGTTATTAAAGGTTTAGAAGAGACGCGCCTGGCTCGCCCTACAAATCTTTTATTAGAAGCAGAAAAACCACCTGTAATAAGTGCTTATTTAAGAGAATTAAGTATTTATAATAGAGAGACTAAAGGAATTATAAATTATTTTTCAAAAATTGTTGGTTATAATTTTAAAACTAACACCAATAAAATTAGTAGTAGTGTCTATGATTTATTAGAAGCTTCATTTAATGCTATGTGTTGTTTAATTAGTAAACCTGTTTTTGTTATTACACCTGAAAAAATTACAATAAAATTATTTTACTTTTTACTGGTAGCTAATAAAAATAAACTTAAAAAATTTAAGCAAAGATTTAGCTATAGACGTAAGCGTAAAACTTATAATAAAAAGAGACTAAAGGAAGCTAAAAAATTAAATTTATATAGTTTAAATGAAGTATTCCCTGAACAATTAGAATTATTATGTGGTAGATTAAATAAAATATTTAATAAACCTGTAGAATTAAATTTAACTCGATTACATTATCCTTCTGAAGATTCTAATATTTTAGTTAATCTTATAGGTATTATTATTAATAAAATACGTTTAGCTAAAATATTTAGAAAATTATTTGCGGGTTCTATTATTAAAAGCCTTAATAAACTTAAAGCACATAAATATAACGATATTTCTATTATTCCTGCCTTTTTAACTGGATTAAATATTAAAATTGCTGGTAGAATTATGACACAAACAATTAGACCTCGACAAACTATTAGTTTAAGACGTAGAGGTGCTACAGCTAGTGGTAAAATAAATTACTTAAATTTTGCTAGATTAACCAATAAAAACAAAAGAGGAAGTTATAGTATTACTATTTCTGCTGGACAAAATTATTTTAAATAATATAATGAACTATTCGCCTCCCCGCCGGCCCTAGAACAAGAGCATAGCTCTTATATATTATAATAGCTTAATTTTAAAATAATTTTAACTGTATACTCCTATTACCTTTGAATAAATTATATCGCGGACCGCTTATTAAAAGTTATTATTCTTAGTTTGCCATAGGCATTTTTATTTTTAAATTACTTTATAAAAGTAATTTAATTAAAAATTACTATTATTTAATTGTAATCTATAAATTAATTATAATGATTTATAAAAATAGGAAGAAGCGTATAAAATTTAATATTATATCATTATTTTATGTTTAAAGCCCTGCGCAAGCGAGTACTACATTTTTTTAGTTTAAATATTTTAAGAAATAAATTAATAGTCGCTGCCCTCACCTCACCTATGGTGAGGTGAGGTGAGGGCCGGGGCAGGCTGCGCTTATTATCTAAAACTGATAATAAAAACCCTATTATAAATAATGATGAAATAGCACAATATGATTATTAACCCCCTTATCTTTAATAATATATCTTTTTTTTCTGTGTTATTGACGTAGCTGTAAGTTAATCTTTTTAGTTTTTTAAAACTAAAAGAGAAGAATATAGCTAATTTATTTTAATTAAACGAGTATGCCGAAATTTGGTAGCCGGGTGGGTTTTAGGCACTCATAAATACTATTTGTAAGAGTTCAAGTCTCTTTACTCGTACTTTAATAATAATAAATAATTAGTTTAATAGATACTATGTAAGCTATAGTTTTTCAGGTTTAAACTGGCTCTAAAAAACTGGGTCTAAAGTTGGTTTTCTCGCCTTCGGCGCGTGTAGCACTAGTATTACAATAAAAATAAGCAAAATCATTAATTTAAACTATTAATTAATAAGTTAAATTTATATTATACAAGTATTCTCCCTCTAAAGGGGGCGAAGTAGAAAAAGTGTATATAAAAAATAATTTTATTTTTTTAAAAGCCCTCACAGCTAAAGAGTTGCTTAATCTAAAAAATAGAAGTAGGCGCCGAAGGCGAGGGTTTGAAAAAACTTAAAGATGATTACCATTTACAAAATTATAAGTGCTGCTGTGCTCTGCAGTGCTACATAAAAAAAAAGTGGGAGCAGCGAAGCCGAGCCGATAAATTTATTGCTACATAATATAATAACTTATATATTAATTAAAAAAATCAGCCTTGCCACCAGCCCTCCCCTATGGGAGGGGAGGAACGGCGCTTGCGTTTGTAAAGTATTATTATATTTTATTCCCTCAGCCTTTCCTGCCAATTTTAGTGCTGTGCTGCCCATCCCCTCCCATATGGGAGGGGAGGGGTAGTGTAATATTTTTAATTATTTGGTTTTTATTCGCGGGCCCGAGCGCCGGCGCCGAATATGAGTCGGGCGAGGCAGCGTTTGATCTTTGATAATCTTAATTTATAAAAGAACATAATTTATGACTTTTAGGAACACTGTTATGATTCTAGCACTGTAAGATAAAGTGCTAAAATTTGTATTAGTGGCGGAGCCAGCGGACCGCTTATTATATTTAACGGTTATTGCTGTTCTACAGCTTGGAAAATTTAATTTAAATTTTATTAAAAATGTTATATGTTATTCAGCCTCATTAAATCTATATAAGATAAACGTTTATTTTATATAACTAAATGCCGAACGAGAAGGGAAAGGCAGAGATATTTAATAATATTAAAACTTTATAGTGAGTTGTAGTTTAATTGGAAAAACACTATCTTTTGGCCGTAGCCGATAGACGTTCGAGTCGTCTCAACTCAGTTTTAATTTTTATGCCTCAATGTTTATAATATAAAAGCTAAATATAGCTTTTTTAGGTTATTAGCTTAAGTTTTAAGTATGCCTAATATAATTATGCAAAGGTGTACTACAGCAGTGCCTCTCATTTTATGCTATAAAATAATAATAATAATATTAGTAGCAGTATTTTAATTTTAAACCCCTTATCACGCATATGTGTACTATTTTTATCTTTATACTGTGGAGGCGCAGCAGAAGGGAGCCCTATTATTATTTATATAAAGAAGACAGAACTCGAGTGGTTGAGTGTCCCACTTTTAATGGGAAAGTCTTGGTTCAAATCCATGTGTTTTCAATTAATAACTACTTTTACGGTGTATTAAATTATGGTTACTATTATTTAATTAAAAAAATTATAGCAAGCTCCTCTTCTACCTTCTTCTACCTCTTAAAGAAGAAGTAGAGGAGGGCTAGGGAAGAAAAAGCAAATATCGCGGAGCGCTTGTATGTACTAGTTTAAAAAAAGAAAATATAATATTATTTATTATTAGTAGCACCCCTATAGAATAATAAAAAAAAAAAGATAAAAATATTTTTTGCTTTTATAACCTTTATAAATAAACCTACTTTATGGTGCGTCTATTTTTTTAATTTTATAGACAGCCCTTCCATCGCCTTGCCTCGCCTAGACAAGACAAGACAAGATGAGGTGAGAGGGGAATATATTATTTATTAATCAGGGTCTTGTTTACTTTTTTTTGTGGGACCTATATGATGATGATGATATATGTTTCTTTAAAGTAATTGGGCTTAAAAGATCAATTTGTTGTCACTCCAGGGTCTGTTATATTTACTTTTAAGAAATTAACTTAACATTTACACAATATGGTCATCTTTGTAAAATAATTTATTTTGTATTAACTAAAGAATTACCTTCATTAAAAATGTTCTCTGATTATTTTAATAGTATGATAGCGATTTTTATTAAATTAAATTTACCTATAACTTGAATCACACCTGCTGAACTTAAAATTAGTTATACTAATTTTTTATTTTCTAGCACTAAAGTTAAATCTAATTTACTTTCTAGTAGTAAAGTTACTATAATTAAACTTTCTACTGATAACTTAGATTCATTACCTATAAAAAGATCGTTTTATTTACTCCTTAGATGCTGCTAATGTTCATTTATTATTAGATAATATATCTAATTTAAAACTTCCTGTTTATACTGTACATGATTGTTTTGCGAGCACTTCTAATAATATGTTAAGTCTGAAAAGATTAGTTAAAGAAGCATTTATTTATTTTAAAAATGAAGGTTATTTAATAAAATTACATGAATTCTTTCTTAATAATATAATAAGTGCTACAGATCCTATAATAGATAATTCAAACGTTTTATTACCAGATATTTTACCCGATAAATCCTTTAATGAAATTATACCTAATAATATACAAGTCATAGATAGACAAACTAAAGAAATAATAACAGTATCTAATTTACCATCAGGGTTTGAAGATAGAAAAAATAATATTAAAGATTTTATTAAAGGATTATTTAATTCTAAATATTTCATAGGATAGAAAAATAAGAAGAATATTAAAAATTTTAACCTTAATAGATTCCTCTTTGATATTAATCCTAGCCCTGCTACACGCTCATGCTACCCAACACCGTGCCCAGGTTTGTTATTGGTTAGTTTTGACCTTCTCATCTTTTTACCATTTTCATTTTTATTGAATTTAGGTTATTTCTTCATTAAAGTGAAGTAAATCAATTCTATTGTTATACATTTATTTTATTAGGTAGGTAGTAAATAGCGTAGTTTACAGGAGTGTATACTGCTAGGCCCTATCTTCATTCTTTTCCTCGATAAATTTTTGCTTTTTATTTTTAGTAGAGGTAAAGTCCTCTTTAAATGTTTATTGTATATTAGGTCTTGGTAAAATTAGGAGTTTGATATTGTAGAGGTATTAAACTAGAATAGAATCCGTTAGGTAAATAGATTTAAATTATTTACTTACCTCTGTAGTAAAATTTTTAATCTTGGAATAAGACATAATTCCTATCTACCAAAAGTAGACTATTGAAAAGCGACAAAAAAAAAAGTTTTAATTGTACATCTTGAATCTAAATAGACTTTTAAACTAATTTAAAAGATAAGAAAATAAAAAATATTTAATTTATTATAAAAAAGGATTAAAATAAGATATACAAGTTTTTAATTATTAGATAATAATTAAGTGCTCCTTTCCTAGCGTCGAAGACGGGGCTCACCACTTAAAATTTTATCCTATTATTTTTCATCTACTTAAATAAAATTTAATAATTTGATTTGCTTAATGCCTTAAAAAAAAATTAAGTATTAAATTAACAAATGACCTGATAATTTGAATCATTCACAAACAAAATAATTAAGTATTGTTTAATAGAATTGACCAAAATTATCAAAATTAATAAAAAAAAAATTAAAAATGCAAAAAAAAAAAATAATTAATAGATTTTGAATAGGTATTAAAAAAGGCTTAATTACTCCTACTTTACCTGATAATATTACAAGATTTCATAATAATCCATTGGTTAGACTTTTTAGAATAATAGGAGGTTTAAGTTTAATTATTACACTAGGTAAAATTTCTTTAAATTTTAATATTCCTTCTTTTTTTTACTATTCTTCTGCCTTTATTTCACTTACTTTTTTGATGTATATGTTCGTAATTAATATTTTTAGATTAATTCATATTATTAAAATATTAAAATCTGATAAGTTAGAGGTAAGAAATTCTCCATTAGATAGATTTGCAACATTGACTGCTAGAGTTTTATTATGTACAAAAGGACTTTGCTATGCTGGAGCTGCAGGTGGATCTGTAACTGGTTTTGGTTTAGGACTTGATGCTGTACTTATAAATACAGGAAATGATCCTGTATTTTCACCTTATTTTTTAGGTGTTCTATATAAAATTTTACCATCAGGTACTATCAGACCATCTCAATATGGGGTTAATGGTGTCCGGAATAGTGAGATTAAAAAAATTTTAAATCAGCTTGATGATACTCAATTAGAACAATTAGGATTAAAAGATTTAAGTAATAGCTTAAAATCAACTACTGCTTTATCTGAAACTGAAAAGAAAGAATTAGAAGAGATAGCCCTTAATCATTACCAAGATTTAGTTAATAAAGAAGCTTATTTAAAAAGTAAAGTAAAAGCTGAAATAGATAAATTAAAATAATAAAATATTATAAAAATAGTCGATTATCTTTAATTGTCGGTCCGCCCCCCTTCGGGGCTTGAATTTTTATTTTTTGGTTTTAGTACTGAATTATGATATTTATAAGTTTATTTATTTTAACTAATGCTTTTGTTTAAATTAAAACAATTTATAATTTAATATATTAATCTCACTTCAAATAGCTATTTACAGTCGCAAAGCGCGCGAAGCTTGCGGATCGCTATATATTACAAGCGCTGTGCCTCTCTCCTCCTCTAGCGCCAGGGTCGCAGAAAAATGTAGGCCCACATTAATATTAATAAATATAAGATGCAAAATAAATAAGTTTTTAATTACACTAGCCCGGGCCTCCCAAACTTAGCAGGAAATATTTTTTAATTATCTTTAACTCGTATTTTAATTCTAAACGATAAATATTGCTATATACAGAGATATAAAGCAGTTTTTTTAAAATATTAAAAGGAGTTTTATACTTATGCTTTTAACTTCAATATTAACAATAATCACTTTTAGAACCTTACCGGGACTAAATAAAATTTTAAATGAGATCATTTTGACGAATTATGGAACTAAAAAAATTGAGACTAAAATGAACTATATTATTTATACACGAATTACTGCCGTTATATTATTATTAACAGCTTTAATATCGGGGCAAGTTTTAGGTTTCCCTGAAATAGATGAAGGTTTTTCTATTTATAATGGTTTATTTCAAGTAACTCAAGTTTCTCTATTTATAGAGATATTTATAGTTATAATAGGAGCTTTAATATTAGTGGCTTGACCTGGACTACCTGTATCAGGAACAACTACTACTAATTTTAATAACTATGTAACCAGCCTTTTATCTAATCATATAGCATGCACTCGTGGTGCAAGCGAGACGCTTAATATAAAATCAACATCCGAAGCAACTGTGCCTGGATTAATTGTAGGGCAGGTAGGTCTTGTGGATAACAAACACACAGAGCAAACAGAGCGAACGGAGCTCTATCTAAATACAGGAGTTAATTTAGTTAATTATTATCAAAATTACTTAGATAAATCAAAAGATTATGTTATGATTATTTTGTTTAATTTATTTGGGGCTTTATTATTAATATCATCCTTTGATTTAATTTCTTTATATTTAAGTATAGAATTACAATCATTTGCGTTATATATTCTTGCTACTTTTTATAAAGAATCTAGAATTGTTACTGCAGCAGGTTTAAAATATTTTTTACTAGGTGCAGAGATAAATTAGGAATTTACTCAACTTGTGCCTACAACTATCAAACTCCGGGGAAATCCTAAAGCTCATGGTACCAAGCTATAGTCGAAAGGTTATAAGTGGCTGAAGTAATTACTCAGGTATGGTAACAAGTTATGAGATGAGTGAAAATGAAATGGACAATCGCGGATCTAAATCAAATAATAATTTTATTTGTAAAAGAGCAACGAGTAGACGGTAGTTTTTGCATTAAATTTTTTTTACTGCAAATAAGGTGTACTCTAAAGGACTACGAAAGTAGTTATCAAATCAGAATCCTTTCTAACTTAAATCAAAAAAATTGATATATGGTTCAAAGTTAAATTATATATGACAAGCTTAAATAATGCTTCGCTCCTTTTGGGGGCGAAACTGGCTAGCCCTTTCTACACTACTGTTACTCCGAAGGACACTTCTTTAAAAGAAAAAGATATGAATAAAGGATTAGAAATTAGTCCTTTATGGCTTACAGGTTTTATTGATGGAGAAGGGTCATTTTTTATCAGTATATATAAAAATAAGAATAAATTAGGTTGGGCTGTAAAACCTGAATTTCAAATAAGTTTACATATTAGAGATAAAGCTTTATTGGAAAAGATTCAAAATTATTTTCAAGTAGGTAACTTATTTATAAGTTCAAAAAAAGATATTTGTAGTTTTAGAATTCAATCACCTAAAGATTTAAAAATAATTATTAATCATTTAGATCTATATCCTTTGAAAACTCAAAAATTATCTGACTACATACTTTTTAAAGAAGCTCTTAATCTTATTTTAAATAAAGAACATTTAACTCTACCCGGTTTACTTAAGATTGTGGCAATTAAAGCTTCAATGAACTTAGGGTTATCTCATACTTTACAAACAACTTTCCAAGATATTATTCCGGTGTCAAGGCCTGTATTTAAAATTAATAATTTAGAGCCTGAATGGCTAGCTGGTTTTGCTAGCGCTGAAGGATGTTTTTTTGTTAATATTTTTAAGTCACCTACACATAAACTTAAAGAAGGAGTACAATTAGAGTTTAGTATAAGTCAACATTCTAGAGACGAACTATTAATGAAAAGTTTTATTGATTTTTTTAAATGTGGTAATGTCCATAAGTATAATGATGCGTGTTATTATAGAATTGGTAATATTTTAGATTTAACTGAAAATATTGTACCCTTATTTAAAAAATATCCTATCCTTGGAGAAAAGTCTAAAGATTTTTTTGATTTTTGCGAAATATTAGAAATGATTAAAGACAAAAAACATTTAACTAAGGAAGGGTTAGATAAAATTAAAATTAAAAAAGCAGAAATGAACACTGGTAGAGCTTCTTTCTCAGGAAAAGTAAGCTAAGGGTTGCCTTCTTAATTTCAGCAGAGTAGTAATATAAACTTTTTAAGACTCATATAAAAATTTCTTGATTGGTATGATAAATCTGATCAGCCTTGGCCTTATCTTCTTGTTTTATATTACTAGGTTCAGCTTTTATCTATGCATTTAGTGGATTAACTAAATTTGATTCTATTTATTGTTTGATATCTACATTTGATCCTTCTGTTAACCATACCCAATTTATCTTAGGTCTAATTTTAATTTTTATAGGGTTTTTATTTAAAATAGGAGCTGCGCCTTTACATAACTGAGCACCTGCAAAGCATTATGGGAAAATGCTATCTCTATCGCTTATATCTGTAAGGTTAGAAAAGTGGGTAAAACTATCAAACTCCGGGGACACCCTAAAGCTTATGATACCAAGCTATATTCGAAAGATTATAAGTGGCCAGAATAATTACCTGGGTAAGGTAACAAGTCATAAGATGAGTGAAAACGAAATGGGTTATCGCGGATCTAAGTCAATTGTATCTTTAAATAAAATTAAAAATACTTTTGTAAAAGAGCAACGAGTATACGGTAGTTACTTTGAATCTAAATTATATTCAAAGTTAAGATATACTCTAATGGGTTGCGAAAGCAATTATCACGTCAAAATCCCTTCTAAACAATTAAATATACATTCATTTTCTACCTTGCTTAATAATAGCTTGGTTACACCCTTAGCTGCGGAGCGTACATCAATAAATTCTTGATGAATTACTGGGTTTACTGATGCCGAAGGCAGCTTTCAAATTTCTATCCGACATGATACCAGACTAAAATTTAATTGGAGAGTAGGACCTGCTTTTCAAATTAAACTACATATAAAAGACATAGGTATATTAGAAGAAATTAAAAATATGCTAGGTGTGGGTACTATTACGAAAGATAAATTAAATACAGCTAATTTTAATGTTTGATCTATTAAAGATATACAAATAATAATTAATCATTTTGATAAATATCCTCTTGTAACAGCTAAACATTCTGATTATTTAATTTTTAAACAGTGTTTTGAAATAATTAAAAACGGAGAACATTTAACTGAAAAAGGTTTAATAAAAATTTTAGAATTAAAAAGTTGTCTTAATTTAGGCTTATCAGATAAATTAAAGAAAGCTTTTCCTAATATTATACCTATAAGTAGACCTGAGTATATTTTTAAAGGTATACCTAATCCTTGATGAGTTTCCGGTTTTGTTAATGGTGATGGATCTTTTTATATCCAAATTAGAAGACTGCACAGAAAAACTAAAGCTAACAGTACTATTTTAAACAACACTGTTATATATCGAACAGTTGGTTTAACTTTTGCAATAAATTTACATAGCAGAGATGAAATAGTACTTTTAAATTTGGTTGATTATTTTAAATCATTGAATAATGAAATAATTAAAAGTTTTCAGGATAATAAAGAAGATATAAAAGATAAATATCTGCCTATTAGCAATACTAGAATATCTAAACATATTCATAAAGCTAAAGCACCAAAGAAAAGTGTTTATTTATATTTTAGGAAAATTTCTGATATTGTAAATATTATTATTCCTTTTTTTGAGAAGTATCCATTAAAAGGTTATAAAAATTTAGATTTTATAGATTTTATAAATGTAGCTAAAATAATAAAGTCTAAAAAACATTTAACTTATGAAGGTTTTAATAAAATAGAAAATATAAATATTACAATGAACGAAAGAAGACCTTGGTCTTAGCTAAATCCTTATTAATTTACAATAAGCAAGCCTTTCACTCCTTCTTCCAGCCCGAACTGCGAAGCGGAGGGGGTGTATCAGTAACAGAAAATTACAATTATATTTAATTGCATGATAAATTTGATAGCCGTGGATGTTTATAATGATACTCCTACAATAGTAACAACATGATTAACAATTATGCCTAAAATATCAATTTTAATATTATTATTAGAATTATATTTACAAATAGACGGTTTTGAAGGTTATTTTTTTTCTTTTAATCCCTTTCAAGACTATATTAGGGATATTTCCTCTTTACCGCAAGTTGTTTCAGATTTTTTCCAAGTATGAGGAGGAGTAGAAAATTATGAAGCTTATAGACTAGCACATGCAGATATACCAAATATTCCCGCGGATCAGGTTTGAGAAGAGGGAAGACGTATGCTTTTAGCTATAAATATTTCTAATATTAAGGAAATTTATAGTCTTTCGCCCCTCGATCATTATTGAGATTATTTTTTTAACTGACAAATAGATTTAGGAGGTGGTAGTGATGCAATCCATAATTTATTATTTATTAGTTCTTTATTATCGCTAATCATAGGTACTGTTTTAGGGCTAGCCCAATCACAAATAAAAAGACTTATGGCCTAAGATATTTGAGAAATATTGCTGTGGGCTTAATTACCAAACTCCGGGGAACTCCTAAAGCTTTTGATACCAAGCCATGGTCGAAAGGTCATGAGTGGCTGAAGTAATTATTCAGGTACGGTAACAAGTCAAAAGATGAGTGAAAACGAAATGGACAATCGCGGATCTAAATCAGTATTTTTTTATATAATACTGTAAAAGAGCAACGAGTAGACGGTAGTTACTTTGGTTCTAATTTAATATTAAACCAAAGTTAAGGTGTACTCTAATAGAGAAAAAAAAAAATCTCTCTCACAATTTACCTAACCAAATTAGAACAAATAAAAATAAACATTTAGTGCTGCGCAGATATCCTATAGCTAGATTTTATAGTACTTATTCCTATACTCAAGATATAATTAGTCATTTAAATCCCTTCTTTATAACAGGTTTAACAGACGCACAAATGCCCACTTTAAAAAAAGTAAAAAAATTTAATTTTAAAACTAAAAACGATTCATTCGCTTTAGAACTTTGAGGAACTAATTTAAGATCTCTAATAGGTTACGGAAAACTAACTAAACAAGTTCGAGATATGTTTGTAATACCTTACTACCAAAAAAGCGTTATTATAGGTTTATTATTATCCGATGGATGACTAACGTATGCTTCAAAAACAAATAAAAATGCGCGATTAGGGTTTAAGCAAAGTTTATATCACTATTCATATGCTTTATTTGTGTTTAATCAGTTATTTCATTACTGTAATAGTATGCCTCATTTAACTACTGGTATTAGAAAAGGAAAAACATTTTACGGATTAGAATTTTTTACGCGATCTCTACCTTGTTTTACTGAGTTACATTCATTATTTTACCATAATGGAGTTAAAGTTATTCCAGAAAAAATTTTTGATCTTTTAACGCCAGAAGCCCTAGCTCATTGGATAATGGGAGATGGCCAAGCTCGTCCTTATGGTTTAGTTCTTTGTACCGATTCTTATTCTGTAAAAGACGTTGTAAAATTAATAAATGTCTTAATAATAAAATATAGATTAGAATGTGCAATACGAGTTCATAAAGAAAATCAAATATCGTATTTATATTAAACAAAAATCTATGCCTTTATTAAGAGAAATAGTACAATTAAATACACATTCTAGTATGTTGTATAAATTAAATTTAGATTCTTAATATAAGCATTCGTTTGTATTGTAAGAGAAAGTGCAGGGCATCGATTAAAGTGGCAAGTGGATATTGTTTTCCAAATAGCACTACATAAAAAAGATTTAGAACTTTTAAAACAAATTCAAGCTTTTTTTGGTGGAATTGGAACCATTTCAACAAACCCTGCTACTGGTATGTGTGCTTTCAGAGTAACTTCTCCAAAACAAATTTTAAATAAAATAATACCGCATTTTAACAAATATAATTTAATTACTCAAAAACAAGCCGACTATCTTTTATTTAAAAAGATAGTAAATTTGATTGAACAAGAAGAACACTTAAAGGAAGAGGGCTTACAATTAATTATTAATATTCGAGCTTCACTTAATTTAGGATTATCAGAAGCTTTAAAAGCAGCTTTCCCTGATACTATTCCGGTAGTTCGTCCCTATATCTCTAGTTCAGAAATACCGCATCCAGAATGAATGGCTGGATTTACTACTGGTGAAGGATGTTTCTCTATTAAAATAACTAAAGGTCGAAATAAGGCTGGAGTAGGTGTCTCCTTAATTTTTCAAGTTTCTCAACATATACGAGATAAAGAACTATTAAAAAGTTTTGTAACTTATTTTAAATGCGGTCATTATGTAAATCCTTTTCACAAAGAATGAGGATATTTTCAGTGTACTAAATTCTCTGATAATTATAATATAATTGTACCGTTTTTCACCCAATACCATATTTGAGGAGTAAAAGCTAAGGATTTAGCAGACTGGGTAGAAGCAGCGAAAATAATTAATAAAGGAGATCATTTAACTACAGAAGGGTCTTCTAAAATTAGAAGTATTAAAGCCGGTATGAATACTGGTAGATCTTTGGAGTAAAAAAAATTATAATCTAGTTAATGCTTTTCCCTTGAGGAAATGTAGCATAGTTTCAAATATTTATATTTGAAATAGGTAGCCTACTCCGCACTGTTTATATTCTAATTTGTATGGTAAGTTTGTTTTAGTATTGACAGTACTATTTCCCATTTAGGATTCCTACTATTAGCCTTAAGTATAAATACAGAAGAAGCTTTAGATTCATTCTTATTTTATATTATACAATATACTATAACTAACCTAAACATTTTCTTAATAATAATAGCTTTTAATTATTTACTTTGTTCTTTAGTTAAAAATAATTTAATTATTAAAGACATAAAATACATTTCTGAACTTACAAATCAATACGATAAAAACCCTATTTTAACTGTTAGTTTTATAATTTGTTTATTATCTATGGCGGGTATACCTCCATTTATTGGTTTTTATTCTAAATTATTTGTTTTATTTTCAGCTATTTCAATTTCTGATTATTTTATAGCTATAATTGCTATAATTGTAAGTGTTATTAGTGCTTATTATTATTTAAGAATTATTAAAGTACTATATACTGAAGATGACAATAAAAATACTTCTATTGCGCCATCACAAACCAGTACAGATTATGTAGCTAACAATTATTCAAGCCAAAGCGCCGAAGGTGAGGAAGGGATACTAATATTGACAAATTTACATAGTTTAGTAATTGCTGTACTTTCTTTATTCTTGGTTTTATTTTTTTTAAACCCTGTTTTAATTTTAACAAGTACGCGAGTACTATCTTTATCTTTATTTAATTTTTAATGAAATTTATACTCTTAAATAACAACTTATTTATATTATTTATCTTTGTACCAATTTTAGCTCTTGTTATATTAGGTTTAAATTGGTTATTGGCTACACGTAAACCATATGATTCTAAACTTTCTTCTTATGAATGTGGTTTTATTGTACTACCAAATCAAACTCGTAATCCCTTTTTAGTGCATTTTTGAGTTGTAGCTATGCTATTTTTAGCTTTTGATCTAGAAATTATGTATTTAATGCCTTATGCTGTAAGTATGCATCAAGTATCTATTTTTGGTATTTCTGTTTTTGGTATTTTTATGGTAATTCTTACAGCAGGTTTTGCATTAGAGATTGGAAATGATGCTATAGCATTAACTAATTTTCAATCTTCACCTTCTTATTCTAATCTTATTAAAAGATCTCTTACGTCTAATTAATTAAATAAAAAAAGTTATAATTAACCCCCTTTTTTATTTTATTATAAGCTTTAAAAATTAATAGAAGCTTGTAAAACAAGCCCATCCCCACCCGCCACGTCTTTGACGTTGGCGCTAGGTAAAGGGAAGGGGCAGCGAAAAATAAAAATTTTTACATTTTAGAAATAACAATTGAACACCCTCCCTAGCCCTGCCCAGCCCTGCCCAGCACTGCCAGCTCTGCTCTAGGCAGAGCTGCCCAGCACTGCCCAGCACTGCCCAGCTCTGCTCTAGGCAGAGCTGGGCAGCAACAAAAATATTAATTGGTTTTTTAAATTAAAAAAATTATTGTTTCAAGCCCGTATTTAACGCTTCAGGTTGCGAATAAAGAGATAATTTTATTAGTTATTAGCAATTATTCGCCAGCCTCGCCTTCGGCGCTTGGAGCTAGGCGCTTAATTTTATATAATTTAAGACCCATCTAGCCAAGATAAGCTATTTGTTTTTATTATAAGCTCTTGTTTTTTAACTTAAAAGTATAATACTTTAGTGTTATTATATAATTTGTAAAATATACCACCTTTAAAACTTGATATTTATATCGTATACTACTTCTAATACCGTATAGGTAGGATTGTCATGTAGGGTTTGTTACTTATAAAAAAGATTAGAATCAAGTAAGCCCAGCTCCAAACAGTAGTCTAGGGAAAGGTTAAATTATAACTATTTAAAACTTAATCTAAAATATTATAATAATAAAGATTTTAGTTTTATAAGTACTAAATTATAATTTATTTTAATTTAGTTATAGAATGCTCAGTCATCCTTTTTTTTTCTTTTTAAGCTCTTAGTTGTAGTATAAACCTATGCAACTAATAATTAAAAAAATTTTAATTAAAAAAATTTAATTATTCCAAGTTAAACTTACCACCTTTTAAACTAAAATTTAAATTTGGGGGCCGCGCCTAGCTCGCCCTCCGTCTTATTTTTTAAATTAAGCGCTCCGCTGGCTCCGCCCCTTAGTATTTAGCTTAAGCGCCTGGGCCCCTATAAGAGAAGGGCACTGCAACTATAAAAAATTTTTAACTTTCAGCACTGGCAGCAGGGATCCAAATTAGTAATTAATTAATATTTATACTTATATTAAGCATTTATTATATTATATCTTACAATATAACAAGAGTGTAGCGTACGTAGCGGTAGATTTAAATTTAGTGCTCAGAAAATAAAATAAAGTATTTTAATAAAAAAATAAATTAGTTTACTAATTTCAAGCGCTACGCGATTAACAGCCAACATTTATAAAAAAATATTATTTGATAAATTATCAGTAAGCACAGGTCAGCCTCGCCAGTCTTGGGCCACGGCGTTTGGGGCTGGGCAGCGATTAAAAAAAAGATAAGTGTGTTTTTATATAAGGTTAATAAGTACGCAACACTTAAAACTAAAGTGTATATATCTATTTCATTAATACTTTATTGCTTAAGCGCCTGGCCTCCTCTAAGAGAAGAGCAGGGTGACTGAAAATATTATAATTTGTGCTCTGTCTCGCCAGCCTCCTCTAAAGGGCACAGCGCTTATTATAATAACAATTAATATAATTAGGTAATTTTGTAGTAATTAAGAAAAAATATTTTTAAAGTAGTAAAGTTATACAAGCGCTATATGCGCTATGTAAAAAACTTAAAAGTAGTTAAGTTATACGAAAAACTAATAAATTTATCGGCTGCCTCGCCTACCTACTTCTCCCCTAGAAGAGAAGAGAGCACAGCACTGGCGCTTGGCCCACAGCGCTTATTCTTTATTTTTTCTTGGCCTATTTAGGTTTACATAATACTTCATAAAAGAAAATTTAAAATTTTTTATTTAAATTTGCAAATATGGTAGTCGCTGTCGCCGAAGACGCACGCTAGCTACTTCTTTATAACAACCACCGGTATATAAGCTGAGCTAATTTATACCTTTTTAGTTTAATTACAATTACGCTGTCTAGTTAGACAGTCTTTAATTTAAAATATTAGATCTTAAAACATTTAAAACTGACCTAATACTACTACTATATTCGCACAATACTTGCTGTATTGCTAATACTGAGCTGCTATTTGTAATAACTATATTTTATCTGTAAAAATTAATTTTTCGCTGCTATCCCTCCCCTCCCCATAGGGATGGGAGGGAAGGGGCTGTGCTTGTGTTAAAAAAGTCAAGTGTAATACATAATATTAGTTAAACGACAATCCCCGCCCTAAGCATCATGGGCTTAGCACCAGTGCCTAAGACAAGACGAGACAGGTGTGTTTAAAGCCTTTTTTTTACTAAAATATTTAATATTAAATTAAAAAAAAAATAATACTACCACTGGCCCAGGCCACACAAACGACAAAGGCAAAGCTAGTAGTATTATAGAATTTAAGTTTAAATTAAAAATGTAGGCTAAAAATAAAATTTTTTTAATTATAACAATGAAAACAATCACTCAAATTTTATTTGGTTTTGGTATATTATTTACTAGTTTTAGTGTAATTTGTTTAGGAGATAGTCCTGTCTTAGCAGTTGTATTTTTAATAGCTACTTTTGTATTAGCTGCTATTTATTTGATTTTAATGGGTATTAGTTTTATAGGTATAACATATATTATTTTATATGTTGGTGCTATTGCTGTTTTATTTTTATTTGTAATTATGATGCTCAATTTAAAAGATAAAGATTTAATAGAACCTTCTTCTGTTTCTTTAAATAATGGTATTTATAGTTTTATTATTGTTATTTTCTTTGCATATTTAATAAACTCTTTAACTTCTTTTTCTTTAAATTTTAAAAACTTTATTGCACTAGAATATTTAGGATTAAAGGATAATTTAAAAGCTCTTGATAAAATAAATAACTTTAAAATAAACAATAGTAAAGATATAAGTCAGGCCGACATATCACTTTTAGATTTAACACAAATAGAAACACTAGGTCATGATTTATATACTTATGGTGCTGTTTTATTAATTTCTTTAAGTATAATATTACTATTAGCAATGTTTGCTACTATTATTATTTCAAAGCCTAATGCAGTACTACCTTCATCATAATTTGTAATATATTAAGTAAAAATAGCCATATTTAAACTGTTTACCATATAATAAAGCTAACCTATAAGTAATTTATTATTTAATTGGATGTATTTAAAATTTTACTTTTTTTTTGAAACTTACCGTCTCTTCCATCTATTTTAAACTATAAATTTTAAATCATCTGGTTATTATGGAAAGGAAATATGGAAGAAAAATCATAATTATTTATCTTACAACCCCCTTTTTAAAATTTGCTTCTATTCTCCATCCCAATAGATAAGGAAGGCTGTATAAAAAAAATACTATAAGCGCTGCCCAGCATCGTCTTCTCTTCCCTCGCCTCCTCTTCACCTAGCGGCAACGTCGAAGACGTAGCGGGTGTGGGGAGGCGAGAGAAAAGGACAGCACCAGCGCTTGGGGCTGGGCTACAGGATAAAATTTTAAAACTTAATTTACAATTAATATAGCTAAAATAGTAAAGTCAGAACCTAATTTAAAATTTTAATATTTAAATTAATTATTTTGTCCGCTTTGCACGCTTTTCGCTTGCTAAGTAGATAAGTAATAAATAATACTTTTTATAAATAATTACGTCTACTTTATTTCTTATTAAAAATAATCAACAAGCGCGTAGCGATAAAATTTAATTGTTTAATTTAAATGTATTTCTTAACCAGTTTAATAAATTTGGCTTATGGCTCGCCTCGCCTCGCTTCGCCATATCTTCGGCGCTGGCGCTGGCGCTGGCGCTTGCACTAATACACCCTTTTGGTATCGCAACTGCAAAGCTGTAAAAAGATAAATAAAAATTTTTAGGCTAACTAAGGTTTTTAATATTAAAACAAATCTAGCTGCACATTTTGTTTAAATAAATAAAAAGAGAAAAAAAATTTTTTCTCTTTTATTTTTCTTTAAATATAAAAGGAATATAGTTATACAAAAATAAAAAAAGCATATTATTAAAATTAAGATCAAACAAAACAAATAAAAAAAAGCCTATAATTTAAAGGTAGAATAATTCCTTGATACGGGATAAGTAGAAGTTCAATTCTTCTTGGGCTTATAAAAATTAAGTAAAGTTTAAAATAAAATAAAAAATTTTAAATTAATAGTTATATTGTTAATAAATTTATTTAAAAATAAAAGCAATATTGCACTAGCACTCGCCAGCTCCGGCCCACTGCGCTTCAGAGTTTATATTATTACCAGCTAACTAGGCTCCTAATGCTTTTATTTTTTTAACCTAAACAAATAAGGTTAGGTTTATACTACTATTGCCAGTCTTCCCACACCCGCCACGTCTTCGACGTTAGCGCTAGGTAAGAGGGAGGGGGCATGGCGCTTCAACTTAAATTATAATTCTTTTTTTTTTTTATTTTAATAGGTAAATTTAGAGTAAACTTATATATCAGAAGTATTATAATATTCTATTTTAATAATATAAAAAAAAAGAGCGTATATGCGAGGGTGAGTTACATATATATTTACCATTACAAACAGGAAGAAGAGTAAAATATAATTAATGCTAGTTTAGCACTTGCCAACCCCGGCCTACGGCACTTAACAGAAATATATTAAGGCTATTTAAAGTCTGGCTAGTTCCGCACAACAATAAATTTTAAAGTAATAATTATAAGTAAAAAAGTAATATAAAAGATATATATAAAAATCTATTCCTAAAGGGATAAGGGCCTATTTTTAAGCTTTTCATCAATAGTACACCACTTTTTGGGGTTGCGGAGGCGCCGAAGGCGGGGGGGGGTAATAATTGATATAAAAAATTATTCTTACTAAAAAATATCGCTTACCTCCCTAAAGAGTAATAGGAAATACAAACTTCCCACACATATGCGATCCTTATCTTAGCCTTCCTAAAGAAAAATTAAAGTAGTGCAAGTATAAGAACATACTGGTCAATATTGAAGCAGAGTGTATGTTGCAACTATCTTCTCTTTAATTCCACCAGTCCGCTGCTTTGCAAGTGAAGGGATATTAAAGGTACTGGAAACATAAAAACTGGGAAAGTGGAAGGTGCTGTGCCTAATAAATACTATTATAATTAACTTTTAATCTTAATAAAAATTTTAACTATATTGTAATAAGCGCTCCCGTACGGGGGCGGATCAAATATAGATTAATAATAAAAATTTATTATTAAATATTCTTTTTTTAATACTACAATGAATAATAATTTGACAATTTTAAATTTAGCTAATGTTTTAGTTATTATTGTACCTATGCTTTTAGCTGTTGCTTTTATGACTATAATAGAACGAAAACAATTAGCAGCACATCAAAGAAGAGTAGGGCCTCAAGTTACAGGTTATTTTGGAGTGTTACAACCGTTCGCAGATGCTCTTAAGTTAATTCTTAAAGAGAATGTTGTACCCACTCATGCAAATAAAGTTTTATTTTTTTTAGCTCCCATTTCTACTTTAATATTAAGCTTGTTAGGTTGAGCAATTATACCTTTTGGTCAAGGTCTTTGTATAACTGACTTTAATTTAGGTATTTTATATACTTTAGCTTTATCTTCACTTGGGGTTTACGGTATCTTATTATCGGGATGAAGTGCTAATTCTAAGTATGCTTTTCTAGGATCACTAAGATCTACAAGTGCTATGATATCTTATGAATTAATTTTATCCTCTGCTATTTTTGTTGTAATTATTTTATCAGGATCATTAAATTTTACAGCTACTATTGAAAACCAAGAAGCTATTTGAAATATTATTCCAATATTTCCCGTATTTATTTACTTTTTTATTTCAGTATTAGCTGAAACTTCTAGAACACCTTTTGATTTACAAGAGGCTAGATACTAATAGATTTGGCCTCTATAAAGTTCGTTAAAATGCTGGAAACTCCTAAAGCCTTAAGCAATTTAAATATCTAAAAATTTTGGCTTGCGCATGATGTGCTTGCACATATATACTTGATAATTTTATAGATATTGCAAAGTGATAATATTAATGGATGAAACAATGGACAATCAGCAGGAAACTATATAATTATAATATAATTTTTATTATATTATAAAAAGTTCCTCCGAGACTTTACGCGAACATTAAAAATTATTTTTATTTTTAATATGATAAGGTCCAACCTTAATTGAAAGATTAAGGATTAATTGATAATATTTATATTAGTTATAATTTTTTGCTTTACTACACAGCGATATGTTAATAATGAAGGTATAGAATTATTTACTTTATTTATTAAAAATTCTGTCTTATATAATAATGATATAATTATCTGTGGTATTTTACCTATAAAAATCTATGATAATTTAACTAAGCACTCCGCGACTGAAAATTTTAGTGCTATGCACTGATCTTCATAAAGTAGGAGGAGTATATGGTATTGTAAACATAACTAATCCTAAAAAAATAAGACAGTATATAGGATCTAGCCTAGATTTATATCACAGATTAATGGATCATTTAAAAGGCAGAGATTCAAATTCTAGATTGCAGCGAAGTATTGCTAAATATGGTATAGAAAATTTTAAAATATTTATTTATTATTTTCATTTAGATTCTTATGTTATACTTACAGATATTGAAACGGAAGTTATAAAAAGTTTTCCTTTTGATACTTTATATAATTATAAAAAAGAAGCAAGTTCCATGTTAGGTTATAAGCATACTATTAAAGCAATTAAAAAAATGAAGTTAAGATATAAAGATAAAACTAAACATCCAATGTACGGAAAAAAACATGATAGTTTTGCTTTATCTAAGATAAGTAAACCTGGAAAATTGAATCCTATGTTCGGTAAAACCCATTCTATTAAAACTAAATTAAAAATGTCTCTGTCTAGAAGTAAAGTTCCTGTAGGTTTATATAATACAAATAATAATTTAATAAAAACTTTTATTAATCAGGTAGAATTAAGTAATTTTCTTAACCTTCATAAAAGTACTATTAGTAGATATTTAAAGTCAGGAAAATTAATTTTAAATAAATATTATATAAAATTAATTAACAAATAATAATTAATATAAATATATTGATTTTTTTATACGGAATCTGAGTTAGTTGCTGGTTTTTTTACTGAACACTCAGCTACTTTATTTGTATTTTTCTTTTTAGGGGAATACAGTTCAATAGTACTATTTAGTACTATTTCTGCCATATTTTTTTTAGGAGGTTACAATATGCCAGAACTTTTTGTAAATGAATCTTTATTAAATTTACAAGCAATCATTTTAGGTATTAAAACATGTTTATTTTGTTTTTTATTTGTTTGATTTAGAGCTACTTTACCTCGATTAAAATATGACCAGTTAATAGAATTTTGTTGGCTTAGTTTATTACCAGTAGCAGTTGCTTTTATTGTATTAGTTCCTTGTGTTTTAATGGCTTTTGATATAGCTCCTTATTAATTTAATATTTTAATTAAACCTTAGCCAGGCTAAGTTAAGGACTTACTTTGTAAGTAGAGAAAGTTGTGAATTTTTAATTTTAACTATTTATTATTAAATAAAATAATATTTAAAATATTGATGCTTTGCCCCTTTCGCTTTCGGCGCTTCGGAGCTATTCGGCTTATAGGATAAAACTATACAGAAAAGGTCTGTAGTTACTTTTCCTACAATACACTAGTCTATATATAATGCAGAGTAGTATATTATAGGGTTATTTTATTCACAAGCGCGCAGCCCATCCCTCCCCTATGGGGAGGGATGGGCTGCGATACATATTAAAAATTTAATACAAGCGCGAAGCGGGTTAGGTAAAAACTTATAAACAAGAGCTATGTGTCGCAATTCCGAACGCTGACACCGATGGTCGGGGCTGGGTGGTGAGGGAGGTAGCAGTGACATCTTTAATAAAGAAAAAAATTAAAAGACTACCTTTGATTAATTTTTAATTAAAAACTAAAAATTTTTTCAAATCTATTCCGACTAAATTTTAAAATATAAATGTTAATTAAATATACTAAAAATAAATCTAAGTCTACATCTTCTTATTCTTTATTTGCCGCTAATTATACTACAAATAATACTTCTATAGATATGAATAATAATTTACTAGGTACTAATGCTCCTGTAAGCCCTTATTTTGGAGAACCTTATGAATTAGAATCACCAAAAGTTACTAGTACACCTGCTGAATTAAATAGCAATTGCCCTTCTTCTGCTTATGAAACAGCTTTGGATCCACAACAATTAAGCCAAAAATTAAATGATCTGATTGAATCTACTTCTAACGGTACTACAAGTTATATTTCTGGACCATTAGATCAATTTAATGTTACATCTTTAGTTGGTTTAAAGTTTGAAATATTAGGAAAATTTTATTTAGCTATTACAAATATTTCATTATATCTTGCTATAGTACTTGCAGTTATAATTGCAATATTTTATTTTGGAGATAATGATTCAAAGTTAGTTCCCAATAAATGGTCGATAGTTTTAGAAACTTTTTTTGCTAGTCTTAAAGGAATGGTTAAAGATCAAATAGGTTTAGCTTATGAAATATATCTACCCTTAATATTTTCAATCTTTTTCTTTTTTTTAACTGGTAATTTAATATCTAATATTCCATATTCATTTGCAGCTAATGCTAGTGCTGTTGTTTCTATTGGTTATAGTTTAACTTTTTTATTAGCTGTTACAATTATATCTTTATTTAAACACGGAAATAAATTTTTTAGAAATTTCATACCAGAAGGAACACCTTTAGCTTTAGTTCCTTTATTAGTTGCAATTGAATTTACATCTTATACAGCCAGAGGTTTTTCATTAGGAGTGCGTATGTTTGCTAATTTATTTTCTGGGCATTGTCTTTTAGCTATTTTATCTGCTTTTGGATATCAATTACTAAACATTAGCTGACAAACCGCTAGTTTAACTGTGATTTTTGCTTTACCTATTTTCTTAGCTATTATAGGTTTAGAAGTTGCAGTTTCATTTATTCAGGCCTTTGTATTATCACTTTTAAGTTGTTCTTACATTAGAGAAGCTGTAGTACTTCACTAAAAATAAGCGGCCTGAGCCGGAGCAGGCAAACCCGAGCTGATAAAATATTAATCTTCTTAAAAATTACCCACCCTTACAGGTAGTAGGCGAGGTTTAGTTCTCTACCTTATTAATTTTATTGTGTAGCCCCTGTCTCGCCTACGGCGCTGGGGGCTGGGCAGCGCTTATTGTTTTTAAATTTATAAATTTTTATGCTATATGGTCTCGCAGTTAGATTTAAAAATTTTTTAAACACTACAATACTTTGTGCTGCGTCTTATCTTATTAAAAAAAATAATAAGTTTAGACTAAACAATTTACCGAGATTTTAGTTTTTAACCCCCTTTTCTTTTTACAACTAATACTAATAACGTTAAAAAATAATAAGTAATGCTTATCTTACAGCCCTAGTTCACCTTTTCCTGTTTAATCTGAAATAACTTATTATCCATCTTTCTTTAGGCATTAAGTTGTTATCTTTTTAAATCACAAAGCGGGCTTTGTAATTATAACTAAAAATTACTAAATTAAACCTACTGCTGCGGTCGGATTGCGACAAATTTTAATAGTATAAGAATGGGTTGATTAGATTTTTTGAAAATAATATTATTTGTTTACAACTTTGTTAGCATTTATTATTTTTTTATCTTTTTCAATCTTTATAGATAAAATCAATATTAGCTGTCTAATATTCAAATTATAAATTCTTTTCTGATCTGATGTACTTTTTGAAGGAATAGTTCTTTTATTTTGTCTTTAATTAAACCCCAGGTAACAAAAGATTACCCCCATATGGTATTACTGTTTAAAACTAAAATCTAAAATATAATATTTTTTTTTTTAGATAGAATTAAAAAAAATATTATATTTAATAGGTCAGATAATTATTAAGAGGTCGGGTATTATAATTTTTTATATAGAACCTCTTTAGCCATAATAGATTAAATTATTGTATTATCTTCCTAATGGTTTAATTATTAAAAATTAATTTTTTTTCTTAATTTTATGTTCATATAATATAATTTAATATAATATAATTTAATATAATAGACCAACACTACCCTTAATTTAATCCTAACTATTATATACCAATTAAGAGTTATATGTATTTAATTGTTAGTAAAGGTTAACATTTATTATTACTACTAAAATAAAATTTTATTTTAGTAATTTAATTAAAACTTAAACTCTTTTTAAAAAAAAAAATAAAAAAAAAAAAATGATTAAAAAAACACAATATTTTATTCGTGCAATACAAAATACAAGTAGCGCAGGTAGTTTTAAACTATTTCATAGTTCGTCAATTATATTCGCTGATTTGAGTACTGAAACAAAAATAGAGGAATTAGAATTAGAAAAAAGAGTAAAATTTCTAAAAACTTTTGCTTCTGATTTAGATAAATCAGAATCAAAAACTCTGGAAAAAGTAAATGAATTAGAAAATTTAAATGACTCTATAAGTAGTTATTCTGAATCTTTTTCAAATGTTGATCCTAATGATCCTTTTTTCGGTATTTTTCCTAAAATCTTAAAATCAATTGTAACTAACGAAGAAATACCTTTGGGAAAAATCTTGGAAGAAAAAGGTTTATTTTTAGGAAGTATATATTTATTTAATAAATTTCCTCTCTCGACTATTCTGGCAACAAAAAAGGGAATAGTTATTACAGATAAAGAAATAGAGGTTATAACAGAACTTAAAGATAAGATTGAAAATATAGAAACAAGAATTAATACATTAGAAAATAAAACTAAAGTTTTTGAAGAATTAGATAATAAATTAAATGAGCTTGCTAATCGTAGTATAATGGCAATAAAAGCCGTGGATAAAGGAGATATAGCACTATTAGGTTTACAATTTGTAAGTCCTTTTTTAATTTATAGAGGAATATTGAATACTTATGGTAAACTGGTTATAGATAACACATATAAACCTAAAAATATAGAGGAACAAAAATATATAGAAAAAAATCGTATTAGATTAATCAGTAGATTTAATAGGATAGGAATACCTATATTATTGGTTAGTTATTTAACAGTATCTCAAATAAATATTGAGAAAAATAAAGCGATTATTCAATCCATGAAAGATACAATTTTAGGTGTTTTTAATCAAGAATCTAGTAGTACTTTAAATTCTTCGTTATTTTTATTTTTAAGTAAAAATAAAAATAATATACTTATTTCTTTAATCCCAGTTCTAATTATTTTTATCGGATATTTCATAAAACCTGTAATATATAATAACTATCCTTGATTATATAATTTGTTAAATTTATATGGTTTAAAATTTAGTTTTTGTTTAATATTTATGTGAGTTTTTATTTTATGTTTAGATTCTGGTTTAGAATTAATTATTTATAAATTTTACATAAAAAATAATGCTAAAATAAAATTTCCAGAAATTATTGAATGATTAATTAATACCCGTTATATTGAGTTATGAGATCAATCGCAGTCAACATTTAAAATTGAACATAATAAATTTTACGTAAGAAATTTTTATTTTCACTTAATAATTTTATTTATTATCTTTATATTATTAATTTATATACTTATTTAGTAATATAAATTAGATATTTTAGAATTTTTATATGAATTTATAACCTTTATATAATTAAACACGCTTTGCTTTACATTTATCATTTTATTCGATTTATAAATTACAATAAGAATAAGAAAGATTAAATCAATTAACCCCCTTTTTCTTTCGTGCCCCCTATTTGGATACATTTATCTATTTTACCTTAAGGCTTTTTCCCGCACGGTAGGGATAAAAAAAAGCTATTCTTTAATTTAACTTAAAAAAAAACAAACAATATATTAACCACTTCTAGCTACCATCTTATGAACTCATAGCTCGAATTTGCTCAGACTTCTTCTGTTGTTGTTGCGGATATTATACACCAAGGCGGAGCATGCACAGTTAATAGGAGATCTTGGTGAACAATTAATAAAGCGATTATTGAGAGCTTTTGCCCCTGCTTTTATATCAATTTTACTATTTAAGGGATTAACTATATATGAAAATATTGGTGCGAGTCAAATTTCAAATATGGTTTTTACTATAACTTATTAAGTAATTAAGATATTAGTAATTCTAATTTTTTAGATCAAATTATAGTTTTCCTTTGATTATAGTAAAGCAAGCCTTTTTATAATCATAAAAATAATTGGATCTTTTAAATAAAAAAAAAAATAAAAAAAAATGCAAACAACAACAACAAAACTTATAATTAATAAATGATCAGATTATTTATTTAAATTAAACACAGAATCAACCCGGCATCTTTCGCAACCTAGTCTTGTCACTCGAAATAAAATAATATTAGCTATAGAATCATTTAAAGAGTTATTATTTACAAAGTCTAACACATCTTTAGGAATTATATCTAACTCACACTTTTAAATATTATTTTTTTTTTATTTATTTAGCATAGAATTACTTTGATAATATCGAACACTAGACACTCTAGAAACACTGTCAACAGACGAGAAACAGGAGACTGAAGAGAATAATAATTTACTTAAATTTAGTATTTTAACCTGATGTCTTCATATTATATTTGTAATTGTTTTCATTTATATATTATTTAAATTTTGTCGCGGAGTGCTTATTAAATTAAGAAGAGATTTTTAAGGATATCTCTTAAAACCTTATTTAATAAAATTTAATATCCGAAATCAATAATTAATATTAATTAAGAATTATTTTATTAACCGCTATTATACAACAGGATTGTGAGATTTTAGTTATATTTATTTATATCCAGTAACACTGCACACCGGCGCTGGCGCCGGCGCCGGCGCCGAAGGCGTGCGTGGCGTGGCGAAGGATGTAATCTCTTGTTACTTTATCTCTATTAATAAAGGACTAGGAGGATTTTACATAGATTTAGAATTTTATATAAAAAACGAACTGTAACCCGTAGAACAGTGCAAACTTTTACTTATAGTACCTTAATTCCTTTAAATTAGTATAGCCTAATAAATTAGTTTTTTAATTTTAAGGTTTTATTTTAAGATTTTATTTTTAAAATATAAAATTCTTTAATACCTTCAAAGTTTTGAATTATAAATTCTGTATAATAAAATGATAAGCCTAAACATACTAATAATAAAATAATAAAACAAATTAATAATATTTCACTAGATTTTTTAGTAAAATTTAAGAAGCGTAATAAATAACTAGCAATAATTTTATTCAAATATTTATTTAAAATTTTTTCAAGATAATTATCTTGAATTTTTATAATTATTAAATAATATATTATTAAGAATAAGAATATTAATGAAAGTTTATGATATATTTGTATAATATTAATTAAATTAAATAGATCATCTCCATTAGGATTAAGACCTAATATACTAAACAGATCATCAGTGTTGAGAAAATTTTTTTTACCTAAATTTTTACTTATATTTCCTGCTACATTTTTCCTATTATCGCTCTAGTACTTGCTAAAATACTACCTGTTACACAAGCTACTTTCTCTGCTAATGTAGGAGCAGATTGAGCTAATTTAATACTACCAGGTAAAGCAGTTGTAATTATCACTCCATCTGTAGGACGACCTGTATAATTATTTGAACTACTACTATTACTACTATTACTATTACCTGAATTACTAGAATTATTATCACTTATTAAATTATTTATATTATAATTAGTTTTATCCTCTAATAAATTATAATCTATTAAATAATAATTAAATAACATATAAAATATAAATTTAAAAATAAAAAATATTGTTAAAATAACAATAAATAATTCAAAATAATTTAAATTTCTAATTACTAATTTTATTTTATTACGTAAATAACATGGGACCAATACAGAATCTAAAACAAATAACCAAAATAAAATACCTATTGTAAATCAAAACAAAAATTTAAAAATATATAATATAAGGATTGTGTTTGTAGTCATATTTTATTTTTAAAAAAATATTATAAGATTTTTATTTATACTGTTAATCTTTTCCACAGTTTTTGTTCCTTTAAAATTCTAATCTTTATTTAACTTAAGTAAACACTTCTTAACTTAACCTTCTTAGCTAGTTTAAATTAGATATAAATAAAATATAAATAAATCTAATCTGATAAGCTATATAATATATAGCCAGTTTAAGGTCAAATAAAGAATCAACCAAAATATATAAGTAAACAAAATAAAAACTCTAAATAACCATTCCAAACAAACAAACCAAATTGCTATCTACTAAAATTCCTTGTTTTCTCCACCCCGTACTCGCTATGACTTAACAGTAGCACAGGAGAATTGACGCTTAATAATTTATAGTATAAGCTCCCAAAACTATAAATAAAAGAAATTAAAACATAAGCGGCAGCGCCATGCCCATTTAGGGGGCTGCCAAGACGATAAACATCTTTATACTTTTTTTTCCTGCAAACAACTAAAAAGAGAGAATACTCCTCCCGCTTCGCGAACCAACACAAGAAAACTTTTTTTTTCTTCTTCTCTATAAATCGGTGGGGATAATTGTCGAACAAGTTAAAAAAATAAAAACTCTATAAAAAAACTATTTTTACTCTTCCTATAAATAAACCTATTTAATTTTATATCATTATTATTTTTTTAATTAATTAAAATTGTTGTTATGTTTTGTTACCTACAACCTTAACGTACTGGGCACGGCCCTTGTAAAAAAAAGTATGGTAACTGAATGCTAATATAAGGTATTCTAAGGCGGAATAGTTTTACTAAATTTAATAATATGCGCGCTCCCGAGCGCCGAAGACGTGGGTAGCGAGAAATTAATTAACATCTTTAATTATATTAAAAGAAATAATTGAAAATATAAAGAGTGTAGTATAATTGGTTAGTATGGCGATCTCCAAAATCACTGGCAGGTGTTCGAATCACCTCACTCTTGAGTAATTTATTGTATAAATAAACCAGTTAAAAAAATTAAACAAAGAAAGATAAATAAACTTAATTTTCCTAAGAAAAATTAATATTTGGTATAAAATATTAAGTACTTGTTATTAGTCATACTTAAAATACGTTCTTTATTTTGTAAAAATATATTTATTATAAAATATATTACCAAAAGAATGAACAAAGTTATAACTACTACCAACATTAGTATTAAGATATTATTTCTACTTTCTTGAAATTCATTTATAATTTCTACCAAATTTTTTTTAACTAAAATATTGTGAAAAGTAAAAAATACTCAGCCTCAAAAATTAAACGCAGCCCAGCTCAGCCCAGTCCCGAAGCTGGGCTGCAACTAATGTTTCTTCTATACCCTACTAAAGTAGAAAAGCACTAACGAAAAAAGATATAAAACTATCATTTAAACTTACATCATTATTACAAACAAAGAGAAGCAGATATTTTCATAAGTAATATTTTATCTAAAAAAAGGGGGTTAAAAACTAAATAAATTTTTATTTTAAGTTTGACAACTATTAAATATATCGGCTCGGCTTTGCCTGCCTCTCCTCTTTCACCTAGCGCTAATGCCGAAGACCTGGCGGGTGTGGCCTGGGCTCGGCTTCGCCTGGCCCAGGCCAGGCCGCTTATTTAATTATAAGTTAGTTAAAAATAGCAAGAATATTGCCATAAAGCATATCCTAATCACACAATTAAAATATATAGTTAGAAACATTATACTGTAAATTCATATAATTGAACCTTTACCTCAAGCATTTATAAATACTACTATTTTTATAATTTAAACTGAAGTAGAAAATAAACGTTTGTTAAATGAATAACTATTATTAAATTTATTCTTTTTAGATGGTTTATTTAAAACTTTAGATAGTTTTTCAAAAGCTAATAAATTTTCCTTACTCTGTCTGTAAAAATCAAGATGTTCTGTAGGTTTATTAATATCACTCAAAAGATTAGAATGCAAAGTTATAAATTCTTTTACAACTTTAATAAGATCATCATTAGATATTTTAATATTTTCCAAACGAATAATTAAATTACTATATATTAATTTAGTTTTATTTAAATTATCAACTTCTAAATTTTTTTTAGTTTGGGCTGTTGTTGATAATCGCGTAGCGCTTGAAGTTAATTTATCTATTTCATTATTAAGGTTTTTAACTTGTTCCCTACTATACTTAAGAATATACATTACTAATATATATAAATATATTATTAATTCTTGCTTTCAAGAATATGATAAAAGATCTGACATACCTGGATTAATTCTATTATTATCTAATAACTCAATAAAATTAGTAATTTTCGGATACTTATAAAATGTTGATTCAATACTTCTAGTAGTAGATATATCTAAAAAACTAGCATAAACATCTTTATTATCAAAAAATCTATACAAATCAAACAAAAATAAAAAACTCATTAAGTTAGCATGAACAGGAGCAAGACAAATTCTATTTGGAATACCACCACCACTTATATCAATATTAAATAAACTTAATATTGCTTTAATCATAAAAAAATGATTAAAACCTTCGAAAACAAAAAGACTCTTATTTAATCCTGAACTGTCTTTATAATCATAATGATTATTACTACCAAAAGTTCTAGTGAATAATCTATCTGCAGGATTATTTAATATATCTAATAATACAGTTATAATAGAACCATAAAAAACATATAAATTATTATTAATTTCTTTAATAGTATAGGTATTATTATTTTTATTATAAAATGTTATAAATTCCTCTAAACTATTTAAAGAACTACCTCTAGGTATATTATAAATTTTATATACTACTATAGGATCTCCCTGGGCTAACCCTAGTAGACCTAATTCAGAACAACCTTTAATTCTTTTACTACCAACATTCAAATCTAATATTTGATCTTCTTGACATTTATAAGCACTAGTAATTAAATGAATTCTACCGTTATATTTTGTTTTTGCATTTTCAGTACTTCTAGCAAATGTACAAAGGATTTGCTCAATATTAATATTATAATTAAATATATCTTTGTTATCATTAAGTTCCCGCTTTAAATAGATATAATTAGTTTTAGTTTTTTTCATTTTTTTTTTTAATTTTATTTTGGTTAAAAAAGATTTATTTAAAGAGACTCTCTTATTCCTCTAAGTTAAATTTTACATTATTTTTAATATCTAGTACTTAAATTATAGTAAGTAATTAATATATTTCTTATTTATACTTCTTTACTAAGATAAAGAACTTAGAATTTTATAACTAGAACTAATCAGAGTATACATTATAGAAGAAAATAGAAAACATTCTATTAAAATATAGTAAAAGTTAATACCTCTACTTAAAATAACTAAACGATTTAATCACTTACTAGTTACCCATTTACCTAAATAATTTAATATTTTTTGATTATACCCCAATATTATAATAATGAAAGACAATAACAAACTTAAAAAGCCAATATAACTAATATAGTTAATACAAAACATATATAAAAACCAAAGGATTACTATTAACATTCACACCACTAAAACCCAAAAAGTTTAAGATTTTTACTAAAATTTCCATTTTTTTTATATAAAAAAAATTTTAAGATAGATTAAACAAAAACCAATTCTACAAAAAACCAATTCTAGCTCATCTATAAAGCAAAAACTGATATAAACCTCTATCAAATAATAAATATTAGACAAGATTAGCATTAGATTGTAATATACAACTACTCCGTAAAGTATCATATAAAAAACCTAACACCATAAAAAAATCCAAATCAATAACAAACCCGTCCATAAAGTAGGATATAAAAAAACCTAACAGAGACAATTTCATTTTTTTTACTCTATTAAAATATTCAACCCTCTCCAAAAAAATAAATAGCATTTAACAAAAAATCAGTAAGCGCTAGACCCTCCTTCCCTCCCTATGGGGGGGAGGGCATAGAAGGGCAAGCGATAAATATTTAAATTATTTTAATATATAAAAAAAATTTTAAGTTAGATTATCTGTGAGACGGGTACTGTATAATTAAAGCTATAAAATTTAATTATTATTAAAGCTTAAAATTAAAGCTTTAACTTTGTTAAATAAAAATAGCTAAACTAAATTTGCTCTAAAAATTAATAAGTTTGAATATAGGATTTTTACTCTCAAAATAAAAAATTTTTTTTTTAATAATATAATAAACAAACAAAAGTGTTAGATATTATTATTTTTTACTATATTTTATAATTAAATAAATATAAAATATAATAAATTTCTTAATTACTATAACTTTATCCACAAGATTAATCCCATTTATAAAATATATTCTTAAACAAACCGTGAACCTTACTTGATTATAAATAATCTTAGTTTTAGATATCTTAACTATCTTTTAATTTGTGCTCGGCGGTCCTGGCCTAGCTTGGTATAATAGGAGGTATACTGTCGCCCCCTTTGGGACGGCGCTTGTTTATACTTAGAATTTTTAGTTCAGCACTGCAACGTCTATAATTTAGAGGTATTGTATATCCTTGGCTGTACTAGCTAGCAAACTTTATCTGTAATGGCATAAAAGGCTGGATCTTAGCTTGTTTACAAATTTTTTTTAATTAATTAACCTTAATCTATTTTTTATAAGCCATTAATTTGATACGCACATTCTAATTTTATTAATAATTTGGCAGTAGAGAAAGGAGCAGACTAGTTAACATATATTTTTTAAATTTTAAAATATGGAGCGCAGTACTATAAATTAAAACAAATTATTTATTTAAAATATTAGTTTTTTTAACCAGTTTTACCGCATATAATTTAAAATTTAAATTAAAAGAAGTTTAGTTATAACAAATACTTACCGTTTATAATATTATTATTTAAATTAAGCGGCAGCGGCATGCCCCCCTTTTAGGGGGCTGCCGAGCCGATAAATATTATAACCCTACCACATCCCTTCAAATATTGGTTAGGTAAGGCTGCAACAGCAGATGGTATTATTAAATTTTAACTATACATTAATAAAATATTTATGAAGTGCATAAATTGCACAAAACGAGACAAAAAATTTTAATTTTTATTTAATAAATAAAAATATTCGCGTAGGCGCCGAAGGCAGCAAAGCGATCTAAATCTAAATATAAGCATTCAGAAGCAAGATTAATTTAAATAGAAAATAGCACCAAACCACACGGAACGAAGATTTGTTAATTTTTAAATACTATGCAGGCTTAGTGCTTGTATAGATAAAATAATCACTGCTTAATATAATTACACATAAAAAAAGTAAGAATTTTGTTAGTACTACTTTTCTTTTATAATACGCTATTTTTTTTTTTAACTTAAGCGTAGTGCTCCTGCTTTCACCTAGGTGATGGCAGGCAAAAAATATTTAATGCTAAAAAAATAATGTTTTTTTAATACTAGAGCGTTTTCCTCATAAACAATAATTAGTTATATTAATTACAGTAAAAAATAATTAGTTATATTGTTAAAAAAAAATATTTATAATATTGGTCCATTTGTTCTTCTTAAGTTGGTGTAGCGTGCTCTGCTCGCTCTGCTCACTCTGCTTGCTCTGCTGGCTATGCCATTGTAGTTATAAAAAAAAAAGCAAATTAAATTACAGCGGAAAAAAACTAAATTAATGAAATATAGCAACCGCCGGCGCCGGCGCCAGCGCCAGCGCCAGCGCCAGCGCCGAAGGCGGGCGGGCGTGCGTGCGTGCGTGCGTGCGTGCGTGGCGTGGCGTGCGAGACGAGGAGCCTTTCTCGATTAAAAATTAAATATGTTTAAAATAAAAGCTAAATCTTAGTTAGTAAACTCAAGCTACAGATATTTAAAATCAAGCGGCAGCAGTGTGTCCCCTTTTAGGGGAGGCTGCCGAGCCGAGGCGAAGCCGATAAATTTTTTTATTTTTTTACATTAAAAGTTAAAGTATTATAATTAAAATTTAAAGTTAAATAATGTACTTTAAAATATAAATACTCTAAAATTCTATAAAATAAATTAAAAAAATGAGAATATTTAAAACTAACGTTTTACTTAGATTAGTTAATTCTTATTTAGTGGATTCTCCACAACCTGCTAATATATCTTATTTATGAAATTTTGGTTCACTATTAGCCTTTTGTTTAGGTGTTCAAATATTAACTGGTTGTTTTTTAGCAATGCATTACATACCTAATGTAGACTTAGCTTTTAATAGTGTCGAACATAAAAATGTCTTAAACATGATGTGTTCTTTAAACTTAACTTTATACTGGAAGTTCCTTATAGCTTTAAATACTTTTTGTGTACTGTTAACATATTAGAGTAAAAATTTTAAAGATTGGATAATCAGTAGGAAAAGAATAAAATATATCCTCAGAGACTATACGTTAAGCTCTTAAATTTTATTCTTGCGCTTCCTCTTTTTCTTTGAAGGACTGCCCTAAGTTCAGACGCGCCGAAGGCATGAGAGTATTAATGCGCTCTTCTTCAAGGACAAAGATGATAAAAGTTTATATAAGCTAGCATTTATTAGATAAAAATTTAAGAAATGATATAGTTCGATCAATCATAAAAATGATTGTTAACTTGAATAAATAGTTTAAGTATCGTACCTTTAATTTATAATTTATTTCCAATTAAAAAACCTAAAAATATGGATGCGGAGCCACAAAACTCAGTTTTCTTTTTGATTATCTGGATTTATTGATGCAGAAGGAAATTTTCAAGTATTTTTAGATCGTCAATATTTAAGAACACAATTTCGTATTAGATTACATATTGATGATGTGGATGTATTATATAAAATTAAAGAGTTTTTAGGAGTAGGTACTGTAGAAAAATACAATGATAATTGTTTATATTCTATAAGAAATATTAAGGAAATGAACCAAATTTTATTTCCTTTATTAGATCCACATAAATTAATTTCTACTAAATATTTAGATTATATTGATTTTAAATTAGTAGTAAATTATTTAACTCATTCAAATAGTACTCGTTTGTCAGAAGAAAAATTAGAATGAGCTAAAGATATTATGAAAAATATGAATTCAGGTAGAACTTCATATAATTATTCTTTAATTACTAAAGATTTAATAGAAATTAATCCGTATTGATTATTAGGTTTTATTGAAGGAGAGGCTACATTTGGTTTTAAAAATTTAAGTCCCTATTTTCAATTAGGCCAACATATTAGAAGTAGATATTTACTTCAACAAATTTCCTTGTATTTACAGTCTTTACCAAAAACATTTACATTTACCAAAAATAGTAAACCTCCTAGAATTTCTAACGCACTTCATACTAATGCTACTATATCTGTTATTTCGATACAAAATGTTGATGCTTTATATGATTATTTATTATTTTTCTTACTAAATTTGCCTTTTCAGAGTCGTAAAGCCGTAGATTTTTATTATTGAAGTATTGCTTTACATCTTAATAAATTTGGTCATTTTTATGTAACAGATGGATTTCAATTAGCAGTAGAAATAGCAAAATATATAAATAAAGCCAGATATAGCACAAATGAAAATAAGGTTAATCCTCCAAGTATTACTACTATCAATAATATATTACAATTAGATCTTCCAATAAAATTAACAGAAGAAATGCTACACATTGATTTGGCTAGATCTTATTCAAGACTAAATAAAAACCGCAAGATTTGAATTTATGATAAAAATAAGTTATTACGTTCTGAGCCTTTTACAACATATGTAGATGCAATGGTAGCAATTGGATATTCCAGAAACAGTACAGCAGCAAGACGTACAATAAATACTGGAAAGTTAGTTGGAGGTAGATTTACCTTTTTTTCAAAATTACAAAATTTTAAAGAAGATGATTAGTGGCTATTCTTAGGGCAATATGCTCTTTATTATCTTAAGTATTTTGTAGAATTTAAGTTAAAATTTGATCATGAGGGATGTTGACAATGGATATATACTTAGATATACACACGCAAATGTTGCCTCTTTTTTCTTTATTTTTGTTTATGCTCATATAGGAAGAGGAATGTGGTATGGTTCGTATAGAGCTCCAAGAATATTAGTTTGGTCTATTGGAGTTATAATATTGGTACTAATAATAGCTATCGGATTCTTGGGTTATGTATATAGCCCCAAATGATTAAATTTAATAACTAATAATATATTAACCACAATGCTTACGCACATGTTAATTTCAACTTTTTGCTTATTTGTCTTCGCTTTGCGAGGCCTTGCTTTAGTTTTTTTTCGTTTCTGTCTAAATTCCTGCCTGCGGAGCCACAATCCCGGACCTATGTTTTGCAAAAGTGCAAACAGCTTTTACTTGCTTGGCTACTTGCAGAGCGCCACTGCCCTATTTAAGGCCCGACACACAAATGCGATACAATATAACTTGCAGCCAGTGCGGTCAGAGCAGCGCTTAACTTTCCTATCTTTGCGCTTGCAAACGCAGCTAAAAAAAGGTAACATTAATTCTATCTTTCCTTTATCACTTGCACCTATACGAGGGAGTAGTAGTTTAGCACTACGTAAGTTTAGCAGTACAGCATTTTGCTATGAAGAATCTGGGAATTATCTGTCTGCGGTGAACGTCACTACACAGTTAAGCAACGTACCTGCGCCAAGCGAGGCAAAAACTAACACACAAAATTATAAAATTATTAGTAGTAGATTGACTGAATTTTTGATTGAAAATGAATTAAATCCTATTTTTTTTTATGAAGACTTACAATTAGACAAAGTAAGAAAAAAAATATCATTTGAAACAAGAAATTTAAGTGGAGTTTACATGGTTTTAAATAAAGTAACATTAGATTTTTATATTGGTTCAGCCTCCACAGGGAAAATTTATAGTAGATTTAATAGACATTTAATTAGTTTTAATGGTAGTAAAATAGTTAAGTTTGCCGTTAAAAAATATAAATTAACTTCTTTTGCTTTTTTAGTTTTAGAATTGTTTCCTGAAATAATTACTAAGGAGAATAATAATAAATTAATAACCCTAGAAGATTTTTATTTAAAAACTATGCTCCCTAATTACAATATTTTGACTGAAGCTGGTTCTTCTTTTGGTTATAAACACACAGAAATTACCAGATTTAATATGTCTAAAAACTACAGTCAGGCTCTGCGAAGCACAGAGTGAATTAAAAATTTAAATAAAGGTAAAACTTTATCCCCTGAAACAATTGAAAAAATCAGGGAGAAGGCCTTAAATAGAAAACCCTTAACTTATTCAGCTGAAGCAATAGCAAATATGAAAAAAAAATCTAAACCTATTACTTTATATAATTTAGATCGAACTGTGTATGGTAATTTCCCCAGCATAAGCGAAGCAGCTAAAACTGTAGGTTGTGATATTAAAACCATTAACAGGGCATTGAAAACAGAAAAAAAAATATTAAAAAAGCGGTTTATTGTGAAAATAAATTAATATATTACTCGCCTCCCAGCCCTCATTTTTCAGCTAGCGCTGTCCTCCCCTCCATATGGGAGGGGAGGGCAGGGTGGCGGGTGTGGTGAGGGCAGGGACTGCGCTTGTTATTTAAAATTATAGTCCCATGAGTAATAAGTTACATGCAATTTCTAGAAAAAAATGTGACTTAAAGTGGAATAACCCGACAGGGATATTGAAGAAATAATTATTATTTCTTTGGCAATGCTAGTGAAAACGATCAAAGAATTTAAATAAAATAAATTAGAGATCGTCGGTTATCTAGATAATCGCGACAGACTGGGTCACTAGTGGGTGGCTGAAATGCTGCTTAATGCACAGGCGAAACTTATTAGTCTTAAGTTAGATTAATTGAATAACGAAAAATTAAAGTTATTCTACTTATTATTTAATAACCCTTCCGGTTCCTGCTAGAGAGTCTGTGCTCTCTGCTCCGCGGGCCCGGATAGTTATATTTAATTATAATAAGCAAGTTGTATGTTTTACCTTTTGGTCAAATGTCATTATGAGGTGCTACCGTAATTACTAATCTATTATCAGCTATACCTGTATTTGGACAAGATATTGTGGAATTAATCTGAGGAGGCTTTACTCATAATTTAACAGAAGAGCCATACAATAGTGATATTGTATTAAAAATCTTGCTTATTGCTGGAACTTTTCCAAATAGAGAAATTAAATACAGTTATATACATTCTATAACTGTTAAAAAGTTAATAACAAGGAAAAAACCAGCAGGAATTAGAAATAAATCTTATTTCGAAGTTCCTCAGAGACTAAACGCAGGAAATCTTATATATGCTCAGTTAGTAGGTCTTATAGAAGGAGATGGTTGATTTTCTATTTCTAAAAAAGGTAAATATTTAATGTATGAATTTGGAATTGAGGTTGCTTTAAAAGATGTTCAACTAATATATAAAATTAAAAATCTATTAGGAGTAGGTTCAGTTTGTTTTAGAAAAAAAGAAGGTAGAAGTAATACGATTCTCTTAAGAGTTAGAAATAAATTACATTTGATAAATGTTATATTACCTATATTTGATAAATATCCTTTTTTTTCTAATAAACAATATGATTATTTAAGATTTAGAGAAGCACTTTTAAATGGGATTAAATATTATGAGGAATTAGATACTAATTATATCCGACCTAGTATTACTTTAAATAGTGTAAATTTTATTATTAAAGCACCTTATTTTTCAGCCTGATTAGTTGGTTTTATAGAAGCTGAAGGATGTTTTAGTATTTATAAACCAACTAAGGATAGTTCATTAGTAGCAAGTTTTGATATTTCACACCCGTACGGGACTGATGGTGAAAACTTAATCTTAGCTATTCACAAGTATTTATCTTTATCTTCAAATGTTTACAGAGATCAAACCAATTCTTTCAGAATCAAAGTTTCTAGTGTAAGATCAGTAGAAAATGTAATTAAATTTATGAAAAATGCACCAGTTAAATTAATGGGTCATAAAAAATTACAATACTTGTTATGACTTAAAGAATTACGTCAAATTACAAGATACACTAAAAAAATAAATATTCCTGATATCTACTAACTAAAATTAAGATAAGATTATGATATAGTCCGAACAATATGGAGACATATTGAGTATAACGAGAGTTTTCAGCATTTGTTTATAATTTACGCGCGTAGCGAGTATTATACAGAGTGCGTAATTAAATTATTTTTTATAAACTTAGCTGATTATGGGGTTATCAACACTAATTTGTTCTGTAAGTAATGCAACACTAAATAGATTTTTTTCACTTCATTATATATTACCTTTTGTGTTAGCTGCATTAGCTGTAGCACATATGATAGCTCAATTTGAAGGGCTATAGGTAATGAAAATTATCTAATAATTATAAAGCTAAATGCTGGAAAATCTTTAAAAACTTAAATACTTTTTTAAATAAGTAAAAATTTTAAGTACTCACTGACACCTCAATAGATTATCAGCAGGAAAATATAATTTTTTTTAAGCATCTTCCGTATACCGTACGAGAGGAGCTTATTAAAATAAAAAGTCCTCAGAGATTATACGCTTTAATCCTATCACCATATTTTTAATTAATTATAGTTTTAGGAATAAGATATAGTCCAATTATTTTAATAATATTTTAATTTATTAATTTTATTCATTTTATAAGTAATACAGTAACTTCTACTTTTACAGGATTAAATAACATCCTTTTCACATATCTAGATTTTCTATTAGAAAATCAAGTGCAGCCCATTTCCTCCCCTCCCAATGGGAGGGAGGGGAGAGGAGGGAGGAACAGCGACACATAAAGAAATTAAAGAAAAAAAAATAGATAAATTTGAAGGGTAGATATTAAAAATGTTAGCTAAAGGGTGAAAAAAATATTAGATATTAAAATTATTGCTTAATAGATTGCCTTTTACAATTAATTTAAGTAAAATAAATGTTATTCCTAATTTCGTTTTTAAAAAATTCTTTCAATCCAGTACTATTAGATTAAAAAGATTATCAAATAAAGAAAGATTCGAAATTCAATTAGAAGATAAACTTAAACAAATATTAATAGGCACTATTTTAGGTGATGCTTACATACGTAGGTTTTCAAATAAATCGAATACTAGAATTGTATTTAGACAGGGTTTAAAAAATGCTGAATATTTAAATCATTTATATTTATTGTTTCAAAACTATGTATTGGCTCTTCCTATTAAATCAATAATTGTGAATAAAAAAACTAAATTACCTAGATATAATTTAAGTTTTGCTACTATGTCTCTTCCTTGTTTTAATGAATTTTTTGAATTATTTTACTTAAATGGAGTAAAAATAGTACCTAAAAACATTTATAATTTCTTAACTCCAATTAGTTTAGCTTATTGAATTATGGGTGACGGAAATTATACCGGTAATGGTTTAAAACTTAACACTAATGCTTTTAAAGTTGAAGAGGTATTTTTATTAATTGATGCTTTAGAAAAAAATTTTTCTCTTAAGGCTTCAATTAATAAAACTTCTATTAAGGATCAATTTACTATATATACCTAAAAATAATTTGCCTCAGCTAGTAGAACTAGTTAAAGAGCATATGCACCCTACTATGTTATATAAATTAAATATAAATTAATTATTCTCCCTTTATCTTATTTTATCAGGTTCTTTAATATTATAAATGAGTGGTTTAATAATAAGCGGCCTGGCCCGGGCCAGGCGAAGCCGAGCCAAGCCGAACCCGATAAATAAATTAAAATATATTAAAATAAACTGCTTCATACTCATGGTTCAAATAACCCTAATGGTTTAACTTCTAATGGAGATAGATACGCAATGTATCCTTATTTTATCTTTAAAGATTTAGTAACAATTTTTGCTTTCTTATTGGTTTTATCTATTATGGTATTCTTTTATCCTAATCTTCTAGGGCATAGTGATAATTACATACCTGCTAATCCTATGGTTACACCAATTAGTATTGTACCTGAGTGATACCTTTTACCTTTTTATACAATACTTAGAAGTATTCCAAACAAACTGTTAGGAGTTGTAGCTATGTTTGGATCATTATTTATTTTATTAATTCTACCTTTTGTAGATTTTTCTAGAACTAGAGGAAATAAAACTTTAAATCCTATAAATATGTTTTTCTTTACAGTTTTTGTATGTAATTTTTTAACTTTAGGTCTAGTTGGATCAAATCACGCTACTGAACCCTTTATTCTTTTAGGTCAAGTTTGTACAATAATTTATTTTGCTTATTTTTTATTTATTGTTCCAATTATGAGTATTCTTCAAAATACATTTTTAGATCTTGCTACAATTTATATTAAATCAGCCTAATCTGAGCTTTGCACTATTTAAGTCTATCTAGCGCCGAAGGCTAGTAAAGGTATCACCTGCCGGCCCTCCCACACCCGCCACGTCTTCGACGTTAGCGCTAGGTGAAAGGAGAGCAGAGACAAGACGCTTGTTAAGATATGCTTATTTAAAACAAAGTTCTTTTTTTACCACCTTTAAAAAAATTAGCAGTGCCGTATGGCGCAGCTGCCTTCTATCTTTCTTACAGTAGAAGGAGCACAAGCTATTGGGCTTGCTCACTATTTAAAGGTAAAAGTTATAATCGAGTTTTATAAGTTATTAATTTAACCCCCTTCCGCCATGCATGCCCGCCTTCGGCGCTGGCGCCGGCGCCGGCGCTTGATGTAAATATTAATAATTTTAGGTCTTGCTTTATTCTAGGTTTTCACATATTTATAATAATAACAGGTCTGTCTTCGGCGCTTAGGCCTGGAGTAATTTATTAAGTTCAGTACATTTGCTGTTTAATATATATAATCATTAATGGAAAGATCAACTAATAAATTTGTTAAGCGCCAGCGCCGAAGGCGAGGCGGGGGATACATAAAATTAATCAAAAATTTTTTTTTGTATATTTTTTTATTATTTATTGTGGGTAGCCTATAGTTTAAATCAATTAAATATTACGCGCCTGTCCTCACCTCCCATAGGGGAGGTGAGGACAGGGTACAACAACTAATACAATAAGCGCTACACGAGCTAATGCAAAAACAATAGAAAATTTAAAACAAGAATGTATACCGTATTTCATAAAAAGTAAAATTCAGCGCCTCCCCCTGTCAAAAAGAAGAAGCAGGAATAGTTAAACAAATAATAGATTAAATGTAGCGGGCTACGCGTAAGTATCTTTATTTTATAGTAAAAATTTCACAAGCAGCGCAATATTTTAGCTTTATAAATGTATTTCGAAAAATTTAAAAGATAAAATAAGTAGAATAAACAAAAGTTTAATAACATTAAATAAGGAATTATTAATTAATAATACATTATTATGTACTAAGTATAATATAGTATAAGGTGCTTATAAGATAAAGATATTTTATCACTAATTGCTTTTATTCCTCCACTTCACCTGACCCGCTCCGCGCTTGTTGTGAATAAGTATGGTCAGATGAACAAAAAAAAAATCCTTAAAGCCGAAATAGTTTAATGGTAAAACGACTTACTTGTAATAAGTTAATAACGGTTCAACTCTGTTTTTCGACATTAATTAAAAAATAAATATTTTATTATACATGCACATAACGGTTTTGTAGCGGTTGTATAGTAGTTATATCTATTAGTATAGCATCACAGTAATATCAGCGTATAATTAGTTTGCTAGTTTTATATTTTTTTAATTATACTAGTTCAGTTGTGCATGCCCTGTGTCCCGTACGGGAGGGCGGGGTTTCTAATATTAGAAATCTATAGTCCTTGAATACTAGTTGTGATTAAAAACAATCAGAAATAACAAGAGCTCTAGCACTATAAACCGTAGATCCCTAAAAAAAAATTTTTTTAAAGGTGGACTTGCTTTTAATTACTTTTAATTTATTTTTTAATACAAGCCCCGAAGGGGGGCGCCGCCCCCCTTCGGGGCTTGTGATTAATTCTTCTCGTAATAAATATTAGTTTAAATAAATAGTTGTTCCACCAGATACGTTTTGACCCTTTTTATATAGAAATATACTTAAAAAAATAAGCGGCATGCCCAGCCCACATCCGCCACGTCTTCGACGTTGGCGCTAGGTAAAGGAGGGGCAGGCGAAGCCGATAAACAATATAATAAGAAGAAAAAAAAATTTTAATAAAAAAAAAAAACAGGGTTAAGTTTACAGATGGTTTTCTGTAGAAGATCTGCAAAATCTTTCGTTAAGGTTCAATTCCTTCTTGACCCTTTTTAACACTACTAGAACCACAAACGCAGAGCGCCAGCTATTTTTTAATTTAAAAGAAGTTAATTACTTTATTCTTTTTAATTTTTTTTTTTCCTTAATACTTAAGCTATCTTAAATAACGTAATTGTTAAATTGGGATTATTTTTTATATTGTAACTTATAAGTTTTTGAGGTTATATTTCTTGATTTTGGTCAATTTATATCTTTAGGGCTTAATACTTTTCCCGCCTTCGGCGTTTCATCTTTATTTTTTAACTTTTATAGCTACTCCTAATAGCAGAAAAGTTTGTGGAATGCGTAAGTAGAGTAAATAGTAGTAATATTAAAAAATACCTAATTAATAAAATAAGCCCCACCCTCCCGTACGGGACACATGTCTTTGGCGACAGTGACTGCAACTCTGTTTCGCAATAATTCTAAATACTACATATTGGTCGAGCAGTCGGGTAGAGGCTAACATTTTAAAGAAAAGAAGATTTCAATTTTAAGTTTAACCATTTAATAAACTAACAAGGCCAACTGGCAAAAAATTTTTATATATAAAAAATGAAAATAAATGCAAGCGCGGAGCGACAATTCCAAAATTATGGTTTTCATTTAGTAACAAAATCACCTTGGCCAATTTTACTTAGTTTTTCTTTACTAAACTTAGCTATAGGTGCTGTATTATGTATGCACGGTTTTAACCATGGTAGTACTGTTATTACCTTAGGTTTAATAATTACAATTTTTGGTATGGGACTTTGGTTTAGAGATATAGTAATTGAAGGAACTTTTTTAGGTGATCACACTAAAAGGGTAAAAAAAGGAATTACAATAGGCTTTCTATTATTTATTATTTCTGAGGCATTTGCTTTTTTTTCTGTTTTTTGGAGTTTCTTTCATTCTGCTTTATCTCCTGCTGTTGAAATTGGAGGTATTTGGCCTCCTTTTGGGCTAACCACTTTAAACTCATTTGGTTTACCTTTAACTAATACAGTTATATTATTATCTTCAGGTGCTTATGTTACATTAGCACATCATGCATTAATAGGTAGAGTAAGAAAAACAACTCTTGATGGAGCTTTTGTAACTTTAATTTTAGCTATTCTTTTTACTTATTATCAGGCAATTGAATATAGTGAAGCATCCTTCTCGTTCTCAGATAGTGTATTTGGAACAGTATTTTATGCTTCAACTGGACTGCACGGGTTCCATGTTATAGTTGGAACTCTTTTCTTATTATATAGTTTTATTCGTATATATTCTTATCATTCTACATCTTCACATCATGTTGGATTAGAATCGGCTATTGCCTACTGGCATTTTGTTGATGTTGTATGATTATTTTTATTTATAGTTGTATATATTTGAGGGTGTAACTAATTTAAAATTAATAAGGCAAAGTACTAAGCAAAAAACTTAAGCTATCTTAAATAACATAATTGTTAAGCGGCGAAGCCTAAAAATTACTTTTTATAATATAAAAAGTAAAATTTATAAAATATTTAAAATTCCTGGGCCAAGCACTGTTCTTCTTTTTACCGTCGAATACGTGCCGGGTGTAGGAGAGCTGGGAAAGCTTTTTAAATAAAAAGAATTTTAATTTTGTAGCTTCCCAGCCCCAACCGCCGGAGTTGTGCCCTTCTCTAGTCTTTTCTAAGCGAGAGAAGAAGAGGGCTGGGAAGACGAGGTATACTGTGCTTAAATATTTTAGATGTTATATTAAAATTGGACCAAAAATTGAGATGATGGCTCCAAAAAAAAAATTAAGCGGCAGCGCTGTGCCCCCTTTTAGGGGCTGCCGAGCCGATAAACAGAAAAATATAATAGTAGAGTTTACACCTACTAAAGCTAGATACTATAATAAAAAGATGTTTAAACTATAAAATTTGACTGCTCTTATTTATTTTATAAAATTAAGTTTAATATTTCTTTACGCCTGCCTCGCCTTCGCCCTCAGCGATTGGGCCACAGCTCAATTTTAGCTATTATTCAGGTTAAAAGTTCTAGATAAAACCCCAAATAATAAGAGTTGGTTAATATAAATAATTATATTACTAACTATATTAAAAGTCCTATAAAGGATTATATTATAATATATAAATTATAATAATATTACATTAAATACAAAACAAATATAAACATAAATATAAACATGACTACAACATTAACACTTTTTTTATTTCTTTGCGGTTTAGCTGGATTTATTTTAAACAGAAATAATGTTATTTTATTAATTGTTGCTATAGAATTATTACTTTTAGCTGTTATAATTAGTCGTGGAGCGCTTATTTTTATTTAACCATTTATCTCCCCATTTTTTTGAGGTGGAAAGATAAAGTTACATAAAATTTAATGTAAAGACAAAGAATATAGACAGCCTTAACTTGTAAAAGTTAATGAGAAATCCTACCATATTTTAAAACTTATCTAAGAGTTACACACCATAGCCTCCATAATAACTTATATTTAGTTGAAAAAATAGATAGTTGCTACCCAGCCTCGCCTCTCCAGCTCTTTTTTCCCCACACCCGCCACGTCTTCGACGTTGGCGCTAGGTGAAAGGAGAGAGAAGAGCATGGTGCCGTCAGTAGGCCTTGGGCTATGCGATCGGAGAAAATGAAAGTGGAAAACTATTATTTATGGCCATTCAGCTAACAAGTTAGCTATTGTCTTTATACAAATTGTAAAGCTTATTAAAATAAAATGTTGTGGCCGGCTATCAAAGTTATTAAGGATTAAATACTTATTTCCTGACAGCCACTATGTATAAATATTAATTAATTAGAGGTTTCATATAAATATAAAGGTTAAGTTAATTAAAGCATAATAAGTATAAAGGTTAAATTAATAAAAAAATACAATAAATTATTAGGCTATGTTACTCAAGCGATTCGGGTTTTAGGTTATTTTATATAAGCAGTAGTAGTGCCGCAGTACAGTACTACTGCACTACTACTTGATAAGTAGGAAGACCTAAAAGTGAAAATAAAAATAATAATATATTATTTTTAAAATAAACTTAGTCTTTACCTTATAATTTTACCTAGTTAGCAAAAACAAAAGCCTTAATAATAAGATATTAAGTGCTCCGCTAGCTCCGCCGCTGCTTGATATATTCTCCTAAGATTTTGTTCTGTTGCCTTTGGCTCGCCTCGCACGCAAGCCTTCGTCGCCGGCGCCGGCGCTGGCGCTTGTACTTATAAATGTAAATATAAAAATTAAAATTTTATTTATTTAAACCAAAAAATAAAAATATTATTATATATCTTATTATTAACTGGTGTTACAGTTACTTAAATATAGTATACATTATCACAGCCTTTACTTTATAGCCTACAATTTTTTATTCGACCATTGACAATTTAAAAACTATTTATTTTTTGAAAAATATATCGCCAGCCTTCTCTGCCAGCTTTAGGGCAGGACAGAAAAGGCATAGCGCTTAATTTAATTTTTTTTACTTTATATATTATTAAATTAAAAAGTTTAGTTTACGCATTTCAGCTGTAATATAAAATTGACTTATAAGCCTTGCCATTCAATAGGCTTAATTTTTTTAAATTTTTATTTTTTATTAGCAATCTCCAAGCGCCGAATGCGAGGGACAACACCTGTCTTATATAAGAATAAATCCTGGCTCTTACTAAAAAAAATAAAAAAAAAGTTACTGCCAGGCTATAACCAAAGCATCCTGCTTTAACCGCTGAAGTCGAGGCAGGGAAGGGAAGAGAAGTAAGGCTAATTATCAATGGTTCAATAATTAATTATAATAGAGGTTGTTTGAATAAAAGGTTTTAGCTAGAGTTTTACAATAGGCTAATAAAAGTTATATTTCAACACTCGCTACGCGGCTATCGTTATTATTAGTAATAAAGACAATTTACATAAAAGGGAAAACAAAACCCCGGGAGTAAGTGGCCCCCTAGGACCTTTAGGTAGGCTCCTTATGAGATACTAAAAAACACTAGCATTAACACTAACAAAGATGATAACAAGTCTACAGTAGTAAAAGTTCTCATAAAAGGATGAAAGTGAGGTCAATTTATATACATTTATAAAAATTTAAGCGGCATGCCCTTCTCCACACCCGCCACGTCTTCGACGTTGGCGCTAGATGAAGGAGAAGCTGGCATGGCCTGAGGCTGCCGAGCCTATAATTATACTACGGCCCGGGCCGGCTCTTGATTTATAAATGTAAAAGTTATGCACTTTATTAATTTTGATAACTTCTTTTGAATTAAATGACAATGTAGGTCAAACTTTTAGTATTTATATTATTTCTATAGCAGGTGCAGAATCAATAATAGGTTTAAGTATTATTGTTGCATATTACAAATTAAGAGGAAATTTATTACTAAAAGTTTAAAATGAAACTAAATTTATTTATAATAATTATTGTTGCTTTACCTATACTAGGTTCTATTGTTGCTGGGTTTTTAGGTAGAAAAATTGGAGTAAAAGGTTCCCAATTTATAACTTGCTTTTCATTGCTAATTTCTTCATTTTTAATTAGCTACGCTTTTTATAAAATAGTATTATGTGGAGGAGAAACAGTAAATTTAAACTTAGGTTCTTGAGTAGACTCGGGAATTTTAACAATAAATTGAGAATTTAAATTTGATAATTTAAGTATTTCTTTAGGTTTAGCTGTTTTATTTTGTTCTACTCTTATTCATATTTACAGTATATCTTATTTAGAGTCAGATCCTGCTAAATGTTTTGGGAAAACATTATTGTGGGTTAAACTATCAAACTCCGGGGACTCCCTAAAGTTTATGAAACCAAGCTATAATTGAAAAATTATAAGTGGCTGAAGTAATTATTCAGGTAAGGTAACATCTCATAAAATGAACGAAAGCGAAATGGGATATCGCGGATCTAAATCAGAATTTATACCTTTATACCTACAGCCAATATGTATAAATTCTGTAAAAGAGCAACGAGTAGACGGTAGTTATTTATTAAAAAAAAATAAATTAAGGTGTACTCTAATGGGCTATGAAAGTAGCTATCAAATCAAAATCCCTTCTAAACAATTAAATATTAGAAATCTATCTACATCTACTAATAATATATCTCATATAAATCCTTGATTTTGAACTGGTTTAATAGATGCCGAAGGTTCATTTTCTGTAATAATAGATAGAAAAGAGGGCCGTAAATTAGGATGACGTGTAGAACCTAAATTTCAAATAGGTTTACATACACGAGATACTAATTTATTATTACTATTACAAAACTATCTAGGAGGAATTGGTAATATTTACGTAAATTCATCACGAGATTTAGCAAATTATATAATTAGCTCTAAAAAAGATTTAATTATTTTAATTAATCATTTTGATAATTATCCTTTATTAAGTAAAAAATTGGCTGATTATATATTATTTAAAAAAGTAGTAAAAATGATTATGAATAAAGATCATTTTAATATTGAAGGTTTATTACAAATAGTTAATATTAAAGCATCAATGAATTTAGGATTATCTGTATTACTAAAATCTGAATTTAATAATTATATTCCAATAGACAGACCAATTATAAATACTGAAAATATACCAAATCCTAATTGAATTAGTGGTTTTGTTACAGGGGATGGTAATTTTGATGTAAAAATTTCTCCTTCTAATCAAAAAATAGGATACAGAATTCAATTAAGACTTAGAATTTCTCAACATGATAGAGATTTAAAATTATTGGAATTAATTAAAAAATATTTAAATACTGGCAGTATATATAAATATGCTGATAAGCCTGCTATTTCTTTAGAAATATTTAATAATTCAGACATAATAAATAAAATAATTCCTTCCGCCTTTGGCGCTTGATAAAAATCCTTTATTAGCAACAAAATTATTAGACTATAAAGATTGATGTAAAGTTGCCAATATGATTAAAAATGGCTCACATCTAACTTCTGAAGGTCTTGATTTAATTCGTTCAATAAAATTAGGAATGAATAGAGGTAGGAATAATATTTAATATTTAATTGTAAGATAAATTTGATTGCCATGCATAATCAAAGATTTTTTTCTTACTTATCTGCCTTTACTGGAGGTATGTTAGTATTAGTATTCGGTGGTAATTATTTTGTAATGTTTGTGGGTTGACTTCTCAGCTCACTATAAAATTTTTCTATATGCTTAAAGTTCCTAAAACTTTTTATACTTTTTTTTATTAAAAGTAAAAATTAAAAAGATTGGATAATAAGCAGAATTTAATTAATTCTCAGAGATTATACGAAAAATAAATACTGAAATAATACTCGTTAAAATATTAACCTACAAACCGGGTATATTTACGTATTTAAAGATATAATCCTATACTTTATGAAAATTAAGTATTAATATAGTGAGTTATTTTATGAATTATATTATTTTATAAATATAATCTAATTTATTTAATACTACGTGGTTTACAAGCGCCAGTGCTGGCGTAGCTAAATCAGCCAGACAATTTCACACTATTGCGACAAATAATAAAGATCTTAAAAAAAAAATAATTTTAACTGATATTCAAAAAGATATAATTATAGGTACTATATTAGGTGATTCTAGTTTAGAAAAATACGGTAGATCTATTAACTCTAGACTTAGAATAGATCAAACTTTTCCTTATCACGCTGAATATACTATGCACCTTTTTAGTCATCTTAGGAATCTTTGTGGTAAAGGACTTAAAGTTTATATTAGAAAACCAGATTTAAGAACCAATAAAATATACTCTTCAATACAATTTAAAACTTTAGCTTTACCTTCTTTAAATTATTATAAGGATTTATTTTATATAGATGGTAAAAAATTATACCTGCTAATATTAGCGATTTATTAACAGCTAGAGCTTTAGCTTACTGAATTAGTGATGATGGTAATTTAGGTTCATATGGTGAAACAAATTTGTATTGTATGGCTTATACTTTAGAAGAAATTGAATTATTACGTGAAGCGTTATTAAAAAATTTCAAACTAAGAACAAGAATTCATGAAAAAAAACCTAATCAATGAGTTATTGTTATACCTTTAAAACAAGAAATACCTTTAAAAAAAATTGTTTTACCTTACATTCATTATTCTATGTTATATAAATTATCTAAAATCAGATCGTCAGCAATTTATGATTTAAACAATAGTTAACAAACAGTTAAAGTGTTATGTCTTGATATTTTTTGAAAGCTTGACCCACGCGCCGTCCCTGCCCTCACCTCCCCTCCCAGATGGGAGGGGAGGTGAGGGTGGCGAGAAAGATAAATTATATTTTAGGCAAGCACTTCTTAAAATTAAGATTAAAAATATAAACTAATATAATTCTAGAAAATTGTAAATTTTTTACCTTATAACTCTTACTCTTATTAAAGAGTAAAAATTATTACTATATTTTTTTTAGTGAGAAGCAATTGGAGTTTTCTCTTACCTACTTATCAATTATTATTATACTCGAATACAAGCTAATAAAGCAGCAATATTATCATTTACGATGAACAGAACTGGTGATATGATATTAAGTATAGGGTTTTTCGGTCTATTTGGTATATTTGGTACTCTTAACTATGAAACTATTTTTTCATTAGCACCAAATGCTAATAAATTAGCTATAACTATTATATCTTTACTATTAATTGGAGGTAGTCTGGCTAAATCAGCTCAGATTCCTTTACACAGCTGATTACCTGGTTCAATGGAGGCTTGTTTATTTCTAAAATATTTAAGTGTATTTATATTATTTACTTATATTTTATTTATGGAAGAAGGTAAAGGAGAAGTTATAAATTTTATTTATTGTTTAAACTTACCACTCATATCTGAATATAATTTAAGAGATGCTAAAGGAAGGTTTAGATCTCCTACTAAAGAAGAATTAAAACCTGTAATTCCTTTATCACCCGACGTACTAAATCCTTTAATTGGAAATTTATTAGGTGATGGTTCATTACTTATAAATAAAAAAGATTCAGAGGGTTTACCTAAACCCATGGTTAACGCTAATTTTGTCATGACTTTAAAAAATAAGGAGTATGTTTATCATTTATGACAGAACATATATGCCTCTATATGTACTAAGACAGTTCCCACACCTTGACCTAATCCTAAAACAGGGTTACCTGTTTCTCAATATAATTTTAAGTCAAGAGCACTACCCTCATTAACTTTATTACATTCTCAGTGATACGAGTGCAACCGTACGGAAACTAAAGATGAAGTAAAGATAAAATTCATAAAAATAGTACCTTTAAACATAGAAGAATTATTAACTCCTATAGGGTTAGCTCATTGAATTATGGATGATGGTTTTAAAAGTGGAAATGCTGTTGTATTATGTACAGAATCCTTTACTTTAGATGAAGTAGAACTTTTAAAAAAAGTGCTAGAATTTAAATTTGAACTAAAAGTTAGCATTCAAAATCGTAAAACTTCAGGAGGTATTCAAGGTTATAGATTATCAATAAGTAGTTATTCTCGTGATAAATTAATATCATTGGTAGAGCCTTATTTTATACCATCAATAAAATATAAATTAGGTCTTTCCTAAATAATTAAAAAAAAATATTAAAACAAAAAATTATAAAACCCAAATAAATAGTAGGGGCCTCCTTAAATTTCACTATATGCTGAAAAACTCTAAAACTTTAAGTACTCTAAAAAAAAGTAAAAATCTTAAAGATATTACAAAGGATAATCAGCAGGAAACTAAACAATATAATATATTTTTATATAAATTTCTTCAGAGACTATACGTGAAAATCTGTAATATTACAGATATGTTATAGTTCGATCAATAATGAAAGTTATTGTTGTAAAATTTACAGAGTAATTAAAATTTAATTTTAATTATTAATTTAATAGCCTACTCCGGTTTCAGCTTTACTGCATGCGGCAACGCTTGTAACGGCTGGTATTTACTTACTATTAAGAAGTTCTCCTATTTTAGAATATAGCCCTACGGCTTTACTAATATTAACATTTATCGGTTCAACTACTGCTTTTGTAGCTGCAACTTCAGGTTTAGTTCAAAATGATCTAAAACGTATTGTTGCCTTCTCTACAATTTCACAGTTAGGTT
>Ga0209112_10000003_pt1 | contig 40681 bp, 21 predicted proteins | sample TexAe_OM3H0_O3_FD_187947 | JGI IMG/M metagenome (GOLD analysis project Ga0209112, IMG submission 187947) | Forest soil microbial communities from Davy Crockett National Forest, Groveton, Texas, USA - Texas A ecozone_OM3H0_O3 (SPAdes) (version 2) | ecosystem: Environmental > Terrestrial > Soil >...
ATTTACTAAATCTCTGAATAATTTATTATTTTAAATAAAATATAGTTGCGCCTGTATTTTATATAAATAAAATTTAATTATTCATTTAATAATCCCCGTTTTATAGGAACGATACGAGTAAAGAGATTTGAACTCTTACATTTAAACAAAATATAAATTCCTAAGATTTACCCGGCTACCAATTTCGGCACACTCGTAAATTTTATAATAAAATTTTAATAAGAGATAGAGGAATCGAACCTCTGTCAATAATGTGTAAAATTACTACTACACCACTCAGCTAATCCCTTTCCGTAATATAGAATATTTTAAGATTCAAGTATATATTTTATTTAAAAAGAATTAATTTAATTAATTAAAATAATAATTATAAAATTTATCTTTTTAATTAATAGAATCCTTCTTAAAATAATATACAGCAATGCAATATTATACAAAGTATAATAAATTAAAATAAAATTTTATTATTTCATAATTTATAAATTTAATTATAAACTATTTTTATAATATTAAAAACAAAAAGTATTTAATCATTATAAAATGTATACATAAAATTATAAAAACGATTAATTTATAAAAATATAACGGCTTAGGGGTCGAACCTACCGGACTGCTCATGAGGCAGTAATGCAACCTCTTACATCTTACCGCTTCTGATTAAATTATTAAAATAAAGAAAGGGGGTTATTAATTGTGTTATATTTTCCAGCAGCACTTTCCAGTACGGCTACCCTGCTATGACTTTTGAGATGTTACTCAAATGAACTGATAAAAACTTAATTAACTTAACAGAAATTTTTAGAAATTTGTAATAAAAATAACTGAAAAAAGTAAAACAAATTTTTTCTTTCCTTCATTATAAGTTCCTTCCCAGCGACAGACAGTTAGTTCATAACGGATTTAAGCTTCACCGTTGCGTCTAATGATCAACGATTACTCGAAATTCCTTCTTCATGTCACCGAATTACAGACGACAATCCGACTAAATTGTATTATTTTAACTTTTTTTAATGATTAGCTCCTCCTTATTTTCCTTTAAATGTTTTATTTTTTAAAAGGAAACAGTCTTGCATCACTTTGTAAAAGTTCTTGTGGCACGTCTATAGCCCAGTGCATAAGGGCCATAACGACTTGTCTTAGCCCCAAATGAAACCTTATAGGATAACATTATTTATTAAGTAGATTTTTTAAATTAATAAAAGGGATTTTGTCCGTTAGCGGAATTAACCTAAGTTCTCAAGACACGGACTGAAGACAGCCATGCAACACCTGTATCTTAGTATATAAAAAAAAGAATAAAATTCTAAAAATATACCTCTTTATTAAAAATAAAAATATAATTAAAAAAGATAGATATGCAAGCACTGGTAAGATTGTACGCGTACTATCGTATTAAATAACATGCTTCACTTCGTTTGCTCCGAAACCGACTAATTTTTTTGTTTTCAACTTTGCAGTCGTACTCACAAGGCGGAATGGTTAACGTGTTAACATTAAAACTAATAATTGATTTTTTTATCTAACTAGAAATTACCATTCATCGTTGACAGGGAGGGGTATCTGGGTATCTAATCCTATTTCCTATCCTCCCCTTCGTTTCTCAGCGTCAATCTTTATAATATTATATTTATTATTTATTATTTAATGAAAATATTAAAAAAATAATAGATAGTTATTATTATAAATTCTGTAGTGGAAAAAAAGCCTTCGCCCTTAATATTCTACTTAATCTCTAAGGATTTAACCCCTACTTTAAGTATTATATAATTTAACCTCTATTAGATTCTAGCTTTTAATTGTCTTATTCTAATTTTTTAAATTTTGTTTTCCTTTCAATATGAAGTACAATAACAAATTATTATTATATTATTATTATATAACAATATAGTTTCTAACTATAATAAATAAATATTAAGTTTATAACTGTATTTTAAAAAAATATAATATTTATAAATCATTACAGATTTAATTTTTTTAATTTCTGAATTATTATTATTTTTTTTAAGTAATAATAATAAATTTTACTTTCGAGGGTATTCATATTTAAAAAAATTTTAATAAATCTTTATTTGTATTTATTGAATAATATAAAAGCCGCCTACAAACCCTTTACGCCTGATAAAGATGACTAACGTTTGCGTTTTTGGCCTTACCGAGTCTTCTGGCACCAATTTTAGACAACACTATAGTAAAGTAATATCATTATTATCCTTTACCTTATCTTTTGTTCAACTATGTGACTTTTTACCCTTTAGTTTTGCAGTAAAAAGAAGATTTCAGTTAGCTAGTTCACTCTTGCGAGCATTGACTAAGATTCTTGACTGCTGGTAGCTACCGCTACTAGGGAGATTTCATTCCCTATGTGGCCATTTGTTCTATCAAACTTGGCTTTTGATCATCGGCTTGGTAGGCATTTACCCCACCAACTACCTAAACAAAATAAATAGAATCCTAAAGCGGAAAATTTCCTTTTTAATTTTAATTTAAAATTATTAAAATTTAATTAAAATTTTTTTATCTCTTATTTAAAAAGACTAAAGGGTATCTTATTTACCATACTCACCTTTACACCTTATTTCTTAATTTAGTAAATATTTAGGAAATAACGATTCGCATGTCTTAAAACTACTGAAAAACGTTCAATCGGAACCAAAATTAAATTCTTACAATAATTATTAAACAATTTTTAATTGTTATATTTTATATGCTTTTTGCAATATTTCTTATTCTCTTTTAAAGTTTTATTTTATTTAAAACTATATTATTTATATAATTATTTATATAATTATTCATATAATTATTCATATAATTATTTAATTATAAACATAACTTTCTTTAAATAACTTTCTTTAAATAACTTTCTTTAAATAACTTTCTTTAAATAACTTTCTTTAAAATTTAAATAATTTTCTAAGAATAAATATTTTGTTTTAAATTATAATTTAAATATATACTTATCTCTAATTAAAGAAAAGGGAGTATATAATATATAAAAAAATAAATATTCTTTCATTAAGAATATAATTAAAGAAAGGGTAAGGTGTATTTATTAATTAGTTAAAAAACAATAGAATTATTTTTAATACTAATACTAAATGCTCCAGTTCTATTTTTATTAGTAAATCTAGAGTTACCTCTAATATTATTATTACTTCTAGCTAAACTTCCTCATTGTATTTTTCTAGATTTTATTTTTCTTTTTGTTCTAGGAGTTAATATTCGTCCACCTAATTTTATATTAATACCAGTTACAATAGAAGGAATAAATCTATATTTCAATCTAAATAATCTTCTTTTTCTAATTCTAAAAATAACTTTTTTAACAATTTGTTTACTAATAAATCTAAATTTAATAAAGAAACTTAAGAATCCAATAAGTCCTGCTAATATATTACTATCATTATAAGGATAATAAATTCTTGTAAAATGAAGATGAACAGGTTTTTTAAATATTTTTGTTAAAATTATACTTAAATTTTTTAATTTATTTTCAAATATTATAGCAAATTTAGAAGAATTTTTAGAATAATAGATTTTATTTCTTATTTTTTTTAAACTATTTTTTTTATTTCAAGGGATAATTTTATTTAAATAATTATTTTTAATAAAAGGTTTTCAATAAAAAAATAAATAAATAAAAACATTTTTAGGTTTAACTGAGAAAATAGGTTTACTAATTAAACTTTCCATAGATAAAAAAGCTGCTTCTAAAATAGCAAAAATATTTTTTTCATTTTTAAAAATATTATAATTATTTTTTTTATTAAAATTATATATAAAATTATTACTGCTAGCTATATTTGAATTAAAAGGATTTATTATTTTTAAAAATTGTCTTTTGGTCATTAAAGTTTTTTGTAATATATTAGTATTTATATTAGTATTAGAATTAGTTAATATTTTATTATTAGATTTATTTAAATCAATTAAAATTAAAGTATCTATAAGTTTTTTATCTTCTAAAGGTAACGATTTATAATGCATAGAATTGGTATCTTTATAAAGATCTAAACTTCCATAATTTTTTATTTTTAAATTATGTTCTATATAAGGTTGTTGTTGTAATAATTTATTTATTTTGTCTTCTTTTATTAAATTAAATTTCTCTTCTTTAAATTTAGCTATAATAACTTTTTTTTTTAAATTTTCTAATAATAATGGAATTTTATTATTAAGATTAATAGAAGTAATAACTGTTTTATTATTAAATTTATTTAATTTATTACTATTATTAAAAGAATTACTATTTTTATTATTTATTAATTTTTTTAATAATTTTACATAAAAATTTTTTTTATTATTATTTTTACTGAATATTATTAATAATAGTAATATATCTTCTAAATAATATTTAGTAGCAGAATTTATATTCATATAGTTATATTTTAAATTATTTAAATTAAATTTTAAAAAAGATTTATTATTATTTTTAATATTAAGTATTTTATTTTTTTTATCTTTATTATTAAGAATTGAACTTAAGTTATTAGAAGAAGTCTGTAAATAATTAATTATTTTATTATTAAAAAGTATAGAAGATAAAGCTCTTTTTTTATAACCTACACTTGTTTCTTTTTCATATTTTTTTACTTTAGCATTTAATTTTACAAAAGAATGAAGTGTAGAATCTTTTATAATATTAAAATTTTTTTTATTCTGTACAGGTACAGATATAAGAGGAGATACTTCTGCTAATAAAGGTTTAGCATCTATTATCTTATTTTGTTTTAAATTATTATCTTTCATGTAATATTATTAAATTTTGTTAAGGATTTGGTTACACCAAAAGTATTACTATACTAACGAATTTATATTAATATTTCTTTATTTTAATAAATTAATAAATTAATAAATTAATAAATTAGAAATATATTCATTAGTAAGCATATTCAGTTAAATATAAATTTAAAATTCTATGCTCTTTAAAAGGATTAATACAATCTTATCAGATTTAAGTATTATTTTAAAATTTTTCCTTTCTTTTAAAATTTTTTAAGTTTGTTAATTTTTAATATTTAATAAAAATTAAAACTAATTAATCAAATTATTAAAATTGAGCTTAAAATTTTACTTAAAATTTAAATTTATTTATAATTAAATTTAATAATTTAGATATTAAAATTAAATTTACAATTATATTGTAAAGATAATATATATAAAGGGGTATATAAATACTTATAATTAATTATTAAATAGTATGTTGAATATTTTAATTTTTTATTTGTAAATACAAGTTAAAATCTTTAAAATAATTATAATTTTTCTAACAGAAAGATTATTTTAAATATAAATAGTCATAAATCAATTTAAAATGGGCACTGTGAGATTTGAACTCACGACTTCTATTAGAAGTACTCGTTTTCAAGACGAGCGTTTTAAACCGGACTCGACCAAATACCCTTACACTTTAATAAAGTAATATTGATTTATTAATAAATTAATCATAAAAATAAAAAAAGTTAGATATACATTTAATAAAAAATTAATATTATTATATTATTATATTATAAAGATTTTATTTATATTAAATTATTTTTTAATTAATATTAATCTAAGAATTATTTTAATATTTTTAAATATATAATTATTTTTATATAGAAATAATATAAGACCGCAGGGACTTGAACCCTGATTAAACCCATTATGAGCGAGACGCATTACCTGTTATGCTACAGTCTTTATAATTAATATTTAATTATATTCTTTTTATATTGAATTGTAACAAGAGTGAGGCGATTCGAACACCTTCCAATGATTTTGAAGATCACGATACTAACCAATTGATACTACACTCTTATATTTTAATCTATCCTTATAGATATAATTTTGCATATAAATAAATTTTATAGTTATTCATTAAAATTTATTTATTAAAATTTATTTTTTTTAAATTTATTTATTTAAATTTATTTATTTAAATTTATTTATTAAATTATAAACTTTATATTATAAATTAATTAAATAATTAAATTCTTATAAAAATCTTATAAATCTTAAAAATCTTATAAATCTTATAAATCTTATAAAACTTATAAATCTTATAAAACTAAAAATTATTATATTATTATATTATTATATTATTATACTATTATATTATTATATTATTATATTTTATAAGGTAATTTTATTGTTTAATATTATAGATAATTTAAAGGGACTTATTAATTAGTTTTATTGCTTAAAGAAGGACTAATAGAGATTGCACCACTACCAATTTCAAATACAAAACCGATAGTTAATACTAAAAAGAATAATATAAATATTGTGAAACCATAATTTCCAACAGTATAAAGACTTACAGCTATTGGGAAACTTAATAAAATTTCCAGATCAAATATTAAGAATAATAAAGCAACAAGAAAAAAATGTATTTGAAAATTAGATCTAGTTTGACCATAAATACTTATAAAACCACATTCGTATGAACTAACTTTTTCTGCATCTGGTTTATGTACAGCTAAAATTACATTTAAAAGTAATAAAACTAATGCTAAAATAGGAACTAAAAATAGAAGCATTATGAAATTATTCATATTAATAATTAAATAAAGTTAAAGAAAGTATGGCTGTACTATTTAATAATATTGAAGGTTTTAAAATAAATAATATAATAGATATAGTTAAAGTTGATATAATAAAGCTATGAATAGAACTAATCTCATAATTAGAATTAATATTAGTATTAGAATTAATATTAGAATTAATATTAGTATTAGAATTAATATTAGTATTAGAATTAATATTAGAATTAATTAAAGTAGATTTAGAATTTGTTTCAGAAATATGTAAAATTTTAATTATATTTAAATAATAAGAAGCACTAATAACACTAAAGATTATAGCTACAATACTAATAAAATAATATCCTTTCTGAATAGCTGCATATAATACAAATTGTTTTGAAAAAAATCCAATTAATGGAGGAATACCAGCCATAGAGAATAAACAAATACTTAAACTTAAACTTAATAAAGGATTATTAAAAAAGATACCTTTAAGTTTTGTAATATATTGAATATCATTTTCAGAACCTTCATATTCTATAGAATTTAAAGAATCTTTTAATAATAAAGAATGAACAAATAGACCTAAAGCAATTATTATTAAAAAAATATTTAAATTAGTTAAAGAATATTGAATAATATAAAATAATAGAGATTCTACAGATTGTTCAGTATTAATAGCTAAAGCTAATAAAAGATATCCTAAATGAGATATAGTACTATAAGCTAATAATCTTTTTATTTTTAATTGAGATAATCCTAAAGTACTTCCTATTATTAAAGATAATATAGAACTTATTAAGATTAAATTTTTTAAATAAGTTATTATATTTGTAGTTTCTATAGAATTAATAATATTTTCAGTAGAATAAAAAGAAAAATTATATTCTATTAAACCAATATTAATATATAATTCTAATAATAATAATAATAAAGATATTTTAGGCATTATAGTTAATCAAATAGTTACAATAGTTGGACTATCATCATAAACATCTGGTGATCAATTATGTAAAGGAGCTGCTCCAATTTTAAAAAATAATCCTATAAATATTAAAATAATACCTAAACTTATACCTTGTATTATACCTGAATTATTACTTACAGTTATAAAACTATATATAGAATCAAAATGAGTTAAACCTGTATAAGTATAAATTATAGAAGCACCTAATAAAATAATACAAGAAGATAAACTACCTAATAAAAAATATTTTAAACCAGCAGATACTCCTGATCTCGAATTTTTATATAAAGAAGCTAAAATATATACACCAAAAGATTGTAATTCTATACTTAAATATAAAGAAATTAAATCGGAAGATGATATTAATAAACTAGCACCTAATGTAGAAATTAAAGTTATTAAAGCATATTCTCTAGGATAATTTTTAATTGAAATTACATTAATATTTTCTCATAGACTAATAGTTTCTATATTTTTTATATATTTTTTATAATAACTATTATTAGAAGGTCATACTAATAAAATTAAGGCACCTATTATAAATATAAATAGATCAAATGATTGAGTCAAAGCCGTAACTTGGAATAAACCACTATAAATCCCCATCCCTGATCCAATGGACTGAATATAAAGAGCATTTAAAGAAATAACTCCGGTAAGAGCAAATATAAGTAAGCCTATTCTTAAAAAGAATAAAGAATTAAGAACTTGATTATAATTAATAGCAATTGATAATATGAAAATAAAAATACTTAATAGTAACATTCTTTTAAATATATTTTGTTTGTTATTTTTTATTATTAAAAAAATATTATAATAAATTAAATATTCAACATTTATAATATTATTATTATTAATAGCAATAAAAAAATAGATCTTATAGAAAAAAAAAAAAAAAAAAAAATATTTTATATTAAGATTAGAATAGAATATTTTAGATTTATTTTATTTTTATTTTTATATTAGTTTAAGGTATAATTATACAGATACTTTGATTAAAAGTTAATTATTAATAACAAAATGTAAAAAATTAAAAGAGTTGTAATATTAATTATTATTTAATAAACTTTATTAATTTAATAATCATATATTATGCCTCTTAGCAGTTAAGTTTAGGTTCTTATGTACCTATAGTTTGATCAAGATTAAAGTACAATAAGTTATATTTTAGCTTATTGAAAATAATATTGTATACCTTAACGTTTGAATTAAAAAATATTTATTAAAAAAATGTCTACATTAAGTATAGAAAGAAATAAATATCAAGCTTTTCCTTATCATTTAGTAGATCCTTCTCCATGACCAATTTTAGTTAGTTTCTCACTTCTAAGTTTAATGTTAGGAGCTGCTATGTATCTTCATGGTTTTAATTATTCTGGTTATTTATTAAGTTTAGGTTTTACTTTAACAACTTTTGGTTCAATATTATGATTTAGAGATATAATAACAGAAGCTACTTTTTTAGGACATCATACTATAGAAGTTCAAAAAGGATTAAGTATAGGATTTGTTTTATTTATTGTTAGTGAAATTTTTGCTTTTTTAAGTGTATTTTGAGGATTTTTCCATGCTAGTTTAAGTCCTTCAGTAGAAATAGGAGGAAGTTGACCTCCTTTAGGAATAACACCTTTAGATCCTTTTGCTATACCTTTATTAAATACTATATTATTATTATCAAGTGGTGCTTTTGTTACTTATGGTCATCATGCTTTAATAGGTGGTAATAGAAAAGGAGCTATTATAGGTACTTTCTTAACTATAGTTTTTGCTGTTCTATTTACAGCTTTACAATATTATGAATACTCTGAAGCTGCTTTTACAATAAGCGATTCTGTTTATGGAACAGTTTTTTATGCAAGTACTGGTTTACATGGATTACACGTAATTATTGGAACAATATTTATCACAGTTGGATTTTTCAGAATAGTTAAATATCATTTAACAGAAACTCATCATCAAGGACATGAGGCTGGTATTTTATATTGACATTTTGTTGATGTTGTATGATTATTCTTATTTATAGCTGTATATTATTGAGGTGGTAATTAATTTTATATTTAAACCTTATATATTTATATATTATTTAAAATACATTCCCTTTATAAATAAAAATTTATTTTTATATTTATTTTTTTATCTAATAGTTAAAATACCTTTTATAAAAAAAAAGTTAGTTAAATTTTATATTATTTTGTTAGTGTTTATTTTATTTATTAATTTTTTTGTTTTTATAATTAATTTATTTAAAGTATATATTTTTGTTAATTTAGATTTGTATTTAGGTTTCTATATTAAAGATTATTTTATTTTATTAAAGAATTTAGAAATTTTAAATACAAATATTGAATATTTTAATTTAAATTTTAATAATAATTTAGAAATAATTAAAATAAGTAATTATTTTTCAGAATATTTGAAAATGAATTGATGAAAAAATAATAAAAATATTTTAAGTGATGATTATTTAGCTGGAAAAGAAACTTTTAAAGATTTAAATCCTAATCCGAAGTTACCTGAACCTCAAAATGATACTAGTTTAAACATAAGTGTTTTACATGAAACTGAAAATTTAAGCGATACTGAAAATAAAAATTTTTCAGATTTAAATAAAAAAGAGGTGGAATTTAAGAAGTTTCCTAAAAATCAAAAATCTAGAGATTGAATCTTAGGTTGATCTATGTTTGATTCTCCGGAAGTTAGATGTTTTTTTCCTATATATATGGATCAAGATTTACGACAAGGTTTTTTTACTGATAGAGGTGATTTTTATATACCTGGTAATAATTTTGGTTACTTTAAAGAACAAGTTATTTATAGAGATAGCTTAGGTAATATTATACCGGAATCTAGAATTCATTATAATATTAGACCTGAAAAATTTACTGGTACTATAGAAAGACCACCTACAAGTCCTTTTTAATTAAAAAAATAATTCTTTTATATAATTAATAGAATTAATTCAGTTATTAAACTTAATTTTAATTTATATTTTTTATGTAGTTTCTATTTTTCAAAATATTTTTTTATATAATTAAAATATTTTTATAAGTCCCTTTAGGTTTTAATTTGGTAGTATGTGTATTATATTTAATATAAATATTTTTCAATAGAATAAATAAATTTATTATTTTTATTAAATTAAAAAATAAAAGAAGAAAGATTCTTAATCTTTTCATTTTATTTATTTTATTGATTTTATTAATATTCTGTTATAAATTTTAATTACTATTAAAAATTAATTATAAACTAACTGAAAATTAAAATTTTATATTTATATAAATAATATAATTATATTTATTTAATTAGTAAAGTTATTTATATATTTAATTAATAATAATAATTATTACAACAAAGCTTTATGTCTTTTATAAATTATTTTATATTTTTTTAATTAAAATAATTAAAAAGAATAGTAACTTATTAAATAAAATATTTGTATAACAATTTTATTGTTAAAAATTTATTTTAATAAATTAAAATTTTTTATTTATAATATAATAATTTAAATAAACAGATAATTAATTAATTAAAAATTAAAATTCTATTATTTAGAAAGCAACTATTATAAACAAATTATAAACAAATAATATTTTACTATTAATAAAGTTTTGAGCCTTTAATATTTGTAAACGAAAGGATATTTACAATTATATTTATTATATGAATTTATCATTATTATTATTTTTAATAGGAATTTTAGGATTTATATTAAATAGAAAAAATATTATTTTAATGATTATTGCTATTGAAATAATGTTACTGGCTGTAACTTTACTAGTTTTAATTTCTAGTTTTAGTTTTGATGATGGTATAGGTCAAATATTTAGTATTCTAATAATTTCTATAGCCGGTGCCGAATCTGTAATTGGTTTAAGTATACTTGTATCTTATTATAGACTAAAAGGAAACATATCTTTAGCATCATAATGTATTTATCTATTTTAATTTTACCTCTTTTAGGAGCTATTACATCAGGTTTTCTAGGTAGAAAAGTAGGTGTAAAAGGTTCTCAATTTTTAAGTAGTATCTCTATAATCTTATCTTCAATATTAGCTACAATAGCTTTTTATGAAGTAGGAATAAGTGGTTCTCCAGTATATGTTCATTTATGTAATTGAATAGATACAGAATTATTAATAATAGATTGAGAGTTTAAATTTGATCAATTAACAGTATCTATGTTTATTCCTGTATTATATATTTCTGCTGTTATACATATATATTCTACAAACTATATGGCAGAAGATCCTCATAATCAAAGATTTTTTGCTTATTTATCTTTATTTACTTTTTTTATGTTAATTTTAGTTTCAGGTGCTAATTATTTTGTAATGTTTGTAGGTTGAGAAGGTATCGGTATTGTTTCTTATTTATTAATTAATTTCTGATATACTAGAATACAAGCAAATAAATCTGCAATATTAGCTTTAACTATGAATAGAGTAGGAGATATGTTTTTAAGTGTAGGATTTTTTGCATTAATAAGTTTGTTTGGTTCTTTAGATTATTCAATAATATTTAGTTTATCTCAATTAATGAATACTACAGCTTTAACTATAATTGGTTTATTATTATTTGCCGGAGCTATGGCTAAATCTGCTCAATTACCTTTACATAGTTGATTACCAGGAAGTATGGAAGCTCCTACTCCTGTATCTGCTTTAATTCATGCTGCTACTCTAGTAACAGCTGGTGTATATTTATTAGTACGTTCTTCTGCTATATTAGAATTTAGTTCTACAACTTTATTAGTAATAACTTTAATAGGAAGTACAACAGCTTTTGTAGCTGCTATGAGTGGTTTAGTACAAAATGATATTAAAAGAATAATTGCTATGAGTACTATATCTCAATTAGGTTATATGGTTATGGCTGTAGGTCTTAGTCAATATAATTTAGCTTTAATGCATGTAATAAATCATGCTTTCTTTAAAGCTTTATTATTTTTAGGTGCTGGTGCTGTAATTCATAGTTTTTCTGATAATCAAGATGTAAGAAAATATGGTGGTTTAATAAAATTTTTACCTTTTACTTATACAGTAATGTTTATAGGATCTTTAAGTTTAATGGCTACAACTTTCCTTTCAGGTTTTTATTCTAAAGATTTAATATTAGAATTAGCTTATGGTACTTATAGTTTCAGTGGTATATATGCTTTTATCTTAGGTTCTGTAACAGCTGGATGTACTGCATTTTATTCTTTCCGATTAATATCTTTAGTATTTTTAACTGTACCTAATGGTCCTAAAAATAGTTATAATAATGTACATGAAGTAAGTTTAGCTGAAATAGTAGCTTTTGTATTTTTATCTATATTTAGTATCTTTTCTGGTTATTGATTATCTGATATGTTTACAGGTGTAGGTTCAGATTTTTTTGGTAATGCTATATTTATATTACCTAATAATATTACTATTATAGAAGCAGAATTTTCAATGAGTCCTTTAATAAAATTTATACCTTTAATTTGTACAATTATAGGTGCTTTATTCTCTTTCTTTATGTATCATTATTCTCCTATAACTTTTGTTCAATTTACTTCAACTTCAATAGGAAAAAAATTATATACTTTCTTAAATGGAAAATTTTATTTTGATATTATTTATAATCATTATATTATTTCTAAAGGATTAGAATATGGACATAAAATTTCTAAATTATTTGATAGAGGTATATTAGAATGTGTAGGACCTTATGGTATATCTAATTCTGTAAAAAATACAGCTGATACTATTAGTAAATTAGATACTGGTATAATAACTACTTATGCTCTATATATTGTATTATCTTTAATTTCATTATTATTTATAGTATTTACTTCTATAATAATGGGTAATGTTATTATAGATTCTAGATTACTTATTATTATTTTTTTATATTTAACATTTTTACCTAAAAATGTACAAACACATTAACAAATTATAAATATTCCCTTTTAAAAAAAAAATTATCTTTAAACAAATTATATATATACTCCCTTTAATTAATTATATATACTCCATTTAACTAATTATAAATAATACCTTAATACTAATTATAATTAATAAATTTAACCTATTATAATTAATAATTTTAACTAATTTAAAATAACTTCTAAATAATAATATATTCATTTTATTTATATATTTTTATATAAAACAACTTCTAAATAATAATATATTCATTTTATTTATATATTTTAATATTTATATTTTTTCTTAAAAAAGGATTAATTCTTTTAATATTAAAAATATATATTATTAATAGAGTAAATTATTAATATTAGGTTTTATTTATAAAAAAATACTTAAATTAATTATAATTTTAATTAAATAATTATATAAATTATATTTTATTTTTATCTTTAAATTTAAGAATCGTTCAATATTAAAATTTTATTTTAATTAAATATAAAAAGTTATTGTTTTATATAATTTATAGATAATTATTTTTTAATTCTATTAATAGTTAATAATTAAAATTTAATTTAAAATATTAAATTATAAATAATAATATCCCTTTATAATTTATACACTTATGAATATAATAAAAATAAAAGTATTGTAATAATAAAATATTAAAAAATATTAACAAATATTAACAAATATTAACAAATATTAACAAATATTAACAAATATTAATTATTATGACAGATTCTAATATTAAAATAAAATTAATATATGGAATAAATGATATCGATGAATCTTAGTTTATTATTTAAATTAATTAATTTAATAAAGAACTAAGAAAGAATTATTTATAATCTAAAAATGATTTTTAATAATTGAAATCTTATATTAAATGATGCTCCTCAACCTTATGCTCTAGGTTTTCAAGATAGTGCTGCTCCTGGTTATTCAGGAATAATAGAATTACATAATACTTTATTCTTCTATTTAATAGTAGTAGTAGTAGGTGTATTTTGAGTTTTAGGTTCTATAGTTTATTATTTTAATAGTAATAAATCAGCTATTATGCATAAATATTTAAATCATGGTACATTAATTGAATTAATATGAACTATTACTCCAGCTTTAATTTTAGTAGCTATTGCTTTCCCTAGTTTTAGATTACTTTATTTATTAGATGAAGTAATTTCACCTACAATTACTATAAAAGTAGTAGGACATCAATGATACTGATCTTATGAATATTGTGATTATATAACAGAATCTGGTGAAGCTATAGAATTTGATTCTTATATGATACCTGAATCTGATTTAGAATTAGGACAATTTAGATTATTAGATGTTGATAATAAAATGGTTGTACCAGTAGATTGTCATGTAAGAGTAATAGTAACTGCTAGTGATGTAATTCATTCATTTGCTGTACCTTCTTTAGGATTAAAAACAGATGCTGTACCAGGAAGATTAAATCAAAGTTCTTTTTTAGCTGAGAGAACTGGAACTTTTTATGGTCAATGTTCTGAAATTTGTGGAGTATGACATGGATTTATGCCAATAGCTGTAGAATCAGTACCTGTTTTACAATACTTATCTTGATTAGATGCTTTAATTTAATTAAATTAATTGTTTAAATTCCTTTTTTATAATTAATAATAAAAGCTTTTGTTTTTATAACTGGTTTTTATAAATTAATTATTAGATAAATATTTTATTTATTTAATCTAAAATGTTTATATTAAGTCTTTAAAGTAAATTTTTTACTTTCCCTATTATTTTAATTATTAATTAAATAATTAAATTCTATAATACAAATATTAAGTATCTTAACAATACTTAAAGAATATATTTATAATAAATATATTTCTATCTATATTATTTTATAAAAATAAATTTTATAATTTCATTATTATAAATTTTAAGATATTTTTTTTATTTTATTAAATTTAAAAGTTTTAAAGAAATAAATGTTTAATTTTCTTAATAATTATATAATAAATATTTAATAATAAAATAAATTAATTTTAATGTTCAATATAACAAATAATTTATTTATAAATTCTCCTTTAGAGCAATTTGAAGTAAGTAATTTAATTAGTATAAATGCTCCTATTTTTGGTTATTTAAATATAAGTTTAACTAATTTAGGTTTATATTCAGTATTAGTATTTTCTGTAATAATTTTATTACATTATATGTGAAATAATAATAATAAATTAGTACCTTCTAAAGGTTCTATCGTTTTAGAAAGTATTTTTACTACAATATCAACAATGGTAAAAGAACAATTAGGTAAAGAAATTTATTTACCTTTTATTTATTCTTTATTTATTTTTATCTTAATTGCTAATTTAATTAGTAATATTCCATATTCTTATGCTATTACTACTTCTATTATAGTAACAATAGGTTTATCTTTTACTATCTTAACTGGAGTAACTATTCTTGCTTTATACTTACATAATATAAAATTCTTTTCTTATTTTGTTCCAACAGGAACACCTTTACTTTTAGTACCTTTATTAGTTTTAATTGAAGTTATTTCATATTTAGCTAGAGCTTTCTCATTAGGAATTCGACTTTTTGCTAATATTATGTCAGGTCATGCTCTTTTAAAAATATTATCAACATTTTTATATCAAATGTTTCATGCTGGTATAATAGCTGCTATATTAACTTTAATACCATTTTCTCTTTTCTTATGTATTTGTGGTTTAGAAATAGCAGTATCTTTTATACAAGCTTATGTTTTCACTTTATTAACAATATCTTATATTAAAGATGCTATTTACTTACATTAATATTATTTTATATATTCCCTTTATTAATATAAATTATAAATTATAAATTATAAATTATAAATTATAAATTTATAAAAATAATAGAAAAACATAACTATATTTAATAATATTTAATATTTAATATTTTAATTTTATTTTTTATCTAAATTTGATTATAAAAGTAAAATTTAATTAATTATTGTTTAATTCTATAAATTATTATTTATTTTTCTATTATTAAAAAAAAAAGAAGATTAAAAAAATTATAAGAAAATTAAATTTAAATGTTATCTTCTGAAACTACCTTTATATTAGTAACAAAAGAATACTTTAAAAAATAATTTATTTATGTTTGTTTAAAAATTACTATCAATTATATTTTAATTGTTTTAATTATTTTAATTATAAAAAAATTAGAAATTTATAAGTTGTTATAAATTATTTATATTTAAAATATTTAATTCACTACTGAGTTAATTATATAAACTTAAAGGAATTGTTTTCATTTGGCAGGATAAAGGGATTGCTAATCTCTAAGCTAACCGCTTTTGGGTGTTCGAATCACCCCAATTCCAATATATATAATTTAAATCTTTTATAACTCTATTTTATATTAAAAAACAAAAACAAAAATAATTTATTATAATTATTAAATTAATAAATAAATTTATCTTTTAACATTTTGTTTCTAAAAATAGAATTAAATAAAATTATAAAAATTTATTCTAGAATTATAATAAAGAAATTTGTTTAATTTTCAAAATATTCAAACTATAATATAAACTTTGTTCTAGTTTTATAATAAATAAAAATAAAAATTTTTAATTTTAAATTGATGATAAAGAGTGTTAATTTGAGACCACAGTGGGAAAAAGTGGATTGAAGGCTTTATTCTACTAATGCTAAAGAAATTGGTACTCTTTATCTTGTATTTGCTATATTTGCAGGTATGTTAGGTACTGGTTTCTCAGTTTTAATAAGATTAGAATTAGCAGCTCCAGGTATTCAATTTTTACATGGTGACCATCAATTATTTAATGTTATAATAACAGCACATGCGTTTTTAATGATATTTTTTATGGTTATGCCTGCTTTAATAGGTGGTTTTGGTAATTATTTTTTACCCTTACAAGTAGGGGCGCCAGATATGGCATTTCCTCGTTTAAATAATATATCTTTTTGATTATTACCACCTTCATTAGTTTTATTATTACTTAGTGCATTAGTTGAAAATGGAGCTGGAACAGGATGAACAGTATATCCACCTTTATCAGGTATCCAATCCCACTCAGGTGCTTCAGTAGATTTAGCCATTTTTAGTTTACACTTATCAGGGGTTTCTTCTTTACTAGGTGCCATAAATTTTATTACAACAGTATTAAATATGAGAACTAATGGAATGAGTTTCCATAAAGTACCTTTATTTGTATGAAGTGTATTTGTAACTGCAATATTATTATTATTATCATTACCAGTATTAGCTGGTGCAATTACAATGCTTTTATCAGATAGAAATTTTAATACTAGTTTCTACGATCCAGCAGGAGGTGGAGATCCAATATTATATCAACATCTTTTCTGATTCTTTGGACATCCTGAGGTTTATATTATTATTATACCTGGGTTTGGTATAGTAAGTCATGTAGTTTCTACATTCTCAGGTAAACCTGTATTTGGTTTCCTAGGTATGATTTATGCTATGTTCTCAATTGGAATATTAGGATTCTTAGTATGAAGTCATCATATGTTTTCTGTAGGATTAGATGTGGATACTAGAGCTTATTTCACTGCTGCAACAATGGTTATTGCTGTGCCTACGGGTATTAAAATTTTTAGTTGATTAGCAACATTGTACGGAGGAAGCTTAAGATTAACTACACCATTAATATTTGTATTAGGATTCTTAGCTTTATTTACTGCTGGTGGAGTAACAGGAGTTGTTTTAGCTAATGCTTCTATAGATTTAACTCTTCATGATACTTATTACGTAGTAGCTCATTTTCATTACGTATTATCAATGGGAGCTGTTTTTGCTTTATTTGCTGGATTTTATTATTGAGCACCTAAAATTATAGGTAAAACTTATAATGAAAAATTAGGTAAAATACAATTCTGAACTTTATTCATAGGAGTTAATTTAACATTCTTTCCTCAACATTTCTTAGGTCTGGCTGGTATGCCTAGAAGAATACCAGATTATCCGGATGCTTTCACAGGATGAAATAGTATATCTAGTTTCGGTTCATTAGTTTCAGTAGTATCAACTGTATTATTTGCTTATATTATTTTTGATCTTTTTGTTAATGGTAAAAAAGTAGCTGATAATCCTTGAGCAGTACCTTCATATTTCACATCATTAGTAAAATTTATGAAAGAAACAATAACAGGAAATTCTTTAGAATGAAATTTACCTAGTCCTATGCCATTACATGCATTTATGATATTACCAAAACAATCAGTATTATAAAATAATTTTTATTATTTTTAATTATATTAGTATTGTAGTTACTTTTTTATATTCAAGAATTTATAGTTTTAAATAAAGAATTTTCTATTAGTAGATCATTTATTTATTTAATTTTAAATAATAAATATCTTATTTATTCTATTTATTTCTTTAGTTAAAGAATATTAATAAAAAACAAATTTGTTTTTTTGATTATATATAAAAATAAAATAATAATTTTATTAATATTTTTAATTATATTTAAAAGAGTAGAAGGTTTTAAGTACCTTTATGGTTAGACGCTGTCGTAAGTTAGTATTTTTTTAATATTAATATGTTAACAGCTGCAAAATATATCGGAGCAGGTTTAGCTTGCTCAGGATTAATCGGTGCCGGTGCTGGTATTGGTTTAATTTTCTCTTCTTTAATTGCATCTACAGCTAGAAACCCTCAAGTTAGAAATCAATTATTCTCTTTTGCTATCTTAGGATTCGCTCTTGCTGAAGCTACAGGATTATTCGCTTTAATGATTGCATTCTTAGTTTTATTTGCATAATTATAAAAAATTATAATAATAACTAAACACATAAGTCCCCGTTTATATAAATCCCCTATTATTTAATATTAAACTTAAATAGTTAATATTATAACAATTTATAAATCCTTAAAAAAATTTTATTTTTTTCTAGTTAGTAACCAAGAAATTTTTTATTTTAGTTATTTATTTTTATTATAAAATCTTAATAGTAATATTTAATTTATTAATTTTTTAAATATTAAATAAATATTTAATTATTATTATTTAATTTTTTAAATATAATTAAATTATTAATTATTATTATTTAATTTTTTAAATATAATTAAATTATTAATTATAAAAATATAATTAAATTTAATTAAAACCTAAAATTTCTATATATTCTAATATAAAAATAAGTCATAAGTCATAAGTCATAAAAAATTATATTTTCTATGGCTTTTGATTATTCAAAAAAAAAAATAAATATATTTAATAAGGTTTTATTATTAATACTCTAAGTATAGATTTCTAATTATTTATATAAATAAAATTTTATTCTTAATCTTTATAATATAAATATATATAAAAATATATAAAAATATATAAAAATATATAAAAATATATAAAAATATATAAAAATAAATATATTATATAAGATATAAAATAAATTCAATATATAAAGAAAAATAAAAAATATAAATTATAACAATGATATTAAATTTATTATTAATAATACCTATTATAGGTTCAGTATTTATATCTTTAATACCTGTACAAAAAGAAAGTATATCTTTAACTAACAACTTATTACTAGTAAAAAAAATAGCTTTAATAACATCTTTACTAAATTTTATAGTAAGTATATATTTATGATTAGAATTTGATTCTAGTATAAATAGCTATCAATTTGTATATCATTTTGATAGTTTAAGTTTTTGTCATTTTAATATAGGTATAGATGGTATCTCATTATATTTTGTTTTATTAACAACATTTTTAACACCTATAGCTTTATTTTCTAATTTTGAAACTATAAATAAAAATATAAAATATTTTTTAATATCTTTCTTATTATTAGAAACTTTACAAATAGCAGTATTTGTAGTATTAGATTTATTTTTATTTTATATTTTCTTTGAAAGTATATTACCTGTATTATTTTTAATTATATTAATATTTGGTACAGGTGAAGAAAGAATTAGATCATCATTTCTATTTTTTTTATATACTTTAGCTGGTTCTTTATTTATGTTATTAGCAATACTTCAAATATATAATTATGTAGGATCAACTGATTTTCAATTATTATCTTTATCTGAAATAAGTTTAGAAAGTCAATTAGTATTATGACTTGCTTTTTTTTTAGCTTTAGCTGTAAAAACACCTCTGATCCCTGTACATATGTGATTACCTAGAGCTCATACTAGTGCTCCTTTAGGAGGTTCTATTCTTTTAGCTGGTACTGTTTTAAAATTTGCTACTTATGGTATGTTAAGATTATTAATTCATTTATTTCCAGATGCTTCTAACTATTTTAATCCTTTAATTCAAGTTATTGCTATTGTTACTTTAATTTATGCTTCTTTAGCTACTATATTACAACAAGATACTAAAACCTTAATTGCTTATTCAAGTATTTGTCATATGGCTGTAGTAGTATTAGGTATATTCTCTAATAATTTCTTAGGAATAGTAGGTGCTATATTATTAGGATTAGCTCATGGTTTTATTAGTCCAGCATTATTCTTATGTGTAGGTGGTATACTTTATGATAGATATCATACTAGAGAAATATCTTATTATAGAGGTATAGTTCATATTATGCCTTTATTTACAATAATGTTTTTAATTTTAATTTTAGCTAATACTGGTTTACCTTTAACACTAAATTTCTTAGGAGAACAATTAAGTTTAATGGGTATGTGAGAAAGAAATTCTATAATAACTTTATTAGGTTCTAGTGGTATTGTTTTAAGTGCTTGTTATTCTATTTGATTATATAATAGAATATCTTATGGAAGTTATTCTCCTCATTTATTAATAATACCTAAAGATATTAATCGAAAAGAATTTAATCTTATTATGGCTTTATTAATTCCTACAGTGTTACTAGGTATATTCCCGGATGTTATTTTAGAAACTTTAAATGTTTCAGTTACTACTTTATTATATAATCCCTTTTCTTTAATTTATTTTAATATTGATAATAATTCAAATATAAGTAAAATAATTAAACAAATAAAATAAATAATCTTCTTAATAATAATACTTATAATAAAAAAATATAATATTTTAATAATCTACTATAAATTTTTATACTTAATATATAATATATTTTAATTTAATAATCAAATATTATTATTTTTTTAATATTTAAAGCTGTTAATAATAATTTATGTTTTTGTATTATTTAATTAGATAAGATAATTTAATATTTTAAATAAACAATAATCATCTATTAGACAAAATTAAAAGAACTAATAATATTATATATTTATAATCTAATTATTCTATATAGGGCAGGTGATCTGATTGGTAATAGTGGTTCTCTGTAAAAGAATTGGTTTTATACCGTAAAAGGTTCGATTCCTTTGCTGCTCAAAATTTATATCTATATATATCTTAAATAAACTCTATTATTTTTTATTATCTTAATTTATTAAAAGTTTTCTATATAATATTATTTAAATATTATTTAAATATTATTTAAATATTTTAATACAGATAATTAAATTTATTAGTTATTTTTGTTTTTTATTAATTATTTATCTCTAAAAGCCTTATTTTTAATATTAAAATTTTAAACTAAAAGGGTTAAGTTCACAGATGGTTCTGTAATAAACCTGCAAAGTTTAGAATAAGGGTTCAATTCCCTCTTAACTCTATATCTATAATAATATAAATTAATTAATATTAACAAATAATAAAATAAAAAAATTTAAAAGAGTTTAGTTTTAACCTAACTAATTATTATAATAAATTTTTATTTAATTAAAATACTATTATTTAGAGCGGTAGAAGTCAAACTGGTTAGGCACTTCTTTTGGGTGGGAGCTCTAGCGTGTTCGAGTCACGCCTACCGTACATATTTAAATTTAAATTTATTATTATAATTATATTGGTGTTATGGCAGAGTGGTTATTGCGAAGTACTGTTAATACTTTTATCAGGGGTTCAATTCCCTTTGACACCTAAAATTTTAGTTAGATTAGTTATATTAGTTATATTAGTTAGATTAGTTATATTATTATATTAGTTATATTATTTAGATTAGTTATATTATTAAGATTAATTATATTAGTAATATTGTATTAGAAAGATTTCTTTATATTAAATATTATATTATTATATTAATTTATAAATATATATAAATATATATAAATATTTAATTTTATCTTTATATGTTAAACTTTAACATAAATTTTAAAATTATAAGTAATAATAATTATTATATATCTTTTATAAAAGTAATAAATTTATCACTATTTAATTTTATTAAACGAACATGTTGAAATTGGTAAACAATCTCTTTTTAAGCAGGAGTGGAAGTAATTCCTTAAGAGTTCAAGTCTCTTTGTTCGTATTGTTTTTTCAAAGATAGCGTAACATTCCCTTTTAATAAAAAATATTCAAAATATTATTTGAATATTATTAAGGTCCTTTGGTGTAATAGGTAACACTTTTATCCTTCACGTAGAAATTACCGGTTCGATCCCGGTAAGGACCGATATAATTATTTAAATCATAATTTTAAATAACATAAATTCAAAAAATGAAATTAACTATTAATAATTATTTATATTTGTTTATATAAGTTTTAATTTGTTTTTAATAGAAATTTTAATTTAAAAAATTAAAGATATAATTTTATAATTAAATAATCTAGTATTAAAATCTAAATAATCCTTTTTTATTTTAAACCTTTTTCTTTTTATGATTTCTTTCAGTCATTTATCTAGTTTATTTTATTAATTATAAGTTAAATAAAGTTCTCTTAGTTTAATGGCAAAGCAGTGTTCTTCTAAAACATAAATTTTGGTTCGATTCCAAAAGAGAATACTATTTGAATCTTAAGAATAAAATTTTATTAATACAAATTTCTTTTTTTCTAAACTAAAATTAAAATTTTTCATATTTATGTTTAAATTATGAAATTATTTTTTATATAAATAATAATTTAAATTTAATTTTCTAAAAAAAAGTTATGTTTATTGTTTAACAAAATTAATTTAATTTATATTTAATGTTAAAATTACAATATAAACTTCTTTTTTAATTCTATGTTACAGTGTAATGAATTTAAAATACTTTATTTATTAAAAATAAACTACTTATTTATTTAAAAATAAGAAAAAAAAAATAATAAAATTTAAAACTATCCTAACTACTTATATTAATAAAAATTATTAATTAGGATTTTTTTAGAAAGATAATTATAACTTATTTTTATAAATTTATAAAATAAATAATAAATCTTAAATTTTAAATAAAATATAAAATTTAATTAAACTTTAAATATCTAGTATTAAATAGTTATTATTTTAAATCTTTAATTATAAAATGTAATAATTTTTATAATCTAAATTCTAAAATTATATTAAATTCTCTAAATAATTACTATATTATTAAATATTAAAATACTTTTTGTTTTTAATAAAAATATTCTAATTTAAATATATTCTTAAATTTATAAAATTTTAATTCTTTTTAATTTTATTAACTATTAATAATAGAACAGATCTATATTTTAATAATTAAAAAATAATAATAAAATTATTATATATTTCGTTTAATAAAAACTTATAATTTGATATTATAATTAATTGAAAATAAAATTATAAATTATATTTAATAATATTGAGAATTATAATTTTAATATAAAAACTATTTCATTTTTAATTCTATTAGTTTGAAAATATAAATTTATATTTTCCTAATCTTTAATTTGTATTAATTAATTTAATTAACCGTATTGATTCTCTTTTTATAAAATAAAACTATTTTTCAATGCAATAATTAATTTATTAAATAAATAATTAAAATTAGCAGACTGATAAGTTATTTTATATAACTTAAGTTTCATTATTTATTTTTATATACTAATAAAATTTTAAAATAAGAATTATATATATATAAATAATAATGATTTTTTAATTGTTACTCATGATAAAAAATACAATTTTAATTAATTTTTTAAATATTTTTATTAATTTAATCGATGTTTTATTAATAATTTTACCTATTTTATTATCTGTTGCTTTTATGACCTGCAAAGTGAATTAGGAAATCACTGAAATAAACCTTATAAATTCTATAAATTATATATTTTATATAAATTAAATTAATTAAATAAATTAAATAAATTAAATAAATTAAATAAATTAAATAAATTAAATATATAGTTATATATATTCAAATATAAGGTGGGTCCAACTACCAAATTCCGGGAAAGCCTTAAAGCTTCTAATACCAAACTTAAAATCTAAAAATTTCAAGTGGATGACTTAATAATTCATGTATGGTAACAACTTAGAAGATAATTTGAAAAATAAATAGGTAACCGCGGATCTAAATCATTTCATTATTCTTAATTTAAATTTTAATATTATTTTAATTAATAATGTTTTGTAAAAGAGCAACGAGTAGACGGTAGTTAACATAATAATATTTTAATTATGTTATTATGTTTAAGGTATACTCTAACAAATTTAGAAATAAATTTTCAATCAGAATCCTTTCTAACCAAATAACTTTAGCAATAAATATAAAAATATATATAATTTAATTCTTTTTAAAAATTAAATATTATAAAAAAAATTAATTATATTAATTAATTGTTCTATTATAACTAAATAATAAATACTTACTATTAATTAGTTACTTATTTTAAATTAAATATATAAATATTTATTGAAATAATAACAAAATTATATACTTATATTAATAATAATATTAATACTAATACTAATATATAATTAAAAATAATATAATATTAATATAAATTAAATATAATATATGAACTAATAAATTATTATAATAATTTATTGATACAAATATGTATATTTATATTTGTTATTTGTATGATAAATCTGAATGCCGTGTAATAGAAAGAAAGCAATTAGCTGCTCATCAAAGAAGAGTAGGTCCTAATACAACTGGTTATTATGGTTTACTTCAACCTTTTAGTGATGCTTTAAAATTAATAGTTAAAGAAACAGTTATACCTTCTCAATCTAATAAAGTTTTATTTTATTTAGCTCCTGTATTTACTTTAATATTTAGTTTATTAGGTTGAGGAATTATTCCTTTTGGTCAAGGTTTAACTTTATTCGATTATTCTTTAGGTGTATTATATACTTTAGCTTTATCTTCTTTAGGTGTATATGGTATTTTATTTGCAGGTTGATCAGCAAATTCTAAATATGCTTTTTTAGGATCTTTAAGAAGTACAGCTTCCATGATAAGTTATGAGTTAATATTAAGTTCTTGTGTATTAATAATAATATTATTAACAGGATCTTTTAATTTTACTAAAATAATAGAAGCTCAACAAGCTATATGATTTATTATACCTTTATTACCAGTTTTTATTATTTATTTTATTTCTATCTTAGCAGAGACTTCTAGAACACCTTTTGATTTACAAGAAGCTGAATCTGAATTAGTGGCTGGTTTCTTTACTGAACACTCTTCTGTTCCATTTGTTTTTTTCTTTTTAGCTGAATATAGTTCTATTGTATTATTTTCATGTATTACTGCTATATTTTTTTTAGGTGGTTACCATATGCCGGAATTATTTATAAATGAATCTTTTATTAATTTACAATCTATAATTTTAGGTTTGAAAACTTGTTTATTTTGTTTTTTATTTGTATGAGTTCGGGCTACATTACCTAGACTTAGATATGATCAATTAATTCAATTATGTTGATTAAATTTATTACCTATATGTGTAGCTTTAATTATATTAGTACCAAGTATATTAGTTGCTTTTGGAACTTTACCTTATTAATCCCTTAAATATAAATTAAATTATAACAAATTTTATTTAAAATGAAAAATTATTTTAAATTATTATTAATTATTTATTTATTCCTTTTATTAATATTTTTAAACCTGTAGAAATAACAAAATACTTAGATGATTAAATAGTGATAAATTTTAATCTTCTTATTATTATTTATAACATTAATAAGTGTTATATTATTATTTATTATATATATTTTTATTTATTATATATATTTTTATTCATATAGTATTACACAATTAATAATTTTTATAAAAAGATTTTATAATCAATTTATTAAATTTTATATATAATATCAAATAATTTTAACTTAGTTTAGTTTATTTATTATTCCTATTATAATATTAATTAAATTTGTTATATTGACAGTTGTTTTATATTATTAATAATCCATTATAACCTTTATGTATAATTATGTATTGATTTTCTATACTTTTATTACTTATAGGTAAAAAAATAATAATTTTCCATTATATTATTACTAAAAATATTCTATTTTAGTATGTATTTATATTTTACAATTATAATCCCCTTATTTATTTTAGTAAAAGTTAAAACTTAGTAGCAAATAAAAATCGTAATAAATTTTAAAATTTCATTATTCATAAAAAGTTATAAAGATTTTAATGAATAAATATTTAATAATAAAATAAAACAAGACAAATAATTCCTAAACAAAATATATTTAAATATAGATTTATTAAATGATTTTCTTTATTAATCTTATTATTAATTTTAGCTAATATTATTAGAATTCAACAAAAAGTGTTTATTATTTTGTATATTATTATTTTAATTAAACAATATAAAATTTATATATTAATATTATATATTAAACTTATATATCTTACATAAATATTCTTTAACTCATTATAATAAATTTTTAATTCCTAAAACATTACCTGATTTTGTTATAAAAATTTTAGTAGCTTTATAAATATTTAGTAAAGAGGAATTGGTATTAAAGGAAGTACAAAAATGTATTATATACAGATATCTATTACTTTAATATTTTCTATAGTATATTTATGTTTAATAGTATATTATTATTAAATATTATTAATTTAATAATAATATTTTGCTTATATTAATTAATTTTAATTATAAATAATTTGCTATTAAAGGTCTATTTAGTTTAAAATAAAAATAGACTTAACTAGTTATAAGACCTGCTAGTTCAAATTTAATAGAGGCCCGGTAACAAGAGATTACCTTCCTGTGGTGTTACTGTTTCAACTAAAATCTCATATTATCTTTAATCAATGATTTTTTTAAAATTGATTAAAGATAAAACAATATTAAATTATTATAAATATTACTATATATATTTAATTTTAAATTTAATTTAGATAGAAATTGCTTTTTAGAGGAGCGCAATTTATTTAAACTATCGCTTTAGCTAAAGCTAAATTTAGCCTCTTTTTTGATATATATAAATTTTTAAATCATGAATATTAGAAGTAAATTAAAAAGTCAATTTATGGTTGCAGGTTCAATTATTATAGGATTTTTAGGTCATTCTTATTGATCTAATTTTTTATCTTATAGAGAATATAAATCAAAGGAAAAAGTACAACAATTATTAGATGAAAGACTAGACTCTATGATAAATCAATTAGAACAAATTAATGCAAAAATAATTGAACATAGTAAACAATTAAATACTTTTAGTCTTTCTAATAATATTAACGAAAGTGTATTAACGTCAGTGAAATATAAATTAGAAACTGGAAATAAAGATATTGATGAAGGTAATAGACTATTAGAAAATATAAATGATAAAGTATTAAATAAAGATGAAATACTAAGTCTAGCTAAAGAAAATTTTAGTAAAGGGTTAACAAATTTAGATGAAGCTAGTAAAAAATTAAGTGAACTATTAAATATTGATAAAGATAAACTTTTTTCGAATTTAAGCTCATTATACGAATATCTGGATAGCTTAAGTTTATTAGAGGAATCTTCTTTATTTAATATACTTGTATTATTAGTTATATCTTTGATAATAGTTAATATATATTCTTCGTTATTTGGTAACATAGTTATTAATTATTTTAAATTGGAAGAAAAGTACCCAAGAATAAATAAATTTTTTAAGTTACGAATACAATTTCAAAAATATTATTTAATATTTAATTTAATACTATTTGTTATAATATTTTTATTTGCTATCTTTATTAATCTGTTGGTTTTTATATAAAGAAAATAGATTTTTATTAGACATTATCCACCTTTCCGTAGGCAATATTGTTTGTTTTTAATTCTTTTTTATACAACCTAACACTTTAAATAAATGACTATTAAGGGTATAATTTATATACTTAAATTAGGTAAAATCCTCCTAGTTCATTATTAATAGAGGTATGGTAGCCAGAGATTACCTCCCCGTGGTGTTACTGGATTCGACTAAAATCTCTTAAAATAAAGTTATATTTTGATATAAAAATTATAAGAGTATATCTTTATGTTTATATAACTTTATTGTTTCTCTTTTTAGAAAATATAATAATTAATTACAAATGAACAAATACAATATTATAATGGCATTAGCTAGAACAAATAGTGCAAAACGTAATGATACTGAAAGATTAAAATTAATCAGTTCTGTTACAAAATATTATGGAGAGATAAATACATATGAATTAAAAGTTAATGTGGAAAATTTAATACAAAAAACAGAATTTTTTAATGATAATAAATTTATTGTTATAGAATTATTTCATTGAGATGATAGAGTTGATTATGAAAATTATGAAAGAGTTATAGAAACTCCTCAATTTAAATATATAAGATTAAATATCTTAGTATTATTGCAGAATTTATGGTTAGAATATAATAACAGTGCTAGAACAGAAGCCTTTCAACTATTTTTTGATAGAATAAAACGTATAAGAAATTATGATGATTATGTAAGTGCTACTTTTGATTACAGTTTAAAAACAGGTAGAGATATATTAGTAGGAAATATTTTTGAAAATAAAAATTTCAATAAGTATAATAATATAATATTTATATTTAATAATATACCATATAAAAATTGTTTACTCTTATTAAAAACAGCAGGTATCAGTATTCATGGGGGAATCGGTACGAGAAGACATATTTTAAGTACTGTGCAGGCATCTTTAACTAGTTTTTTATTATTACTTAATAATTTTAAAATTGATTATAATCAAATATATAAAAATTTTTCTGATTCAGATATTAGAGAAAAAGATTTTAATGAAGTAAAATTTTCTGAAATTATTAACTTAGATTTCAGTAACAGAAATGATGAAGAAATAAATTATATTAAAGATATGAAGATGATAATAAGTTCTTGAATTTTAATTAATGATTATAGAAGAACTATAAATGATCATTTAAATTCTATTAATTATAACTATAAAGAGTTGAATAAATTAAAGTCTGAGGATTCAAATGTTAAAACTTATAAATTAAAATTAATAGAAGAGATATATTACTTGGAGGATTGATTACATTATTGTACGGATATTTTAAGCAAATTATTAGGAAAGGAGGTCTTTCGAAAAACATTTTTAAATTCAAATATTTTTAAATTCTTGGAAGATTTAGATAAAACCATTCAAATAGATTTTAATAATCCTTCTAATATTAAATTTTTAAATAATATAATTGTAGAGATATTTAAAAAATATCCGGATATACATGAAGCTGTAAAAAATAAAATGGTTAAAAGTAACACAGAACAACCTTTTAACAAAATATCCATATCTCCTTTTAATGTACGAATCATCAAAGGAAAAATGGTTCTTTTTAAAATGGATAAAAAGTAACAAAAAAATATCATACCTCTATTAATATTAAAAATAAGAATAATAGGAGTTTTTTATTTTATAGAAAATATTTTTATAGTTATTTTTTGTTTAATTTTTTAGATTTAGTTTAGACTATTTTTTTTTTTTAATAATTTTAATCTTTAAAAAGAAGAAGCTTAATTGAAATTTAAAAACTAAATTTTAAATAATTTAATCAATACTAAGAATATTGATAATTTCATTACAAATTAAATTTTAATTTCTTTAAAGATAAAATTGAAAACAAACAAATAAAACTTTAAATACTTAGAAATTTATTGAAAATAAATAATTATATATCTAAAATTGTTAATAATACAAATTTTTATAGATTTTATTATATTTATATAAAATTATATAATAAGATTCAAATCTTTTTTATACATTCCCTTTTCTTATTAGTTTTAAGAATTTTACATTTTTATAAATTGTTTTAATAAAAGTTTAGTTATTTTAGTACTTAATCCTTCTCATATTAGAAGAATAATATTTAACAATTAATATTTGAAATTTACTAAAACAAAAAAATACATTCCTTTTTTAAATTCTTTAAATTTTTTAAATAATAAAATTAAATACTAATATTCTTCTCTAAACTTATATTATTTTTTAAATAAAATTTATATAAGAAATTTAAATGAATGTTTTAATATTTTCATATTTATTTTTAATATTTATTACTCAATAAATTTATAAGAAAATAATTTTATTATTTATAAAATTAGAGGTAATATTAATTAAATATTTTTAATTATAACAACTAAAGGGCCCTTAGCTTAATTGGTAGAGTACCTAGTTGTCATTTAGGTTGGTTCCAGTTCGAATCTGGAAGGGCTCGTAATGTTTTTATTAAGAATTAAATAAAAATTAAACCTTTAATCTTTATATATATTTAAATGCTTTATTCTTTATTTAATAAATATATTATTAAAAATATTTAGCTTTACTTATATAAATATATAAATATATAAATATATAATAATATAAATATAAAATATTGTATTTATAATAATACAATTATTAATTAAAAAGTTTTTTATTTCAAATTATAAATATAAAAAGGTAGAATTAGTTTAATTGGTAAAATAATGTTTTGTGGCGACAATGTACAGAGTTCGAGTCTCTGATTTTACCCTATTAAAATTAATATAATTTAAATAACAAAGGTATCTATAATTATATAATTATATTATTATATAAATATCTTATATTATTAATTTAATTAATTTTAGTAAATAAAGAAAAAATAGAAAAATTTTAGAGTTAAGATATCTAAAACTGTAATATAAAAACTTTTTATAAAACTAGTAAGGTTCTAGGTCAAATTAGAAAGATATATATTTAATTAATGGAGAAATTTATAGGTCCTCAAAAGAAAATAAACATTTAATAAATAATAAAATAAATTATCTTACACTTATGTTTGTAAGGCTTCTGCCTAAATTTTATTTTTTAATAAATGAGAGATTATAGAGCCTTATATCAGACCTTTGAATATTTAGACTATATCAGTGAAAATAAGTATAAAATTTTTATTTTTGTTTTTTAATTATATAATTAAAATTTAATCTTGAATCTAATTTATATAAAATAATTTAAAATATTAAATATTTTAATAAAACTAGATTGAGCAAATTAAATAAATTTTACCTAAATTTTTATAATTCTTTAATATTCTTTAATTATAAAAAGAAAAATATTCTACTATATAAACATAACTAGTCTCGTTGATAATAATTCTAACTCTATTGTTATTCTATACTTTTTTTTATTTTATCCCTTTTCATAATTAATTAATAATTAAATTCTTTATTATTTAAATCTTTAAGTTAATAATTTAAATTTATTAAGTTTATTAAATTTTAAATAAATAAAAGGTAAGATATATTTTATTAAATAATAATAAAGTAAAATAGATTAAATCTATTTAATAAACAAAATATCTAAAGCTGACATAGTTTAAATGGTTAAAACTTACTTTTCATGAGAGTATAATAAAGGTTCGATTCCTTTTATCAGCTATTATTTTATAATAAATAATATTTATTTCTATTAATAACCATTTAATTTATTATTTATATAAATATATTATTAAAAATTTAGATTATAATTTTAAATTTTAAAATAATTTTTATTTTACAATTATGAAATCTCATATAAAAAGAACGTTGTTTGTATAAATATAATTATATTTTATATATAAATTTATTTAGCATCTTTAGCTTAATGGTAAAGCAATTGTCTTCGAAGCAATAAATTGTGGGTTCGAGTCCAACTGGATGTATTAAAAATAATAATCCTCTCATACCTTATTAGAAAGTAATTTAGATAATCAAATAATTATTTAAATATTATTATTTTAAATATAAATATAAAACTTTTAATAAGAATATTTAAAATATAAGAAATATATTTGTTTTATTTAGATAAATTTAAAAGCTTATAATTTAATGGTAGAATGATTTTTTGATAGAGAATTTGTAGAAGTTCAAATCTTCTTAGGCTTATGTTTATTTTAAATTTCGTCAAAGTCACATCCAAAATTTTTAATTATATTTTATAATATTATATTTTATTATATTTTATTATATTATATTATATTATATTATGTTATGTTAATTAATAATACTAATTATTTTAAATTTAATTCTGTATTATTAATTTTAATTTTATTTGTTACAGTGTTAATATTTTATAATATTTAAATAATATAAATAATGATAGTATTAAATATATAATAATAAAGCTAATTTAAAGCTATATTAAATATATAATAATAAAATTAAAACTTTAAAAATATTAGGTAATAAAAATTATCTAAAAATTTTATATATTAAATACTTTTAATTATAAAAATAATTAACTAATATTATTTAAATAATTAAATTATATAATTTATATCTCTAGTTTTAGAATGATCCTTATTATAACTTAAAGATAACTTATCTTAATAATTAAAATATTAAAAATTATCTAAGTCTTTTAGATATTAAAAAGATAACTAATAGTTTTAAAAATAATAATTTACAATTATAGAAAAAAAATTATTCTTTATCTAAATAAATTTTTATATAAAATATTTTATCTTTTTTTAAAAAAATTTTGATTCATTTCTGTATGTACGAGCAAAATATTAAAACTTTATATAAAGTTTAATTAATAATTAAAACATTGGTTTAAATACTGATATTAGTATTATTAAATTATTTTAATAAAAATATTTATTATTATTATGTTTAAATAGCATAATAAAATAATACTATTTTTAAATTTATTAATTTTATTAAAATTTTACCTTTAAATTATAACTATTTAAAAAATTGTTAAATTCTTTAGGTTATTAGATATTATTAAATAATTACTTTCTTCTTACAAATCTTCAAACTTAAAATTATATATCTTTATATATAAATGTAAAAATATAAAAATATATTATAATATAAAAAATAAATGATTTAAATTATTATTAAATTATTAATTACTTTATTTATTTTCTTTTGATAATTAGTAATATAAGTAATTATTTAATTATAGTTATAGACTTATAACTTCTAACTATTAATTAAATATTAGTTAATATAACTATAATACGAAAAATTTTATTATAATAAAAAGAAAACTAAAATATAAAAAAAAATTATTTTATTAATTAGCTTCTTATCATGAGAATATTAAAATTAAATCCTATCTTAAGATTAGTGAATTCTTATATTGTGGATTCACCACAACCAGCTAATATTTCTTATTTATGAAATTTTGGTTCTTTATTAGCTACTTGTTTAATTTTACAAATTTTAACAGGTGTGTTTTTAGCAATGCATTATTGTCCTAATTCCGATATGGCTTTTTTATCTGTAGAACATATTATGAGAGATGTTAATTCCGGATGAGCAGTAAGATATACACATGCTAATGTTGCTTCTTTCTTCTTTATTTTTGTATATGCCCATATAGCTAGAGGTTTATATTACGGTTCTTATAAAACTCCTAGAGTATTAGTATGATCAATAGGAGTAATCATTTTGATCCTTATGATGGCTATAGCCTTCTTGGGTTAATAAAATAGCCCTAAATGTTCTAAATTAAATATAATAAAATATAAACCATGCATAAAGACATACTCAATATATAAACAATTAATTAAATTATTTATATTAAAATACTCTTACATTATTATACTTAATTTAATTAACTATTCCGCGAATGATAAAATTTTACTTTAATTTATTTAAAACTAATTATATATTTAGAATGATATTTAAGAATATATATAATAACAACTAATTTTAATAAGTAACTTTTACTATGAAAAATATAAATTAATTATATTCTAAATTTTAGAATCTATTTTTGATTTTATATTAATATATTAGACTTAGAAAAGGCTCAATCTTAAATTATAATTATAAAACAATATATAGAATCTTAAAACTAAAAAATAATTAATAAACAAAATATTATAAAGATTAATTATTGTAAAAACTACCTACCCTTTATAAAATTATTTAAATTTTTTATTTATAGAATAAGTTAAATTAGTTAAATTAATTAAATTTGTTAAATTTGTTAAATTTGTTAAATTTGTTAAATTTGTTAAATTTGTTAAATTTGTTAAATTTGTTAAATGCACAGAGTTTAATCGTTTAATTTCTATATTTAATTTAGAATATAGTCCCACAAAAAATATTTCTATGCAATATCTATGTAGACAAAAATAGAAAAAAGTGGAATATTTCTGTATGAATATTGAATAATAAAATAACTTATTATTTGGCAATGTTAGTGAAAACGATCAAACAATAAACTAAATTAGAGATCGTCGGTTATCTAGATAATCGCGACAGACTGGTTCACTAATGGGTATCTGAAATGATGCTTAATGTACAGTCGAAACTTATTAGTCTATATTTTTAATATTTTATGACTAAGAAAATAAAAAATTATAATTTGTTTTCCTTAATATTTTAATAACTAATAATATTAAGTAAGTAAGTATGTATTACCTTATGGACAAATGAGTTTATGAGGTGCAACTGTTATTACTAATTTATTAAGTGCAATACCTTATTTTGGACAAGATTTAGTAGAATTAATTTGAGGTGGTTTTTCTGTAAGTAATGCTACTTTAAATAGATTTTTTTCTCTTCATTATTTATTACCTTTTGTATTAGCAGCTTTAGCTATAGCTCATTTAATGGCTCTTCATACACATGGTTCTAATAATCCTAATGGAGTGCTTTCAAATGGTGATAGAATTGGAATGCATCCTTATTTTACTTTTAAAGATCTTGTAACTATTTTTGCATTTTTTCTTGTTTTATCAATAATGGTATTTTTTTATCCTAATGCTTTAGGTCATAGTGATAATTATATACCTGCTAATCCTATGAGTACACCAGCTTCAATAGTTCCTGAATGATAAACATAAATGTCATGCTTAAGAGTAATCTTATGAAAAATAAACTTCACCGTATGATGGAAAACCCTAAAGCTTTAAGTCGTATTTTTTTATATATATAAATAAAAATCTTAAAGATAATACAATGGGCAATCAGCAGGAAACCAAAAGATTAAAGAATCTTAGTAGTATCCTCAGAGACTAAACGTGCAGCTCCTTAATAGCCTTAAGGATGAAGATATAGTCCAACCTTAATTGAAAAATTAGGGATATATATAATTATATAATTATAAATTAATTAAAGATACAAACTTAACAATACTTAAATTATAATTTCTTTATCAACAAAGACTTATAGCTTAAACTTTTAATATAACAACCTTCTATACTAAATAAAAAAATAATACCTTTAAATATAAGTAATTATTTAACTTTTTTAGAAAAGAATAGCTTATGAAATTATGAACGCTTCACTCTTAAAAATAAATGTTTACATTTAAATACTTCTGATTTTACATTAGCAGCTTATTAAAAAGTACTTTATAAGCTTTATTTAGATCTTATTATTTATATTTTATAATTTATAGATCTAAATTCTAAGTATCTGTTTGCTGATATTCTATACAAAATTAATTAAAAAAAAAAATAATTTATATTTATATATAAAAATGATTTATTACCTTTTTATGCTATATTGAGATCTATTCCTAATAAATTATTAGGAGTTGTAGCAATGTTTGGTTCTTTATTAATTTTATTAATATTACCTTTAACAGATGTGGCTAGAATCAGAGGAGCTCAATTTAGACCTTTAATGAAATTTGCTTTCTGATCTTTAGTAGTAGATTTTTTAATTTTAATGTGAATAGGTTCACAACATCCTGAAGAACCTTTTGTTTTAATAGGTCAAATAGCTACAATTTATTATTTTGCTTGATTTTTAATAGTAGTACCTATGATAGGTATCTTTGAAAATACAATATTAGATTTAGGATTAAAAAATATTAATTCTAATCCATCAAATAAATAATAATTAAACTTAATTATACAAAACTATATAAATTTAAATATTTTAATAAAATATTTTTAGTAAAATTATTTATTTTTTTATATATTATATATTCCCTTTTGTAACTAGTTTTGTTTTTATTATTTTAATTATACAAATTATATAGTTTTAAGTACTATAAAAATCTAAAAGTATCGATGACAATTTAGTATAAACATCAAATTAGTAATTTAAAGGAGTTATTAAGGATAACTAGCAAATTTATAAAAAAGGAGGAATCTTCCAAAAGCCAACACCAGTTTAAAAGCTTTACCAAACATTTATATATTTATTAAAAATTAATAAGTATACAAATGTAATAAAAATTGGTAATTGTTTTTATTCTTTAAAAACTTTAATTAGGACAAACTGTTTCTGTAAACACCTTTATTAAAGAAATTTTAAGGTATATAAAAATTGGCGATCCTAAGGGAAACCTTTTAATTTAAACTTCCCGAAGTAAAACATTTCAGTAGGGAAAGGAAAGGAAATCAACCGAGACTCCGAAAGTAATGGTGAGTGAAATCGGAACAGCCTAATATAAAATAAAAATTTTTTTAAGATAATAGCTAACCACACTCTATTATGCCATAGAAGGTAAACAGACCTGTAAAAAAATATATTTTATAAAATCAAATAGTACGATGAGAGTAAACTTGTCGGAATATAGGGGTACCATCCTCTAAGGCTAAGTATTATAAATTTAGCGATAGTGAAAAGTACTGTAAAGGAAAGTTGAAAAAGAAGAGGTGTTTGTTAACAAAGCCACGATATATTTTATTATTTTTATATTATAAAAATATAATTGGGAGTTTACTTAATTAAAACATAATAAAATTTAATTAAGTAGACGTAATTAAATAATCGGAATGAAATAGATCTTGAATTAGTAACTCTATAAGCAGTCGAAGTTTTAAATAAAATGACGGCGTACCTTTTGCATAATGGGTCAGCAAGTTAATAAGAGTAGCAAGGTTAAAAGCCCTAGCGAAAGCGACTGAACTAATATTATATAAAAATTTTTAAAAGAATCTTTATAAAAAATAATTCCTTATTTGATTCTTTGATTCTTTAAATTTAAAAAATTAAAAACAAATAAGTCTATTATTTTTTTAATTAGTGTTGGATAAGTTACTTTTATTAGACCCGAAGCCAGTTGATCTTTCCAATAACAGATTATAATAGATCGAACGGGTGAATGTTGCAATATTCTCCGATGATTATTGGAAAGCGGTGAAATGCCAATCTAAACTGGTGATAGCTGGTTTTCTACGAAACATATATAAGTATGACATCTATCTAATGTTAATATAAAAACAATTAAATTTATGGAGGTACAGTACTGTGATTCCCAACAAATTTTAGTTTATTCAAAAATTATTATTCTTTAAACATTATAATAATTTGAATAATTACTATTAAGCGTTTAGGTTGAGGGGACTTAGAAATCTTTCCAATGGAATCGAATCTCGGAAGTACATAAATTGATGATAGATATTCAGACTATTCATGCTAAGTTGGATAGTCAAAACGGAAACAGCCGAGAACAAGAATCAAGGTCCCTAATGATTATTAAGTGAAAATAAGGATGTAATACATTGAATACCGCTGTAAAGTGAGCCTGGTAGTCGCTATCTTTTAAAGACCGTTGTAACAACGTAGCAGTTTACATATCTTTGCACCAAAAATTTAACGGGTCTAAATAATCAACCGATATCTTGTTAATTATAATAAATAAAAAAAAAAATACTAAAAAATAACCATAATTCTTTTCATTTTCTAATTTTAAATTTGGTTAATAATAAAAAAAAATATTATAATTAGGTAGTAGAACATTCAGATTACTAAAGAACAATAGTGTTTCATTATTAAGAAGAATCTGAAGAGATAATGCTGACATGAGTAACGTAAAAGAAGTTAATAATACTTCTCGCCGAAAACGAAAGGGTTATAAGGAAAGGTTAAACCGCCTTATGTTATATCGGTATCTAAGGTTTTTTAAGCTAAAGCTAAAACTGATGATTATTATTTAAATATAACATCCTTGTTTAAAATTATTATACACGTTATTACTCTAAGGTAATAAATAAATTTATTATCTTTCTTATTCTTAAAAAAATAGGTAAAATGGAATTAACATTTTAAATTTGTAAACTTTAAGTTACCTAATATTTTGGGTTTACAGTTATTTAAAAAGGTTTAATTTTTATTCTAATTAAATTATTATTTTTAGTTTTATAATTAATTCTTAGCTAAGAATTATATATTTAACCTTAAATTTTATTTAAAAATATAATATAATTTATATTTATAGATCCATTTTAGTTACAAATTATTAAAATTTTAATAATGTAACAGATATTTAATAATAATATCTCTGAATAAATAATAATTTTTAATTTATTATTTAATTTTTATTTGAAATATGAGAATAACTAACTCTCTGTCTAATAATTAAAGAAAGAAAAAAAATAGTTATAAATTATAAACTATTAGGTGTTACAAATTTAATAGCTCTTTAATTATTTAAAATTGCTAATGGAAAAAAAAATTTCGGTAATTAAAAATTTAAAAATTTTAATTTACAAGAATAAGAGTAATTCTATATATTTTTTTTGAATAAATATATTTAATTATATATAAATTCCAGAGAGACTTTATATGCGATACATATAAATAATTATAGTAACTATAAGTGTAATAGGTAAAGGATCAGGAAAAATATAATATAAAATTAAGTACTTTCAGATTTATCGAATTTATTATTCGTTTTCTTTGAATAATTTTATTTAATTAATCTTAATAAAGATACTAGTTATCAATTTTTATTAAGTTTATTCAAAGATTTACTTTTATACAGATATAAGTAAATAAAATTTGATTTAATTTTAATACCGTACCCTAAACCAACAAAGGTTCGTAGGTAGAGTATACTAAGGCGTAGAGCTAAAAGTTGTTAAGGAACTCGGCAAATTCTCCTCATAAGTTAGACAATAAGAGGAACCGTTCATAAAATATTAAACTAAACACGTAAATTTTATTTTTAATTAAATAAAGTTGAAGGGAGAGGTTGAAATCTAATTTTAAAGATAATATTTATAGTATGATAAATTCTTTATATTATACCTAGCTCGTATAATTATAAATAATAAATATATATTTAGCATTAGCAAATATTAATTTTAATTAATTAATTAATTATATCATATCTAATAATGGCGGTATAATAAAATCGGAAGCCACGACTGTTTACTAAAAACACAATTCAGAGCAATGATTAATATCATAGTATTCTGGATGAAATTTGCTCAATGCCATTAACATAAGAGAGGTGATAATTTATTGTTACTAATCGAAAGTCTGGTAAATAGCGGTCTTAACTATGAGGATCCAAAGGTAGCAAAATCAATTGGCCATTAAATGTGGTCGAGTATCAATAGTCCAACGATGGTTTCACTGTCTCTACAACTTGCTCAGTGAAATTGAATTGTGAGTGCAGATGCTCACTAACTCAAGGGGGACGGGAAGACCCTATGCAGCTTTACTGTAGTTAGTAATCACAAATCTCAAACTTTTTTTTAATAGAAATTAGGGATGTCGAAAGACAAGATTGGAAAACCTTCGAAAAAAAATTTGTTTTTTGTTATACCTTCGTATAATTAGAACACCTATAAAGTACAAAATAGGGATAACATTACAATTCTAATTGTAGAAACGTAAAGGGAGATATTACTAATGGACAGTTTGACTGGGGCGGTCGTCTTTAATAAAGTAGCAAAGTACATCCAAATATTTCTTAATTAATTATTTATTTTTAACTTTAACTTTTCTTTTAGAAAAGATTTAGATAATATAAGTATATACAAACAAATAAATACTTTATAATTAATTACTTATTTTTTTTAGATTTTCTAAAAATATCTGTATAATAAAGTTGTTTATTCTTAAAACAAAATATTTTATTGAATAGAAGGTATAGCTAGAAATTGAATGGAGATCAATTTACCAGTGAATGGTTACGGAGAGTGTAATGGCGGAAAGCATGCCTAACTGAAAGACTTAGGAGTCGCACAGATACGTAAGTAGGGCATAGTGACCCTTCGCTATAAAATGGAATTGGCGGGGATCAATCGATAAAAGTTACGCTAGGGATAACAGGCTGATAGCTGGCGAGAGTACACATTGTCCTAGCTGTTTGGCACCTCGATGTCGACTCATCCTATCCTCCGGGTGAAGAAGCTTGGAAGGGTTCGGCTGTTCGCCGATTAAAAGGGTACGCGAGTTGGGTT
>Ga0209112_10000004_pt1 | contig 38198 bp, 20 predicted proteins | sample TexAe_OM3H0_O3_FD_187947 | JGI IMG/M metagenome (GOLD analysis project Ga0209112, IMG submission 187947) | Forest soil microbial communities from Davy Crockett National Forest, Groveton, Texas, USA - Texas A ecozone_OM3H0_O3 (SPAdes) (version 2) | ecosystem: Environmental > Terrestrial > Soil >...
ATATAATCTAAGAAGAGGATTTTGTTTTAAAAGTCTCATTTTTTTTAAAAATAGTTTGTAATTATATATTGCAAAAATGCAATTACTCTTATAATTAAATTATAAGGCCGAAATATTTATATTAATATTCGGAATTAAAATTTAATAAAACTTGTCGATTCGAAAAATATCGATTAAAAATACAAGAATTATTTAAATGTTTATTTAATAGAATTTTAATAACCTACATTATTTATATTATATTTTAAAAAATATGTAAATAAAAAATAAAATAGTTTAATAAATGTTTCTTTATAATATTTTTAATTTTTAAAATTAAAAATATTATAATATAGAAAAATTGAAAATGATTAAAATAATAAAATGTTTATCTGCAAAGCAGAATATTAATAGTTTTAATATAATTATAAAATATAATAATATAATAATAATATATTCTTATAATTATTTTTAAGGTTTAGTATTTATTCAAATTTTTATTAAAATTAATCAAAAATATAAGAGTAATTTTTACTCAGTTCTTCTTTTATTATTTATTAGAAATGCTAATAAATAAATAATATAAAATCGAAAATATAAATAATATATAGTGAGATTTTATTTGTAATAAATTTACATAATATCAAATATAGATATTATATTGGAAAAAAATAATGATTTATTTTATATATTGTTAAACAATTTAAATTTAAAGGGAGAAAAAAAAGTGGTTACCTATCGTTTGGTTAACCGCTTTACTATTATTAAGCATGCATTATCAAGCATTATAAAATAAAGATTTATTATAAAAATAATTATATTTATAAAAACTTAAACAAATAAAATATTATTGTTTAAATAAAATAATAATTTAAATTATTCTCTAGTTATAGTAAAATTAATTACTTTCATACCTAGTTCATATACAAATCCAATAGTTAAAACAATAAAGAATATCACAAATATAGCAAAACCATAATATGATATATAATACATTGATACTGTTAATGGAACCAAGTAAAAAATTTCAAGATCGAATATTAAGAATAAAATAGCTACTATGTAAAACTGAATGTTGAATGGCATTCTAGTTTGACCATAAATTGTACTATATCCACATTCAAATGGTGATAATTTTTCTGGATCAGGATTATGTGGAGCTAATAATAGATTTAATGCTAATAATACTACTGCTAAAACAGGTATTAATACAAAAAAGACTAATAATGTGTTCATACTAATAAATATATAAAGTATATTTAATTTATCATAAATAAATATGAATTTTAAATATACTTAAAATGAGTAGCTTATATATTTTTGCTATTTAAATTTATTATAATTTATATTTTATAAAAAAATAATAATAATAAAAATAATAAATTATTATAATTTTTATCATAAAAATAATTTATAATTATAAAATTAAAAAGTCTTACTCTATATATTTATATTATTATATATTAATTATAATTAATAAATACTATAAAGTTAAAACTTAATATAAAAAGTAATAAAATATTATAAAGTAAATGAATAAGAAGTTAAAATGTTAGTTAAATTTAATAAAAGATTTGGTTTAAGTGTGAATAATAATATAATTAAAGTAAGAATTGAAATTAAGTAACTATGAATATTAGAGAATTTAGGGTTTAAATTAATAGTTGATTCAATTGAATTATAATTATTTAATGAATCTAATGTTATAACATTATCTAAATTAGAGTTTGATGTTAAATTATTAGAATTAAAATAAGGAGGAGTTATATTTCCTACATTATTTTTAATACCTAAGAATGGGCTATTTAAATCCTTTTTAACAAAATTATCTGTTTTAGTATTAGTTGATCCATTATTATTTAATTCATTTATGAATAAACTTGAAAATAGATTTGAAGTGCTAAATGTAGAAACTTGTATTAATTTTAAATAATAAAAGGCACTAATTACACTTGTATTAATAGCAATAATAGATAAGAATATAAATCCTACAGATAAAGCAGCTGATAAAATTTGCTGTTTAGCAAAGAAACCTAATAATGGTGGTATACCAGCCATGCTAAATAAACATATAACAAATGAAAGTGTTAAAATAGAATTGTTTTTAAATATACCTGTTAATTGATTAATGAAATTTAAGTCTGTTGTTTCATTTGATAAGTTAGTTGTATTATCTATTCGTGATTTTACATTTAATATTTCTTTTTTAAAACTATTAGTAATATTAATAAAAGGATTAATAGAATTATTTAAAGAAATAGGATATAAATAATTAATATAACCAAAGGCAATTAAAATTAAGAATATATTAATATTAGTTAAAGAATATTGTGTTAAATAGAAAATAAATGATTCTAAACTAATTTTATTATTAATAGATAAAGCAATTACTAAGAAACCAATATGATTAATAGCACTGAATGCTAAAAGTCTTTTAATTTTAATTTGATATAAACCTCCAATAGCACCAATAATTAAAGATATAATAGCTATAAATGTTAAAAAGTTTCTAATAGTAATTGATCCTAATGGTGTAATATTAATAATATAAGCTAAAAGATTATGTCTTGGTGAATAATAATTATTTCAAATAAAATTAATAATATCTTCATATCTTGAATAAATATTTTCATTTACAATAGGTGTTCCATAACTATTAATTAATTCAATTTGTAAAAAATGTGGATAGAAATAAGTTGCTTCACCATATAAATTAGTAATATGTTCTGAATTTCAATTAAAGAAATTTAATTCAATTTGTTCTAATGCTTCAGGTTTATTACCAAATAGATTAATAATATTATTATTATCTAACATTTGATAAATAAAATCAGCAAAACCACCATAATTTTCTGCATTACCAGTTCCAATAATCATTTCTAATACATTAAATAATAATACAAATAATGAAATTTTAGGAATAATAACTAGTCAAGCAGTAACAGGTGTAGGAACTAGTGCATAAACATCAGGTGCTCATTGATGGAATGGAGCAGCACCAAGTTTAATGAATATACCTGTAATAATTAATACAAAAGAAAATATTATTACAGTATAAAAAGGATTAAATGACGATAAATTTCAGAAATCCATTGATTCTAAATATGGTGAATTATTAGATAAACCTCCTTCAAATCCTCCTGATGAATAAAAATCAGTAATATTAAGATATAGGTAAATACTTTCAAAATTAGTTAAACCTGTAGCATAATATAATAATGCTATTCCAAGTAAAATTAATGTTGATGCTAAACTACCAATTAAAAAATATCTTAGACCGGCACTAGCACTATTTACAGAATCATTTTTTAATGTAGAAAGTAAATAAAGTGAGAAACTTTGTGTTTCAATTGCAATATATAGAAGCATCATATCTCCTGTAAAAGTTAAAACACTTGCACCTATTAAATTGAATAAAATAATTAAATTATAATTGTTTAAATAATAATGAGGTGTAGGAATAATTAATTTTTGTGATAAAATATTATTTGATGTATTTAAAGATAAGTATCTATTATTAATAATAGCAGCAAGAATTAAAGCACTTACTACTAATAATAAAATTTGAAAACTTAAATTAATAACATTTAAATTCATAAAGCCAGAAAAGATAGAAATCCCGTTATTTAATATGTCAAGATTTAAAACATTCATTATTAAAAATGAAGAAAAAATTAAAGCAATACTACTTAGTCTAGTTAAGGATGTATTAAAGGCTAGACTTGAAGCAGCATGATTGATCGAAGATAGACTAGCTACCAAAATTAAAATAATTAAAAATGATGTAATCATTGATAAACAATTTATTAAAATAAAATATTGGTTTAAAATTAATTATTAACTTTTTTTGTATTAGATTTTGCTAATACTAAGAAAATTAAAGAAGTAAAGAATACTAATCAATGTGTTGAATAAGGGCTTGTAATAAAATTACTTAAATAGTTACTTTTATCATTTAATAAAGAAATAAAGAAATTATTAGTATTATTATTAGCTCATAAAATTTCATTTGCATTAAAATAGAAATCATTTGCAATTAATTCTTCTAGTGTTATATTTTGAGTAAAATGAGTATTAAATACAGGCAATGAACCTAAATTATTTATTACACTTTGACTATAAGTATATCCTCCAAAGTCTATATTATTATTTAAATTAAATACACTTTCAAAATTAGTAATCAAGAAAGTAAATAATAAAAGATTAATAAATAAGAATGAAATAATCATATAACTAATATAATTTGTTATTACACCATCATCCATTTTATTTAATTTAGCGCTTAAATTATAGTTTAATAAACTTAATCCGTTTGGACCAAGATATTCTAAGGCACCTCTATCTAAGTATTTAGATATAGTATAACCAAGTGATAAACCTCCTCTAATTACGTAAGCATTTAATATAATATCTAATAAATATTTACCATTAAAGAAAGTATATAAGTTTCTACCTAAATTATTATTTGTTAATTTAAATAAGAAATTAGGGAATTTTAAATATAATATAAAGGCAGAAAATGCTCCTAATAAAGTTAGTATAGCAGGTAATAATTTTATAGTTACAGGTAAAGCAAATTCAGCTTCTACTACTGCAATATTATTAGGATGTAAGAAAATACTATTTCCTAAAAAATCGGATCCTATTCCAACAAAAGCATCACTAGTAAAGTAACCTAAGAAAATACTACATACTGCTAAAAATACTAATGAAATAATAGCACTAATAGAAGGTTCATGAACATTATTATAACTTTTTACAGGTGCTGCAGGAACACCTAAGAAAGTTAATGTAATTAATCTAAATGAGTAGAATGCAGTAATACCAGCTGTAAGTGTTCCAAATGTTCAAGCAATATAACCTTTAATTGTATATGTTCCATAAGCCATTTCTAAAATTAGATCTTTACTAAAGAAACCACTTAATCAAGGTAAAGCCATTAAACTTAATGATCCAATTAACATAACAGTATAAACAAATGGTAAAAATGCTATTAATCCACCTAATTTTCTTACATCTTGTTGATTATTCATAGCATGAATTACACAACCAGCACCCAAGAATAATAAAGCTTTGAAACATGAATGAGTTAATGTATGGAATAATGCGACATTATATTGTGAAAGGCCGATAGCAATAAAACAGTAACCTAATTGAGAAATAGTACTAAAAGCAATAATTCTTTTAATATCATTTTGTAATAGACCACTTGTAGCAGCAAAGATTGCAGTAAGTGCTCCCATTATGGTAATAATAGCCAACACAGTTGGACTATATTCTAATAAAGGACTAGATCTAATTAATAAATATAATCCAGCAGTAACTAGAGTAGCAGCATGAAGTAAACTAGAAACAGGTGTGGGCGCTTCCATTGAACCCGGTAATCAAGAATGTAACCCTATTACTGATGATTTAGCACCAGCACCAATAAATAATAATACACAAATAAATGTAATTAAATTAGGATTTATACTTGGTGCTAAACTAAATACAACATCAAAATCAAGAGAACCAAAAATAGCTATAATGGCAAAAAAACCAACACTTAAGATTCAATCTCCTACTCTATTTTGATTAAATGCTAAAATAGCAGCTTTATTTGATGCTAATCTAGTATAATAATAATTAATTAATAAATAAGAAGATACTCCAATTCCTTCTCATCCCAGGAATAAAACTAAATAATTACCACCTGAAACAAGAACTAACATAAAGAATGTGAAAAGTGAAAGATATGAGAAAAATCTTTGTTGATGAGGTTCACCTGTCATATAATAGATTGAATAAATATGAACAGCTAAAGAAACAACTGAAACAATAACTAACATTGTAGCAGTTAATTGATCAAAATAAAATAATCAATTAATTGTTAAAATATCTGAATTTATTCATGACCCTAAATTTATTGATACAGGAGAATCACAAATGGCTATTTCATAAAAACTTATTAAAGCCAATACTGCAGCAAATCCTAAACAAGCAATAGAAGTAAATTGAGCTCCTGATGAACCTAGTTTTCTTCCAAATAAACCTGCTGTAATAGAACCTAATAAAGGTAAAAATAATATAAGTAAATACATTGTTTTTAAATTGTTATAATATGTCTACTTTTTAAAATACTTTTATAGTATATGAATTTATAATTTAATTAATTATTTTCATTATCTAAAGTATTAGATCCAGCAGAATTTACATTATTTGTTAGAGATATAGCTCCAGTTAATTTATAAAAAACTACAAGTATACTTAAGCCAATTGCTGATTCAGCACCTGCTAAAGCGATAATAAATAGGGCAAAGAGTTGGCCTGTATTGTCATCAAAAGAAATAGAATTTAATAAAATAATTAAAGTAATTGATAGTAACATAATTTCTATGGATACTAACATTAAAATAACATTTTTTCTATTTAATATGAATCCTATTAGACCTATTAAAAATAAAATTAATGCTCAAGTCATTTTTATTTAAAGTTTTTAAATACCTATAGGTACTTCGGAACAAAATATTATATCATAAATATAAAATAATAATATTATTAAATTATATTAATCTATAATTTAAATGTCTTTAATTAAAAATTAATTCTTCTACATTTACTGATTATTAATTTAATAATCGGATCGTTATTTTTAAGTTTTTAAAGATTTGACCTAAAAATACGGTAAAAATTTGTTTGTTGTTTTAAAAAAAGAATGTTTTTAATATGTATTTAGAATTATATAGTTCTAAAATTAAATTGTATAAAATTAATATTTTGTTATTTTACTAAAGAGATGTTTAATTAAATTTGGTTCTTAATGTGTTCATACTTTTGGTTATTTCTTTAATAGAATTTGATCCTTCTTCAGTTAAATGAGCTTTATTATTTATTAAATCTATACATTTAGAAAAATCATTATAATCCAGTGCTTTTGCTCCTAATAATTGAGCTTCTGAAAATAATTCAATAAATTTATTTATTTCAGTTAATTTTTGAATAGTTAATTGAGATGCTTTTCTTTGATATTGGTGATATATTTTACCAATACCTAATAATTCTTTTATAGCATTTAATACTAAAAGACTTCTAGTATGCTGAGAAATTGTGATTCTAGGTGAACATTGTTTTTTTAATTTATTTGATATACTTTTATTAAAGTAAACTCCAAAAGAACCGTCTGCATTTATAAAGCCTGCTAATCAATGAATATTTAATAATAATAAATTAGGTGAATAGTTCATTATATTTATAGGAGTATAATTAGGGAATGCTTCTTTTAATAAATCTGAGATACCAAAAGGTGAATGTTCTTTATATGAGACTATTTTTAAAATACCCTCATTAGTAAGATGATCTTTAGTTAGCATTAAATTAATAATCTCTGATCATATTTGAAAATGAACTAATTTGTATGTTAATAAAGGATATTTAAAAAAATGTTCTCTAATTTTTAAACAATCTTTAAGACTTCCTACATAGTAGTATAAAATATTACTTTCTTTTTGAAGTATAATTTTACCTACTCCAAAATATTCTTTAATTTTTAATAACATATTTAAATTAGCAGAATTATTATAAGCTACTAATTTAAACCCTACTTTTACTCCTCAACCTATTTTAGTTGTATTTGGTGTAATACAAAAATAAAAACACCCATCTCCATCGGTTAGTCCAGTAACATAATGTGGGTTTAATAAATTATTAGAATTATAATTAAGTGTAGAAGTAAAAATACTATTTTTTTGTTGGTTGTTTTTTAAAATAAAATTAAAAGGTAAAATCATTTTAATATATAATTCATATTATACCTATAGGTACTTCGGAACAAAATATTATAAAATAAAATTGAATATTAATATACACTTTATTTTATAATTTAAATGTCTTTAATTAATATTTTTTAATTTATTAATTCTTCTACATTTTCTATTATAAAATTCTATTTTATAAAATTATTAATAAAATTTTATAATGGATCGTATTATAATAATACAAAGTGTAAAATAAATTTATTGTAATAAAATATTATATACTTTTTAATTAAAATATTAAATATTATATTTTTTATAATTATATTTTATTAATTATGATTATAATAATAAGTGCGGTAATTATTTTATAATAATATTATATTACGGAATAGAGATGATTCGAACATCTAAGAGTAATACTCAAACAATTAGCAATTGTCTTATCTTGCCAATGAAAACTATTCCTATTAATAATTTAATAAAATTATAGTTTTTTTATTAATATAAATTAATAATGTTTTTTTATTATTTAATTTAAAGATAATGTTTTATATTAATTTAATAAAATAATATAATATGATAAAAAGTTTTGTTATATTTGTGAGTTGGGTGGGTTTAAATAAAATGTGATTTATAATACAGCTGCATATTCTTACGCAGCTACTCTGCTATGACTTTTGAGATGTTGTTTAAATGGTTTGAATGAACATAATTTAATAAACTTTAATTTCTGTAAATTTAATTTAATAAATTACTTTAATATAAAAAAATATTAAAAATAGTTATCTTCCACCATTATAAAGTTCTCCCCAGTGACAGACAATTAGTTCATTACGAATTAATACTTCACCGTTGCGTCTTCTTATCAACGATTACTCGGAATTCCTACTTCATGAAGTCAAGTTTCAGACATTCAATTCGGTTACAATTTTTTTTAATGATTAGCTCATCTTCACAGGTTCGCATCACTTTGTAAAAATTTTTGTTGCACGTTTGTAGCCCATAACATTAGGGTCATAAAGGCTTGTCTTGGCCCCCAATCAAGCTACCATTATAGTAACAGTGTTAAGTTAAAATTAACAGCGAGGATTGCGTTCATTTGTGGAATTAACCTAAATCCTCACGGTATGAACTGACGACAGCCATGCAGCACCTGTTAATTAATATTTTATTTAAAATTTATAAATATATTATAAAAATATAAATAAATATTAACTTATTCAAGTTATGGTAAGATTTTTCGCGGAAAATCGAATTAAACAACATGCGTCACTCCGTTTGCTTCGAAACCGACTATTTTTTTTGATTTCACTTTTGCAAGTGTACTCGCAAGGCGGAATGGTTATAGCTTTTGCTTAGAAACGATATATTTATCGAAACAACCATTCATCGTTTACAGTGGAGGATACAAGGGTACCAAATCCTTTTTTCTGTCTCCACCCTCGTACCTGAACGTCAATCTGTCTTGGAAAATTGCCTTCGCAATTAGTATTCTATTTAGGATCACAGTATGTCGACACTACCCTAAATATTATATTTTCCTGTAACTAGATGCTATACTTTTTTAATTATTTTTAAAATAAAAAGTCTGTCTACGTACGCTTTAAGCCTGATTATGATGGAAAATTTAGCGCCTCTGGCCTTACCGAGTCTTCTGGCACCAGGTTTTGACGGCACTCAGAATCTAACTTTGTCATAATCAAAAATTAAATTCTCTATTTGATAGATTCCAGTTGGCTCGTTCACTCTTTCGAGCATTGACAAATATTCTCGGCTGCTGGTTGATATCAACGAGGGATATTTCATTCCCACTGTGGCCATTTATTTTTTCAAATAATGACTAGTGATTGTAGGCTTGGTGAGCTTTTACCTCTAATTGTTTACCAACTACCTAATCACTATAGCAATGATCCTTAAGCGGGAAAATCCCTTTCAAATACTTTACATATTATTATAATATTTTAAATAAATTTAATTATTTATAATAATTTTAAAAAAGAGTTGTAAATTATATTAATAATTATTTTAATATACAATATTTTAAATTCACTGTAAATAACTTAAAAAGTTATATTGAAAAAAAAATAATATTAATATAAAATGATCAAAAATTTAAGTACAAAATTAATTATTTATTTTTATTAAAATAATTAATACAGTGTTTAATTACTTAAACTAAATATCATAGTATTTTCTATCTTTAATTACTAAAGACTTTTAATAAATAAAATTATTTATTCTCTAAGGGTACATTTTTACTATTTTTACTCACCCCTGCACTTTTTTAACATTTGTTAAAAATAATTCGCATGCCTTAAAACCACTGGATAATAAATTCTTCCGGAACCAAAATTAAATTCTCAACAATTCTTAAGATTTATTTTTTTAAATCTGTATTTATCTTACTAAAAAATAAAATAATATTTTTAAATTATATTAAATATATATTTTTTTCAGATTTTTTATCTTCTTTTAAATTATTAAAAATAATATATTATAAAAATAAAATTTAGAGTAGGGATGATTTAATTATTTATTAAAAAAAATAATATTTTATTATTTTAATTAATATATTGTAAAGCAATTTTTAATTATATTGTTTACAATAATGAAAATAAATATAATTTTATATATTTAAAACTTTTAAAAATTATTAAAAATTTAAACCTATTAGAGTTATATAAAATCAATTATAAAAATTTATATATTAAGCATAATTCTAATTAATTAGAATCAACTCAAGCAAAGAAATCAGATACTTCTACAGCTTCAATTACAATAGGCATAAATCCATGTCATACACCACAAATTTCAGAACATTGTCCATAAAATACTCCTTCTCTTTCGATTAGAGCAGAAGTTTGATTTAATCTACCAGGTGTACAATCAATTTTTAAACCTAATGAAGGAACAGCAAAATCATGGATAACATCAGTAGATGTTACAATAAATCTAATGTGTGTATTTACAGGAACTATTAGTCTATTATCTACATCTAATAATCTTAATTGACCTTCTTCTAAATCTGATTCTGGTACTAAATAACTTTCAAGTTCAATTGAATCACCGCTTTCTGATAACATATCAGAATATTCGTATGTTCAATATCATTGATGCAATTTATTTAATTATAGTTTAAAATATAATTTACTTTAATATAATTAAAATAAATTCGACTGTACATTGAATTATAAATAATAATTATAATCATTTTTGAACCAGTCTGTTGCGATGAAAAACCATCGACAGTCTTGTACTATAATTTAAAATAGTATTTTAACTGTTATCAAAAAATTGTCATCATTTAAAATTTTATCTTTCTATTTATTATATAATTATTTTATTTAATTTATATTAAATTAATTTAAATAAACAACTATATTAAAATGGGTCTAATAAAAAAATACCCATTAATATTATAAAAAAAATAATAATTAAATGACAATAATTATTTATAAAGAATAAAATAAATAATTTCATATTATAATATTTTTTTTATATAATAAATAATTATTAAACATCAGGCTATCTAATTGATGAAAACCTGTTACTTTAACTGTTAAAGCAGGGTCAATAACTTCATCTAAAGTATATAATAATTTAAATGAAGGGAAAGCAATAGCTACTAAAATAAATGCAGGAGATACTGTTCAAATTAATTCTAATACTGTAGAATGATTTAAGTATTTATGAATAATTCCAATTTTAGCTGAACTAAAATGTCTAATTAAAGAGAAAATTAATCAGAAAACACTTACTGAGATTAAAACTAAATAAAATAAAATAGAATCGTGTAATGCTATAATACCTTCAAAACCAGGTGAAGCAGGGTCTTGAAAACCAATTTGTCATGGTTCAGGTGCATCTAAATGTAAAGAAGGGTTATTAAAATTAATTGTTAAATTAAATAAATAATTAATAATTGATAATCACATTATATAAATAATAATTTTTAATTGAATCAAATACTGTACTTAGTCATTAAAATTAAATGAATTCTATTAATATTTAATTAATAGACTAAATAGTATAATTCATACCTTGAATTAATAAATAATATTATTATTTTTAATAATATAATATTATAGTTTTTAAATAAAATATATAAAATGTAATAAGATAATTATTTAAATTTGTATGTAGTGGTAATAATTAAAGAGTAGGGATAAAATAAAAATGTAAATAAATCAATTTACTCATTATAAATAAAGTAAAAAAGATTTACCCTTAAACAAATTAAAGGATTTTTTAATCAAATTAATTTTTAATTTAAATAGTTATAAAATGTAATAGAATTATTATTGATAAATTATAATTTTACAATAAGAAACTTAATTTTTAATTAAAATTGACTAATAATATAATATTATACTACTATATCAAAAGCAATTAAAATACTTGGTACAAGAATGATAAAGGCCATAATCACAGGCAATAAACCAGTTCAACAGAATACTATGATTTGATCGAATCTAACCCGCGGAAAGGTAGCTCTAAATCAAACAAAGAAGAAACAAAAAATACAAGTTTTTAAACCTAAAATAATAGATTGTAAATTTAAATAACTATCATTTATAAATAATTCTGGTAAATTATAACCACCTAAAAATAGTATAGAAGTAATACTACTAAATAATACAATAGAACTATATTCAGCTAAGAAGAATAGAACAAAAATAATAGATGAGTGTTCTGTAAAAAAACCTGCAACTAGTTCAGATTCAGCTTCTTGCAGATCAAAAGGTGTTCTTGAAGTCTCAGCTAATATAGCAATAAAGAATAAAATAAATATAGGTAATAAAGGAACAATAAATCATACAGCTTGTTGAGCTTCTATAATTTTAGTGTAATTGAAGGAACCTGAAAGTAATATAATAACAATAATAGCTGAACTAAGAATTAATTCATAAGAAATCATTGCGGCTGTACTTCTAAGACCTCCTAAGAAGGCATATTTAGAATTAGCAGATCAACCCGCAAATAAAACCCCATAAATACCAAATGATGATAATGTTAAAGTATAAATTACACCTAATGAAAAATCAGAAAGAGCTAATCCATCACCAAATGGTACAATAGCTCATCCTAATAAACTAACTATAATAGCTATAACAGGTGCTAAATAAAATAAGATTTTATTTGATTGAGCAGGTACTACTGTTTCTTTAACTATTAATTTTAAAGCATCACTAAAAGGTTGTAATACTCCATAATAACCAACAGTATTTGGTCCAACTCTTCTTTGAGTAGCGGCTAAAGCTTTTCGTTCAATAATAGTCATGAAAGCAACCGCTAATAAAGCAGGTACAATAACTGAAAGTCCTTCTAATAATAAATATAATAATTGTAACATTTTAAAAAATAATATTTTGCTTATATAAAGCCATCGCATTTTAGCGATAATACGTTAATAAAACTTACTTTTCATTATTATTTAAATAAATAAAATATTATTATTTATTTTAAAATGAAAGTGTAATATTAACTGGAATTAAGGATTTAATATTTTAAATATTTATAATAATTTTATAGTGTTATATAATAATTTTAATAATATTTAAAAAATTGGTTTATTTAAATTATAAATTGAGTAAAATAATAAAAAGAATAAATAAGGTAAAATTTAATTTGTGTTATAAAATATAAAAATAATTAATTATTTTTATAAGTTCTTGTTAATAAAATAGGAGCAACCATAGCTAGTAGAAGTAAGAAACTACTTAAAATTAATAATAAAGAATATCGTCCAAATATTGATTGTCCTAAACTTTGAATTTGAAGATTTTTATGTAATAAAGATGCAGGTTCTACAGTATTTAATAAAAGATCGTTTGTTGTGTTATTGTAAGCTTCAATAATATGGTAAACTTCACCAAATGAATTTTGTGTATTTAAGAAATAATTAGGACTATAAACTGGTGAATTAGGGAATTCTACTAAAAATTCAGGGTAATATGGAATATTTAATCAACTTAAATTTAAAGCATAATTATGAAGAGATAATCCATATATAGGACTAAAAATAGTATTTCAAGGTAGATTATAATTAATAGTATATCAAGGCGCATAATTAGCACCTCCATAATTTGAAGCTGAGAAAGGAGTAAATAAATTATAAGCAAAATTACTTCATAATTTAGCATTAAAATTAAATCCTAAATATTGTGAATGCATTCAACCTGTAAGTAAGTTTGTTTTAATTTCACTTCATAAAAATAAATTAATATTTTTATTAGATACTCATTCTGTGAATAAAGCATAAGGTTCGTCTGAATATCAACCTAATGGGAAATAAAATGGAGTATTATTTAAATATTCATAATAATCTAATCCTTTATTTACTGCTTCAGTTTTAATTGGATGTCAATAATAAAACCCAGTAGGATTATTACCACTACCAATTAAAGAATAAGTAGATGAATTATATTCAACATAAATATCTCTATTAAATAAAGGTTGGTAATAAAAAGGACCATTATTATAATTAGTATTAGACAAACTATCTGTTATATTTAAATTACTATCAGATAGTGGTAATAAAGATCCTAGACCTATTTTATTTAAATAAAAATGAATATTTTGTAGACTAAAAATAGAACTATAAGTTTCTTTATTAAATACAGTTAATATAATATTATTTATTAAATTATAAATTTCAAATGAAGAAAAATCAATAATAAATGATGGTATAGTGATTAAAAATAATAAAATAAATAATATAGCTATTGAATAAGCTAAAGGTAATAATTTACTATAATCAGTACCAACTTCTACAGTATGAAGAATATCTGTTGAAATCATCATCACAATGAATAAAATTAAAACAGTAATAGCACCAATATAAACTAATAAATAACTAAGACCAATAAAATTTAAACCCATTAAAATTAAATAAACTGCAACTGATAAAAATAAACCTATTAAAAATATAATAGCAATTACAGGATTAGTTGAAGTAATAACTGCTAGCGCAAATATAATTGATAAAATAGTAAGAATTTCTATTATTAAATTAAAAAAATTGATTTTCATTTTGTTTGTATGATTATTGCCAGTAAGGCTTTTTAAAATATTTTAATATATAATTAATTTACTTTTTAAATACTTTTTTAAAATATAAAATGAAGTTTTAATTAATGAAAATATTAAAATTTAAACTATTTATTCCTAATAATAATATAGTTTTTAATTTAAAGTAAGCAAAAATAAGAATAAAATTAATATTATTTTGATTATTTTAGATATTATATTAAACTAATAATATGTATTAACAAAAATTTATAAATTATAAATATTATATTAATACCTAAACAGCTTGAATTATAGATTAACATAATTTTTTAACTAAAATTTATTGTAGAACCTTGTCAGATTTGAACTGACTTTTTAAAATTTCATTTGGTATAAATTATTTAAATTTTCCTTAGCTAAAGGTTCTTTTTATAATTTAATTTAATTTTTTACAAAAAATGTATTATCAAGAACTGGTCGATTTGAACAACCCCATATGATTTTGAAGATCACTGTACTACCCCTATACTAAGTTCTTTAAATAGTTTGGTTTTAAATAGTTTGGTTTTAAATAATATTATTATTTGAATAATTAATTTTAATTTAAATCTTCTTTTATTAAACCATATATTATAGTATATTATTTTTATAATTAAAATTAGTAAGAAGGGTTTTATTTTTTTTAAGCTTTTCCCTTCCATTTAGTAAAATAAAATAAGTAATTGTATATGCACAAATTAATTATTATATCTTGATACTATAAAACGGTTCGGGTGTTGACTACCAATTAATTTTATAATGTGTTTTATTGTAATAAATTTTATATTTTTTATAAAAATATTTTATTAATTAAATATAAAATTGGTTCGTTTAGAATTCATACCAGTAAATAAAATTTAAATTTAATAAGTTTAATCCTTTTATTGTAAGATGTTGAACACTTTTAATTATTTCAATACCTTTACAAAAATTAGAATAATACAATGCTTTAACTTTTAATAATTCACATTCTTTAATATATTATAGAACTTTTGAAATTTAAGCTTTTTTAAAACAATTATAATAAATATAATTATATTTAATTATTATTTATATAATATATAAATAGCAAGAATTGGTTGAATTGAACAACCCCTTTTTATGTCGTAAGTAAATGTACTACCACTATACTAAATTCTTTTTTATTTTAATATTATTTTACGAGCCTTATCAGAATTGAACTGACATGGCCTCCATGACGAGGAGGAACTTTACCTTTAAGCTAAAGGCCCTTTATTTTGAATAAATTTATTATTTTTATTTTATATAAATAAAAAGAATTGGTCAATTTGAACAACCCAATTTTGATTTTTAAAATCAATGTTTTACCTCTATGTTAAGTTATCAGAATATTTTAATTTAAAATATTAATTTTCTAATTATAATTTTAATTAATTAAATATATGATTTAAAATACATTTTTTAAAAAATGGGTAAAATATTAATAAGGGGTGAAGTAAAAGATTCGAACTTTTGACCGCATTGCCACAAAATGCTATTTTAACCACTAAACTAATTTCACCTCTTTTATATATTTAAATATTTTTTTGTTTAATAAATTTTAAGTATTAGATTTTTTGTATAAATAAAAATATAAATTAATTATTTAAGTATATTTGAATTTGAATTTTAATTTTAGAACAATAATTATTTAAATTATTTAATAAAATATATAAAATAGTAGTAAAAATTAGGAATTGAGGCTTTAATTTTAATTTATAAATTAAATGTATAAATTAATAGCTTCTCCTCAATTTCAATAAGTATATTGAGATTATTATTTAAAAAATAAATAATAGTTTTTTTACAATATAATATTCCTATAAAAAAATGAATTTTTTTAATTTATATAAATAAATAAATGAAAAATAATATTAATTAATAATAAATTAATTAGTGTAAGTAAATAGTATTTTAATGTATGAATATAAAAATAAAATTAATACATAAATATATAAATATATAAATACTTATTATAATTTATAAATTGCAGATAAAATAAAGTAAGAAGTAATAATAATTATTAATAAAGAAATTATTAATATTAATAAATTAAATATAATAAAGAAAGTATTTAAATTTTTAGCCAAATTAATAATTTTAATTATTCTAGGGTAATTAGCAAGTTTTTGTTCTATATTATAATTATTAATTATATATAAGGAAGCAAAAATATATATTAATGAAAATAAAGATGAAAGAGCAAAAATACCTGCAAATAATATACCAGAAAGATAATCAAAAAAAAGTAAAGTTTCAATATTAATAGTTTCAGATCCTGCTGCTGTTACAGGATCAATTTGTTTTAGTCAAATATAAATATATTTAAACATTAACCTTTATTAGTGGTACTGCTTGTACCTGATTTATTGCTTCCTTCCTCACTTTTAGACGAAGATTCTTCTTTAGAATCTTCTTTAGATTTTTTATCATTTTTATCATCATCTTTATTATCATCTTTATTATCATCTATATCACTACCACCACCACCAAATCTATCATAAAGTTGAGTTCCAGCAGCAGCTGTTTGAATAAGTCCACCTAAACCTGTTATTATTGCCCCAACTTGACCTGGTGTTGGTCTTCTCATTAAAAAAGACAAATCAATAGTAGTTATTATTATTATGCTAATAAAACATAATAATATAATTTTTATTAATAATAAACTTAAAGAAAAAAATGTATTTAAAAAAAGAAAAGTATTTAAAATATTAATATTGATATTAATATTAGTAAAATTGATTAAAAAATTAGAAAAAAATGCCATTTTAAAATATAAAAATAAAAATATCCAAAATAATTGTATTTAAATAAAGAACAAAAACAAAATAATAATAATATTATTTTATTTGTTTAAATAATTGGATTATAATTTTCGCCACTGTTTTTTGTTTTTATACTACTTTTAATATATAATAAATAATTAGTAATATATTAATATAGTTTTTTATATTCAAATAATACTTTAATATTTGAATATTTTTATTATAAAATTCGGAATTAAGGCTTTAATATGATTTATTTATATAAATAATATTTAAAATTATTATATATTTTTTAATAAATTATATCTTCTCCCTAATTTCAATAAAATTTATTATATTGAGATTTTTATTTATTTTTAATAAATAATAGTTTTTTATTATATTAATAATATATTATTTAGGTATTAATATAAAATTTCCTATAAAAGAAATTATTCTTTTTATTAATATAAATTAATTGAAATATTTTAAAATATTAGGAAATGAAATATTTAATAGTAATTAATTTTATTATTAATTAGTGTAAATAAATAGCATCTTTAATATATGAACATACTAGTAAAGTTAGAACATATGCTTGGATGAAACTTACAGCTACTTCTAATCCCATAATTCCCAAGAAAATTACAAAAGGAATTAATGTTACCGCAAAAATTAATAAACTAGTTGTGAACAATTTAAATAAGAATGAAGATAAAATAGCTAATAATGTATGACCGGCAACAATATTAGCAAAAAGTCGTAATCCTAAAGAAACAGCTCTAGCTAAATATGATACTAATTCAATTAAAACTAATAAAGGTACTAAACCAAGTGGTGTTCCTGCAGGCACAAAATATGAGAAGAATTTAATTCCATGATCTTTAACAGCTAAAATTGTAACTCCTAAAAATACAGTAACAGATAATCCTAAACAAACAATTACAGAACTTGTAACAGCAAAATTATAGGCAACATTAGAAATTAGATTAGAAATTAAAACAAAAATAAATAATGAATAAATTAATGGAATGTAAATTTCTTTATTTTCCCCAATTTGATTTTTAACAATAGATTGAATTGTTGCAAATAAGCTTTCAAAGGCAATAGAATATGAACTAGGTACTAAAGCAAAATTGTTATTAGAAAAAGCATGTAAACCTACAATAATAGTAAATATAATTAAAGTATATAAACCTAAATTTGTTAAACTAATATTAAAATTTCCTAAAATAGGAGCTGTAAAACTAAATAATGAATATGTTTCAAATTGATCTAAAGGTGAGAAGATAATTGTCATTTTAAAAAAAATATATAAATAAATATCCAAAATAATTGTATTTAAATAAAGAACAAAAATAAAATAATAATAATATTATTTTATTTGTTTAAATAATTGGATTATAATTTTCGCCACTTTTATATATTATATAAAGTATTATTTATAATATGTTATAAATAGTTTTTATAATAGTATAAAAATAAGACTACAGGGACTTGAACCCTGATAACACCTATTATGAGCAAGTTGCATTAACCATTATGCTATAATCTTTTTTTGTGATAGGGTATAATTAAAATATTTGTTTTTATAAAATATTATATAATTATAATTAATTTTATATTATATAGTATTTATTATTTATGTAAAAATTAGTTATTAATAATTAATATACTAGTATTAGTTAAGTGTTGTAATATAAAATCTTGTTACGGCTAAATATGTAAAATAAGGTAAAATATATTTTGACATAACGAATACTAATGATAATAAAATTAAGAAAGTAAATGAAATTTGGTTAACAAAAAAATAAGGTAATAATTGTGGCATTAGTTATAAATTTAAAATTAAAATAAGCGAATATATATTTAGTTTAATTATTATAATTAAACTAAATATATACAAGAGAACTACTCCATAATAATTAATATATTTAAAAAGGAGTTACTTAGATTTTGAATAATAAATAATTATTTTATTTATTTAAAATAATAAAGCATGGTTTTTGTATAAAATTATAAGCCAAGGAAGACTTGAACTTCCACATCTCCCTCATCAAAGGAGCATTCTAACCAATTGAATTATAAGCTTTTAATAAAATTAATTTTTAATTAAAATAATTCTTACTTCTTTTACATATGTTTAATTTTTAATTATTTTTAAATATTTTTAATAATTATTATTAAATATATTTAAAATACCGGACGAGCTGAGATTCGAACTCAGGACGTTATTAGCGTAACTATTTTCAAGATAGCCGTATTAAACCACTCTACCACATGTCCTTTTATATAAATATAATAATGAATAAAATAATAAAATATAAATTTGAGCTACCGAGGAATCGAACCTCGCACGATCAAAAGATCAATTTTTTTACAGAAAATCCCTATTACCATTCTGGCAGTAGCGCTTATAAATATAATTTATTTTAATATATTTTAAATGTATTATTACATTATATATAAATACATTTAATGCCTCAAGATTGAATCGAACAATCCACAATAATTCTTCAGATTACCGCTTTACCAACTAAGCTATCGAAGCTTTTTTAATATATTATATTTATGGAGGTAAAAGGATTTGAACCTTTATTATTGTAATGCAAATACAATTGATTACCATTATCAGATACCCCCTTTTTTTATTAATAATTAATATTTTTAAATAATAATAAATTATAACTTCTTTTATAATTAAATTAAATATATACTAATATTAGTTTATTTTTAAAATAAATTTCCTCTTCCGGATTTGAACCGAAATTAACACTTTAGAAGAATGTAGTTCTAACCATTAAACTAAGAGGAATATAAGTATATTTAATTATTTTTATTATTTTATAATATATATTTAAATATTAAATATTAATAAGCTTAATTCATTTATATTCTTAATAAATTATTAAAATGATGAATATAAGGAGAGTTAAGAAGGAATTGAACCTTAAATATCAAATTTGCAATTTGACTACAAAACCATCTGTAAACTTAACTCTTTAATTTATTTTTGATTAAATTAAATCATAATTGATTTTTTTTTAATAGAAATGAAAATAACTGGGATCGAACCAGTGGCTTTTTCTTTAAAAGAGAAACACTCAACCAACCGAGTTCTATTTTCAAATTAATAATGTATTTTAAAATTATATTCTTAATATAGTATTATTAATAAAAAATTATAATTATATTTTTTTAATAAATACTAATTATTTTTTTTAATTTTATATGTTTAGTTTTTTCTTTTTATATTGTAATTTGGTTTTATACTATTTATATAGTATTTTTTTGTTTAAGTATTTTTTTTTTCATATAAATACTCGATTATTTCAATTTGAAAAGAAGAATGATCATATTTTAAAATATCAGGTAGTATATTACCTATATTTTTAATTAAATAAGAATTTTGATAATAATTGGATAATCTTTTACCTAAATTAATTCAAGAACAACCAATATATTTTTTTCCATTTAATTTATTTGTAATACAAAAAATACCTTTTTTTATTTCAATTTTCAGAAATAATAAATTGTTTATTTTTTAAAGCATTTTTATATTTTTTAATTGGTTTATAATTATTTTTATTAATTAATTTATTTTCTTTCATTTTTTTTTTATTTTTAAATTATTCAGAAGAGGTTGTTTTATAATAATATAATGTTTTAAATTTTATTAATAATTTCCTCTTTAATTATAAACTTTTTATATTATCCTCTTTTAAAAATAATTAAATATCATTTTATTAATGATATGAAATAATATTTATAAAAGGTATCTGAGTCGACCAGATTCGAACTGATATAAACCATCACCAAAAAATGGCGTTTTGCCAAATTAAACTACGACTCATATATTTATAATATCTAATATTAAATTTGTATTCAATTAAAAATGTCGAAAGCAGGAATCGAACCTGAACTATATTTTTACAAGAAATATGTTCTACCATTAAACTATTTCGACCAATAATTATTGTATTATGATCTTTACCAGAATCGAACTGGTATCAACAACATGAAGAGCTGCTGTAATAACCTTTATACAAAAAGACCTTTTTTTAAACATTAAATAATAATTAATATAGTATATTAAGAGCGAAAACAGGACTCGAACCTATATCACCAGATCATGAGACTAGCATTTTACCTATTACACTATTTCGCTTTTTTTAAAATTAATACTTCTTTTAGTCTAGTTTTAATTAATTTAATAATTAAATAATTGTATATATTTTATAATTTTATTTACTTAATTATATTTATGTTATAATCTAGTTAATGTTTTTAATATAATTTTTAAATATAAAATAGTTAAAGCCGAAAAAAGGACTTGAACCTTTAATTTACCGTCATGAATGGCATTTTTTAACCAATTAAAATATTTCAGCTTATAAAAATAACAAATGTTTATTAATTTTATATAATATTATATAATAATATATATTAGTTAAATATACTATACTTTTTTATTAAAAAAAGTGAGGGGTAATAAGAATAATTATAAGACGAATTTAGTTTGTACTGATTAAGTCTAAATAATAATAGGTAAAAATAGATTATATTATTTCATTCTAACTTAAAATGTATATATATTAAAAAGAGAAAATGCAGAAAAAAATATATATATAAAGTTAATTAGCAATTTATTTTATTTTAATTTATCATCATTTTTATGATATTTATATTTCTAAACCTACCTTGAACCTTACTAAGTTAATATAATGAAGAAATTCTTAACCTCAGCATAAATTATCTTATTACCCCTCTTTTATTTTTTTATTTTAGGGTTATAAAAATATATTAATAAGGTATAATTATTTATTTTTTTAAATAATAAATTAAATAATTAAGAATTAAAATATAGGGAGAAAAATGGATTATAGTAAAAAACTATGAATGTATAAAATGTAGTTTAAAAATTTATTAATAGGGAAATAGGGAGGGTTGTATTATAAAAACATTATTGAAACATTGAAATTTATCGTCTTAAAATATAAATAGATTTATATAAAAAGACCTTGCTTATTAGTATTATTCTTAAACTTAATTATTATTTAATACTTTTCTAAACTAATATAATAAGTATTAAATTCTTAATTTAAAAGCAAATTAAGAGTATAGAACTAAGAAAGCAACCATCAGAGCGAATAGCCCTGTAGCTTCGGCTAAAGCGAAACCTAAGATTGAGTATTGGAAAGCTTGTGCTTTTGCTTCTGGGTTTCGGCTTGATGCTGTGATTAGAGCAGCAAAGATTAGCCCAATTCCAATACCGGCACCAATTAGACCAGCAGTAGCTAGTCCAGCACCGATTAATTTAGCTGCGTTTACGATTGTCATAATTAATTGTTAAAAATTTAATGTCAAAAAAATAAAGAATATTTAATATTAAATGATTTGAAAATATATTTTAAGTGGTGTAGTTTAAATATTAGTGTTAAATAAAAAAGATAAGAAATTATTTAAGTATTAGTTAATTAATTTCGAGCATGGCACATTTTAATAGAAATTGTGAAAGCTCCTCGTTTATTTTTGTTTGTATATTGATAAGAATCGATCACTTTAGTTTTATCTCCTTTTACTGAACCTACAGTTATTTGTTTAACTGTTCGTTTAGGTTGAATTCGTTCTCTAGAAAGTCGTCCTCCTATTTTAATTGATAAACCTACAGTTTTTGCTAATGTAATAGGATTACTATTATATGTATTTATATTATTAATAAAATCATTAACTTGAATAAATTTTAAGTTTGCTTTATTTTCACTTAATAATTTAATATTATTATTGATTCCTAATTTATTAATATTATTATATACTAAATTATTACCTTCTAATAAATTATTTTGTCGAGCACTTATTAGTTTATTTGCTTGATTAATAACAATTTTTTTTCATAATTTTTTAAATATAACTGAAGATTTATCTGTAACACTATTTTTACTAATAATTTGAGATAAGATTGTTGGTTCTAATCCTACATTTCATAATCTAATTAATTCAATACTTATATTTTTTTTAAATATATTTGAAAGTAAATTACCTAATAATTTAAATTTAATAATATTATTTTTTAATAAATTATTATTATTATTAGATTTATTATTATAATAATTAAAAGCTAAATATGTTTCTTTAATTTTATTTATTAAAATATCATTATTAGTATTATTATTATTATTTTTAAATTGTGATACAATTATTGAAGAAATATTTGAATATAAATTATTTAAATTATTATTTGTATTTACAGTAGTAGTAATATTATTTGAATTATTATTTAAAGAATTAGCCAAAATAATATTATTTTTAACAATTAATTTAATAATTTTAATATTTAATAATAATTTAGTATTATTATTATTTGATAAATTTAATCCTAATTTATTAATTAAGGATAATTGTCTATTTAACATTAATAATTTAACAATATTATTATTTTTATTATTATTAATTAAAGTATTATAAAATAAAATATTAGGGTTTAATTGTTTTATAATATTATTTAAAATAAAATTAATAGATTCATTATTTTTATTAGCAAATTGCGATTTTAAATTAAGTAATTTTTTATTAATATTATTTATTAATTTTAAATTAGTCATTAAATTATTTTTTGATAATTTATTTAATGTATCTATTTCTTTTGAATAAGCATTTTTAATATTATTATTATTTATTAAATTAGTTGCCATTAAATTAGTACTAATTAGTTTATAATCATTTATAAAGTTTACATCACCCAAATAACCTTTTGAGTCATAAACACCTCCAAATAATTTATCTAATGTATTTGTAGTTACAGGATTTAAAATAGAGCCTTTACCTAGAATTTCAGTACTTTTTTCATTATGATAATTTAGATTTTTAATAATTTTTAACATTAATAATTTGTTTGAAGCTATTTTTAAATTACTTAATCTTTTAGTATTTAAATAATCAAAACTATTAGCATCGGCTATTCTTGTTAATAATTTTGTTTTTTTATTACTTATTATATTTTGAGAATTATTATTATTTAATAATTTATTATCTATAATTTTATCATTTTTAATATAATTATCTATAGTATTTAAATCTATAATATTGTTATTTAATTTATCAATATTTAAATTAAGATAATCTTTTAATCATTTAACTATACTATTTTTTGTTATATTAATTGAATTATTATTAATTAATGAATTATATATATAATTAGAGTTAGTATTAGTAAATAATGAATTTTTTTGAACATTATTTTGGTAATATGGTATTCTAATTATTAATTTATCGTGTTTATTAATAAATTGAGGTTTAGCTATAATACAATAAAGAGAATTAAAGAAAGAATTAATAATTTTTAATACATAATTAGTTATTCCAATTCTAGCTGAACTATTTATAGCAGTATAATTAAATATATTTTTATTTTGAGAAGAAATATAAGGAACAGTATTTTTACTAAAATTATAAGTTATACTTTGATTTAATGAACTTCCCATTTTATCATTAATTTTAGCGTGAGGATATTTATTTATTCTTTTATTAACAGTTAATAAAAGTTTATTGTGTAAATCTAATTTAATTAATTGCATTTTTAATGCCTCTAATTGATTTTTAGAAAGTTGTTTATGTAATTGAATTTTATTATTCATTTTTATTAATTTAGAAAATTTGTATTTTTTTTATTTAAAGAGTTTAGATTTTGTTATAATGAATTGTCTTTTTTTATTTTTAATAAAGAAAACATTCTAATTTTATTTATTATTAAAGTATAATTTTTTTAAATAGTAAGAAATTACAAATATAATGATTTTATTTTTATTTAAAAATTTATACCTTATAAATAAAAGAACAAAAAATATTCGCTATTTTAGCGATAGCTTTATAGTTTGTTAATTAATAATAATTTAATAAAAATAATTATTAAATTATAGTATTATTTTACTAAATATTAAATAACTTACTAATATTACTTTCTCTGCCCTATCTTTTATTTTTATTATAAAAGGGAGTTTTAACTATTTTTAAGTTAAATAAACCGGGTTAATATTTAGATTTTTATTCAAATATTGTATTTGAATCTTTTTTTATCATTGTCTTTTAAATTTAATTTTAAATATAAATTGACGATTAAATGATAATATAAAAAGTAATTGTATAATAATATATATTAAATATTAAAAATTAATTTATATTTATTAAACAAAATTATTTCATTAATATATGTTTATCTCGCATACCCATTATGGTGTAAAATATTATTTTACTGAGTAATATATTTATACTACTTTATTTTTTAAAAATAATATAAATAAAGAATAAAGATAAATCAGTCTAAAAAGCAGTATATTTATAATAAAAAAGATTAAATTATATAATTAATTATATCTAAAAATATATAAACATATAAGATTTAGTCTTATTACATTAAATTGTAAGCTTTGTAAAGGCAGAGAGACTCGAACTCTCACGGAATAATTTCCACTTCTACTTAACAAAAGATTGTCTACCAATTTCAACATGCCTTTTATAATATTATAATATTATAATACAATTTTTAATTATATTAAATATATATGAGTAGCCAGATTTGCACTGGCGTAACCGTAATGGAAACACGGGATTCTACTACTAAACTATACTCATTAAAATAATATTATATAATTTTTTTTAAAAATATTAAACCCTCTTTTAAATAATTAAATAATTAAATAATTAAATAATTAAATTATAAAATTATAAAATAATTATCAATTTCTTAAATATATTTTTAACTAAAATGCAACACTTTATCGGAATCGAACCAATAACGATTATGCCGAAAATAATTGCTTTACCATTAAGCTAAAAGTGCTTATATATTATAATATAAATTATTATAAATTTATAATAAAAAATAAAATAATAATTTATTATTAATATTATTTATAATTATGAATAAAGAGACTTGAACTCTTACGGGAAAACCCATGAGTACCTAAAACCCACCTGGCTACCATTTCAGCATATTCATTTAAATAATTGTATTATATATTAATAGACATATATAGAGTTTTAAAAATAAATAGACATTAGAAGGAATCGAACCTTCGAAAAAAGCATTAACAGTACCCCGCATTAACCACTCTGCTATAATGTCAATTGTTATAAAATATAAAATAAATAATATTATTTAATATTAATATTAGTAAAAGTTCGTAAAAAATTAATCATATTTAAATTAATAAAAAGTTATAAGTTTTTAAATAATAACCCATTATTTTTAATAAATAATAATAATAATAATATTTTATTCGGAACAGCCGGGGTCGAACCAGCAATCTCCTTGACCCAAACAAGGCAACTCAACCAATTAGTCTTTGTTCCGCTTGCTTTTACATAATATTTTATTTAATAAATAAACTACTTATATTATAAAAACTTCTTAATTATAAGCCAAATTTAAATAAGGAGTACCGGGATCGAACCGATGACAAACCATGTGTAAGATGGCCATTTTACCACTCAATTAACTCCTTTTAAAATTTAAAAATGAATTAAATTAATTGATTATAATTATTAATATATTATAATATTAAATTAATAGTTTGGTTTTTAAAAAGTATAATTAATATTTATTAAAAATAATATATTATAATAATATTTTATTATAAATTCTATTTATATAATACTAAAAAACTGATTATTTAATTTATAAAACGGTGAATGTGTTGATATAGTAACAACAAATTAAAATATCTTTAGTATTGCTTTGTTATAAAAATAAATTTTGTTTGTAAAAATAATATATTATTTATATAAAATATATAAAAAACAAAATAGTTGTTATATTAATAATTAATATACTAGCTATACAAGTTATTTTGCTATATTAAATTACAACAATTGTTTATGCTTTAAACATGATTTATTTTAGGAGAACATGCAACCTATTTAAGAAATATTCTATTTCTAGACTTTGATAATAATTGTTAATCAATTTAATTAATACTTTTACAAAAAAAGTAAATAAATTAAATTAACTACTAAAGTATAAATATTATTTATATTTAAATAAAAAATAAAATTATTATTTCTTATAGTCTTTAGATAAATATTATTATCAGAACTCAATCATAAGTATATATAATATATACAAAATTAGTTTATTTACTATAAAAATAAATAAACACTATGTTTTAATACTATATAAATAATATATATAATAATTAAAATATAAATAAATGAGTTCTATTTTATTTAGTATCTGGAGGATGGTTTCGAGTTTAATATGCAATCAGCTCTTATCCAATTTGTTTGTGGCTACCCTACTATGCTATTTTATTTATAATTTATTTTTTAAATTTTATTATAAACAGTCACAACAATAAGTACACTATAGAAACATATCCTATTGATCCTTTCGTACTAGAAGGACTCCCTCCTTTTACTTTGTTTTCCTACAGAAGATAGGATCCATACTGTCTCACGACGTATTAAACCCAACTCACGTAACCTTTTAATCGGCGAACAGCCGAACCCTTCCAAGATTTTTCCCCTGGAGGAGAGGTTGAGTCGACATCGAGGTGCCAGATCATCTCCACAATATGAACTCTCAGAGATGGTAAGCCTGTTATCCCTAGCGTAACTTTTATTTACTAATCGATATTTCTTCCATAAGATAATACCTGGTCACTATGCCCTACTTACGTACCTGTTTGACCTATCGGTCTTACAGTCAGTCAATATTATGCCATTATACATTTACTAGCCAAAACGGCTTATTGTTCTCCTTACAATATAATTATTGACTTATAATTTGGATTTACTTTGATACTTTTTTAAAGAAGTCCGCCCCAGACAAACTACCAACTAGTAAGTGTTCTCAATTTTTAAAGATTAAGTAATCTTTTTTCAATATTTTGCTAAGGTTTTTCAGCTTTGTCTATCGACATGACCTTTTTGCTACAAGCTAATATTAAAAAAAGTAGTTACTAGTTATAGTAAAGCTGCTAGGGTCTTCCCGTCTACCTGTAGGTAACCCGCATCTTCACGGGTAATTCAATTTCGCTGAGAAACTCGTAGAGACAGTGAAACTATCATTATATTATTCGTGCAGGACCACATTTAATGGCCAAGGAATTTCGCTACCTGAGGACCCTCATAGTTAAGGCCGCTGTTTAACAGACTTTCAAGATATAACGAATCATTACATTCTCTTATGTTACTGTCACGGAGCAAATCTCATCCAGTATACTAATAAATTAATATTTGCACTGAATTGTGTTTTTATTAAACAGTTGGAGCTTCCGATTTTGTGCCCCATTATATACTTAAAATTTACAATTAAATATTAAGCATTCTACTTTCTTTTGTTATAATCATAAAACTTCTAATACACTTATACTTTAAATAACTATTAAAGCTATACATAATTACTTTATTAAATAAATTAAAAAATATAAATGCAACTCCTTTTTTAAAAAGAGCAAGTTTTAAAAAAATAAAACTAACGAGACCCAGAAAGTAAATAATATTATTGACTTTATTAAATAATAAATATATAATGGTTACTCTTGTTGTCAAACGTTTGAGCAAATTTTGCCTAGTTCCTTTACGAGCCTTATCTCTTCGCCTTAGTATACTCTACCAACGAACCGGTGTCGGTTTAAGGTACGGTAGTTAGATTTAATTTAATAGTCTTTTTTTCTTGTAATAAATTATTATAATTTATATTTGTATCTAATAAAATAAAAATTCTATCAAACACTGTAAAGTACATATAAATTAATTTATATAATTTAATATTTAAATTAAAATTAAATATTTTGTCTAAAATCATTTAATTATTAATTAGACTTATACTCATCAGGTTATGCTTTTGCATATAAATTTTAATCCTTAGAGACCGCTTTAAAAAATTCGTTTTGAAAATACTTCGAATTAAAAACCTTTCGTTTTTGGCGAGAAGGATTATTTTCCTTCTTTGACGCTACTCATGTCAGCATTGTTTATTCATATACCTTTATCCATAATTAAAAACTATTATTCTTTAAGTATAGAATATATTGTTACCCTACTAAATATTAATTATTTAAATTATTAATATTAGCGACACAATTTCGGTAGATTATTTTAGACCCGTTAAATTTTCGGTGCGCTAATTAATATTTTTAAAACTGTTTTAAAGCTTTAAAAACGACATATTAGGCTTACGCGTTGTTACACGTTCATTATAAGATTGCCACTACCAAGCACACTACAAAGCTGAATATCAAAAAAGCACATCCTTATTTTCACTTAATAATCATTTGGGGAACCTTAATTTGTGTTCTCGACTGTTTTCGTTTTGACTACCTACCTTAGCACAAGTAGTCTGAATATCTTTAAATATTAATTGTAATTCCGAGATTAGTTATCAATGATAGGACTTTCACCTCCCCCATTTATATTCATAAATTTCTTTATGAACACTGATATCAGCTCGCTGTACCTACAATAATATTAATTTAAAATAAATTTAAATTGTTATAAAGACTCAATACCTAAATATTTTTCACAATAAACCAGCTATCAGGAAGTCAGATTTATCTTTCACTGCTTACCACATTTCATCGGAGAATAATGCAACATTCAACCGTTCGATCCTATAATAATCTGAACATGGTAAGATCACTTCCTTTCGGGTCTAATATAAGAAACTTACTTGCTACTTAAATTATATAATATATAATTTATTCACATTTTATAAAAATAAATGTTATTCTTTTTACAGAATCAGTACAATCGCTTTCGCTAGGGCTTTTAACCTTGCTTCTTTATATTAACTTGCTGACCCATTATACAAAAGGTACATTTTTAAAAATTGTTTTAGATGTTGTTGTTTGCCAATTATTTTTCTATTGGATAACTTCAAACTTTTCTTTTTAAAAATTGCTTATAGAATTACTAATTCATTTGCTTCTTTCCTTTACAGTACTATTTTCACTACCGCTAGATTTACAATACTTAGCCTTAGAAGATGGTTCTCCTATTTAAATAATAATTATTTTAATAAAAATTATTTAAATTATTTTCCAACAAATTAAAATTCATTGTACTTTTTTAATTAATAAATATAATTAATACAGAGCATTTTGCCGTGCACATTAAAACCTTGTTACATTTCATTGCCTGTTAAGCCAAAATTCTTTTATAGCTTTGTGTATTTTTATATATAATAATTATATAATCTCCTACACAACTACTCTAATTAGATCTCAGAATTTACTTCTTCATATCTAATTTTCTTCGCCAGATATATATCTGATTGTCAATGCGTATAATAAACTTAACTAGATTCTTATTACATTATTTTACTCTATTTACTTTATAACAATTTCAATAAAGCCATAACTAGTAATTAGTATTTTATCTTATTTTGCTCACCGCAAGACTTTTTTCAAATTTATGTAATTATATTTATTAATATAGGCTGATCCAATTTCACTCACCGTTACTATTGGAGTCTCGGTTGATTTTTATTCCTTTCCTTAAAACAATGATTTGGTTTAGGAAGTAATAAATGTTATATTTATAATTCAAAATTTATTGTTTTAAATTATAAATTAATAAGGTTTCCCTTAGGATTGATTAAATGGTATTTTGTATTTACCCACTTATTATATTTACTATAAAATAAATAAATAAGCCTAAACGTTTGGCATTAATCTCTGCCTCCTTTTAATGTAAATCTGCTCAAAATCCTTAATAATTCTTAAAATTAGTTTGGTGTGTTAAATTCTATATCATTCACCGTTACTTTTAAATTATAATTATATTATTATAAAAATTATATAAATTATATATTTTTTAAATTATTAAATATTATTTTATTATAAAATACTATTATTAATATGTCAGGGGGCTATTTTAAATTGTAGGGTTTATATAAAAATACCCTAGCCCTTTTTAAAGCAATTATAATAAGTATTTTGTTTAATTAATTAAAGAACTAAAATTAATTAATTAATTAAATTAGCTTCCTCAATAATAAACTGAAATAAATAAGAAGATTCAAACTACATCAACAAAATGTCAGTATAGAATAGCAGCTTCAAATCCATTATGATGAGCATCTGTTAAATGGTAATTAATAATTCTAGCAAATCCAACAAGAATAAAAATTGTTCCTACAATAACATGCATTCCATGTAATCCAGTAGAAGCAAAGAATGTTGTACCATAAACACTATCAGCAAAAGAAAATGGAGCTTCATGATATTCTACACCTTGTAAAGCAGTAAATACAATTGCTAAAATAATAGTAATAAATGTACCTACAATAGCACCTGATCTATTACCTTGAATTAAAGCATGATGACCTCAAGTAACAAAAGCACCACTTGAAAGTAATAAAATTGTATTTAATAAAGGAATAGCAAAAGGATCTAAAGCTTCAATTCCAACAGGAGGTCAAGTACCACCAATTTCAATTGTAGGAGCAAGACTTGAATGGAAGAATGCTCAAAATACACTAAAGAAAGCCATTACCTCAGAAATAACAAATAAAATAAATCCTAAACTTAATCCTGATTGAACTTGACTTGTGTGATCACCTAAATATGTAGCTTCAGTTGTAACATCTCTAAATCATAATGCCATTACACTAGCTGTTAATAAAACTCCTAGTAATAATAATTCACCACCATATGCAAATCCTTGAAAATATGCAACAGCAGATGTAGTAGTTGTTAATAAAGTTAAACTAGTAACTAAAGGTCATGGTGATTGTTCAACTAAATGGAAGGGAAAAGCTTGAAATTTATTTCTTTGAGTTGTAATAATATTTGTATTATTCATAATAATATTAAAATATTAAAATTATATAAAAAAGTAAGTAATATTTAATTATTTTAATTATTTAAAAATTAAATATTAAAATAATAATAGTATGTTTTTATATATTAATATAAATATAAGTATTAATATATTTGATTAAATTTCAATCAATATATTTATTATTTTAAATAATAATTTTGATTTAAATCTTATTTTTAAATAGTTTTTAAAAACTATAATAATTTATATTTATTAATTTAATATTACTAAAATTATAATATTTTAAGTAATTTATTAAATTAAAGTATCTTTGAAAAAAAATGTGCAGATCTTATTCTTTCACATTTACTATATAATAATTAATTATAAAATAATTATTAAATAGATTTAAATAAAAAGTAAATTTATTTTTTTAAATTATTGTATTTTTATTATTATTATACTCATTTAGAATATAATAATATTTTTAATTAATTTATTAAATAATAAATCAGAATTTTATTAGACAATAAGAATTGTTAAAATATTAAGTGGTGTATTTTGTATTTATTTATAAAAATCATATATAATATTTATTTAAAAATATAAAATATGAATTATTTTATTAAAATATAATTTTATTTTTTTAAAGTTTTTTTATAGTTTATTAAGAAGCTGTTGCAACAGGTAAATCTACAAATGCATGGAAAGGTGAAGGACTAGCTACAGTTCATTCTAAACTATTAGCTGTTAAGGCTGATTCATTGAATTCTTTTGTAGATGTGAAGAATGCAGGTACTTGTCAAGGATTAGCTTTTACAGGTTTACCATTAGCAAAAATATCATAAACAATATATGCAAAGAAGAAAGTAGCTACAAGAGAAATTAATGATCCAAAACTAGAAATAGTATTTCATCCAGCAAATGCATCAGGATAATCAGGGATTCTTCTCGGCATTCCAGCCATTCCTAAGAAATGTTGAGGGAAGAATGTAATATTAACCCCAATAAACATGATTCAGAAATGGATTTTAGCTAATGTTTCATTATAGTTTAGTCCAATAATTTTAGGAGCTCAGAAATAGAATCCAGCAAATAGTCCAAATACAGCACCCATTGATAGAACATAATGGAAGTGAGCAACTACATAATATGTATCATGGAATGCAACATCCATTGAAGCATTAGCCAGAACTACCCCAGTTAAACCTCCAATAGTGAATAGTGCTAAGAAACCTAATGTATATAACATAGGAGCAGTAAATCTTAAAGAACCTCCGTAAGCTGTTGCTAATCATGAGAAAATTTTAATACCAGTAGGTACAGCAATAACCATTGTGGCAGCAGTAAAGTAAGCTCTTGTATCTACATCTAATCCAACACTATACATATGGTGTGATCAAACAATAAACCCTAAAATTCCAATAGAGAACATAGCATAAACCATTCCTAAATAACCAAATACTGGTTTACCTGAGAATGTAGAGATACAATGTGAAACAATACCGAATGCAGGAATAATAAGAATATATACTTCAGGATGTCCAAAGAATCAGAACAAGTGTTGATATAATACTGGATCTCCACCTCCTGCTGGATCGTAGAAACTAGTATTGAAATTTCTATCACATAGTAACATTGTAATAGCACCGGCTAAAACAGGTAAAGCTAATAGTAATAAAATAGCTGTTACAAAAATAGCTCATGAGAATAAACTAATTTTGTGTAGACTTAATCCACCAGCTCTCATATTAAGCACTGTAGAAATAAAATTAATAGCACCCAATAATGAAGAAACCCCACTTAAGTGTAATGAAAAAATAGCAAGATCAACTGAACCACCTGAATGAGATTGTATTCCAGCTAATGGAGGATATACTGTTCATCCAGTACCAGCCTAATTTTATTATATTAATATTTATTTTATATTAATATAATAAATGTTGACTATAACTTTTTATTATTAATTAAACAAAAAATAATAAATAAATGTTTAGTCGATGAAGAATTATTATTTAATAATTCTTGCTTATTATTAAAATTATTATTAATTAACAAGTTATTGATTATAATTGATAATATTATAATAATTTAAGATTTAAGCATATAATTTAATTAATTAACACAAGGCACTGGTATTACAAATAATTTTTAATATGTACCTTGTTCAACTAAAGCAGAAAGCAATAGTAATACAAGTGATGGAGGTAGTAGTCAGAAAGAAATATTATTTAATCTAGGAAAAGCCATATCTGGTGCACCGATCATAACAGGCACTAAGTAATTACCAAATCCACCTACTAAAGCAGGCATTACCATAAAGAAGATCATTAAAAAGGCATGAGCTGTAATAATAACATTAAATAATTGGTGATCTCCTTGTAAAAATTGGATACCTGGTGCAGATAATTCTAATCTTATTAATACTGAAAATGCTGTTCCTAATAAACCAGAAAATACCGCAAATATTAAATACAATGTACCAATATCTTTAGCATTAGTTGAAAAACATCATCGTGTAAAGTTAGCCATTTTAATAAAAAATAGGACTAAATTTATTATAAATTTCTTATTTTTTATTTACCTTTTAAATACTTTTAATATTATTAAACAAGTAATATATTTATTAAAAAAGTATTATATAGGGAATTTACAAATTATTGTATAGTATTCATTTTTTGAAAATGAATTAAAAATTAAAACTACTTAGTTATTTTTATTTATTAAAAAAACTTGAAGCAGAATTTTAAAACAAATAAAATAATAATATAATATATTTATTATTAAAAAAATAATAAATAAAATATTTGATATAGTCATTGATAAACAATTAATAAAATGTTTTAAATAGCTAAACTAATTAAAAATTAAAAATTATGTTATTAAACAGTTAATATTAATTTTCATATTGATAAAGTACAGGGTTATTTCAAGTGTTTATTGAAGGAGTAAACTCACTACTATCTGGTATTATAAAATAAAAATATCTTGTAAATTCATTAGCATCTAGATCAACAAGTAAATTTGATACAGGATAATGTAATGATTCTAAAATAACATTAGGGAATAATCCAAATCCAACTGTAGCAATTAATAAAGGTATAATTAAATAAAATTCTCGTCTATCTAAATCTCCTAATTCATTTTTAGAATCAGTAGGTTTTATAACTGCTTGATTAAAGTAAGGACTATAATTTAAGAATACCATTCTATTAAATGCTCAGATTGAATAAATAGCACTAAATACAATACCTGTTGCACCTAAAAATCCTACTAAAGGAGAAATTTGGAATGTACCTGTTAATGCTAAGAATTCACCAATGAAATTTAAACTTAATGGAGCACCAGCATTGAAAATAGAGAATACAAAGAATACAATACCAAAGATTGGCATTGTTACTCCTAAACCTCTATAATAATTAATAATTCTAGTATGATATCTAGAATAAGCAAAACCACCTACAATAAGGAATAAAGCAGGTGATACAAAACCATGTGCTAAACTTAATAAAATAGATCCTTCAATACCATTTAAAGTATTAGAAAATAATCCTAATACCATAACAGCAACGTGACTAACAGAAGAATAAGCAACAAGAGCTTTAACATCTATTTGTCTAATAACAACAAGTGATGAATAAATTAATGTAATTAATGCAATAGTTTCAATAATATATAAGTTATACATACACATTTCAGGTAAGAAATTTAATAAAACTCTTAAGAAACCATATGAGGCTAATTTTAATATTACCCCAGCCAAAATAATTGATCCACTTACAGGTGCCTCAGCATGAGCTCTGAATAATCATAAATGTGCTGGATATAATGGAGATTTAATAGCAAAAGCTAAGAAGAAAGCAAAAAAAGCTCATCCTTGCGCATCTATTGATAAATCAAATAAGGATAAATAATTAAAATCAGTTGAACCAATATTATAAGAAATTCATAAAATTGCTAATAACATGAATAAACTACCAGTTAAAGTATATAAGAATAATAAAAATGCAGCTCTTACTCTAGCCGCAGATGCACCTCAAAGACCAACTATTAAGAATAAAGGTATTAAAACACTTTCAAAATAAATATAGAAAGAGAATAAATCTGCTACTAGGAAGAAAGCTATTTGTAATGTTTCTAATAATAAAAATGAAAATACAAAATATTTTAGTTTATACGTAATATCTGTTCAATTAGATAATAAAGCAACAGGTGTAATAAAAGCTGTTAGGATTACATAATAAATTGAAAGCCCATCAACACCTAATTGACCAAATGGTGGTAAGTATTCACTAAATTGATATAATCCTGTAGTATTATTAAATTTAGCTAATAAAATTAAAGTGAAAATTAAAGTTACTAATGATGTACCTAAACCTATTTGTCTAATAATAGATCTAGAGTTTTCATTAGTTTCATTAATGTTAAACATAAATAAAGAACCTATAATAGGTAATAAAATAATTAAACCTAACATTTTAAATATATAAAAAGTTAATTAAAGTTTGATAAAATTAATTAACAAGAAGTAGTTTACATTAAACTTTTAACTTCTTTAAAAAATAAAATAAATTAAAATATATAACATTATTATCATTATACTATAATATAAATAATATTATATAATGGTATAAATTAATAAATATAATTTTAATCTATTGTATAAAAACCTCTAAATTATTTATTAATCTTATATTATTTATTTAATATAAGATTAAGAATAAATAATAAAAAATAAGTGGGGATATGTATTAAAATATATAATATTACTATTAGATAATAATAATAATTTACAAATTAAATTTATATAGTTAATTATTTTGAGAATTATTTTCTATTTAATGCTACATCAAATAGACTATTTTCAATAATTCCAATTAATGGAACAAAGAAAATAAAATAAGCAAAATAGAATGTAGTAGCTACTTGTCCAACTATAACAAATGGTTCAACGGGATGTTGACTACCAATTCAGAATAAAATAATAAATGTTACAACAAATGTTCAGAAGAAGAATTTGCTAATAGGTCTGAATTGATTTCCTCGGATTCTTGAAGTATCAGCAATAGGAAGAACTAAGAAAATTAATAGAGCAGAAAACATTGCTATAACTCCTAATAATTTATTAGGAATACTTCTTAAAATAGCATAGAATGGCAATAAATATCATTCAGGAACAATTGAAGCAGGTGTTGACATTGGATTAGCTGGAATATAATTATCTGAATGACCCATTAAATTAGGATATTGTGTAACAATTATAGATAAAGCTAATAAAAATACAAGAATAGTTACTAAATCTTTAAAAATGTAATATGGATGCATTGGTATTCTATCTAAATTACTTGAAATTCCTAAAGGGTTGCTTGAACCGTGAGTATGTAGAGTTAACATATGTACAATAGCAAGAGCAGCTAAAATAAATGGTAATAAATAATGTAATGAAAAGAATCTATTTATTGTGGCATTACCAACAGCAAATCCACCTCAAACAAATTCAACAAAATCTTTACCAATTCAAGGGATGGCAGATAATAGATTAGTAATTACGGTTGCACCTCATAAAGACATTTGTCCGTAAACTAAACAATAACCTAAGAAAGCTGTAGCAATCATTAAAATTAAAATAATAACTCCTACTGTTCATGGAGCTACTCTGGGTGATTTATATGAATTATAATACAAACCTCTTGCCATATGTGAGTAAACAAAAATGAAGAAGAATGAAGCAATATTAGCATGAGCATATCTTAATGCTCAACCATAGTTAACATCTCTCATAATATGTTCTACTGAATTGAAAGCAAAATCAATATTAGGTGTATAGTGCATTACAAGGAATACTCCTGTAATAATTTGAAATCCTAAACATAAAGCTAATAATGAACCAAAATTTCATAAATATGAAATATTTGAAGGTTGTGGAGAATCA
>Ga0209112_10000005_pt1 | contig 38015 bp, 52 predicted proteins | sample TexAe_OM3H0_O3_FD_187947 | JGI IMG/M metagenome (GOLD analysis project Ga0209112, IMG submission 187947) | Forest soil microbial communities from Davy Crockett National Forest, Groveton, Texas, USA - Texas A ecozone_OM3H0_O3 (SPAdes) (version 2) | ecosystem: Environmental > Terrestrial > Soil >...
AAAGGGTAGACCCCGCAGGCAGAGGAGTATCAATTCAGGGGGTAAATCGAGGAAGCCAGTCGTAACCCGCGTCTGCCTGTAAATCTTTCTCGGGCCTTTCAACATCTGGCTGTCTACAGAAGGGTCATTGTAGCCATCTCGCCTGCATGCAGATGTAGAGCTATGGCGCATCTTTGGAGACAAGAGATCCAACTCGTCATCGGAGTCCGGGGTCTGTGGCAGCGCACACACGGAGTGCTTGTGGTACCGGTACCGGTGTGGCTTGGTTGTGGTTACAAGAAGAAGTTCATCGTCGGATTCATCTGCGGTCGAATTCTCCACTGGCATTGCACGCTGTTTCTTCCCCCGTACTAGTGTCGCAGTAGGCATTGCCTGTAACCACCGCGCATGTTACTGCGGCCGACCTCACGAAGGTAATCGGTTGTGTGCAGACCGCGCGTTGCAATTGGTGGTGAGCGAGTGTAAGGTGATGGGTGATGTTTATAATTACGTACATATTCTGCCGGCGTGTGTGCCATATGCTTCAGATTTTGTACAAGTCCCGCTTCGTTCAAGCTGGCACCCAGCAAACTATCTTGAATAGTACGTAGTCCTTATGGAAGCTATATCTGCAGCTTCAAGGGCAAGACCTTCGATACTCGCAGCAACCTGCTGGATCTCGTCCTCAATGCGGATGACCTCATCTCGTCTAGTACTAGTCTCTCAAGACAGACGCTGTAACAAGATCATGCTTACCTCGCCAGTTACATCTCGTCCGCCTCCGTCGAAGCCGGGCGCCCGCTGGCCAATGTCTTTGTACAACGTCGACGCGTACGCCCTTATAATTGTCAAGATCATCCGATTTATTATTCCAAAGCTAGACGCCTGTACATGTAACCTGTACACTCGGGTCTTGATCATGAAGGCTGGTTCAAAACAATTTCCACCTCTAGCAGCAGCACCTGCACCAAGATTCACCCTTACTCGATCATGCCCTCCCTCGGTCCTTCGTTAACGTTAGTTTGGCCACCGACTGCCGTGGCCGATGCGCAGCAATTCCTCGTCATAATAATCTGCAGATAGATTCAGACGAGCACCGGTTCCAACGTACATGTTGCACTTGCCGATTCGTTTATTTCGCGGGAAATGAACGACGGAATGATTCAGGCCACGGGATGGATCCGCATCCACGCGAAGCACAAAATCAACGCCGCGTGCAATGAGATCATGCAGCAAAATTTCTTCTGCAGCAGTGGGGTACCACGATGAGAGGTCGCTGTAATGTGGTTCTCGAATGAATAACCCTGGGATGTCGAGCGTTTGAATTGCCAATTTAAAGGCTCGGAGACGCATACTCGACAGAACGCTGTGCAGGTGAAAGTAGTCGAGTCGCTCCGATCGCTGAACTGCGCACTGCCAGTGTGTATTTGAATTTTTGGGTTCGACCTGCGATGTGGCTTTTATCCACACTTCTTCCAAACGCGGGAGTCGTGGAAGGAGGGCGGTCACTAGCTTCAGTGATGGCGACAAGCCAGAGGGCTCCCCGAGCTCTTCGATCTCCAACTCCAGCGTTTGGACGAAAGGCAGCGTGTCTAGCAGCGAGGTCCAGAAATCAAGCTGAAATTCCAGTGCGAACCACGGTATGTGTCCGCGGAACGAGGTAAGTTCGCATTGGGATACTTCCAAAAAAGTTTTGAAGATATCAACGTCATCCACGGTCCAGTCCTGTTTACCACAGGCCAGCGACGTCAAGCCTGGCAGCCTGATAGTTTTCAGCAGGGGGCATATTCCTTCCAGCAAATGAAGCCCCAAATGTTCCAGTTTTGGATACTCTCGTCGTGAGCATACGCTGTCTGGCGAGTTATTTCTCTGCAATGATACCACTTCGAGGTGCACCAAGGAAGGGCAGCTATCCAATATTTTTCGGATGGAATTCAAGGATGTGCGCATTCCATCGCTTATGCACAGCTTTTGCAGTGTTGCAGACCGCAAGTTCAAGTCACCGTCCCCCCCGCGAATTCGCGTAAATTGCAAGATTTGCAAGTTCGGGGCTAGCTCCGGATCGAAGGATAAATCACTATCCTCGATGGCATGAACTGCCAGATGGCGGAGATTCGGGTTTGATAGTCCAAAAAGGAACCCTGATTGTCCCAACAACGTAAGGGAGGTCCCTGTGGTTTTAATATCGACTTCGAGACGTTTGATCTTTGGGCAGAAGCGGTTTAGATATCCCAGGGAATACGGTTTAGGATCCTGATTTGTCACCGCAGACATCAGACTACGTTAAGAGCCAGGATTGCAAGGAACTCACCGATCCCGAGGGCCAACTAGTCAAATATTCTATATACCCTGCCTCTCTGGCGCCAGGGGGTGGTTTGATTGTCAAGGAGAGGGACTGAAGCCCCGAGCGTCCAAACCAAGCTATCACCAGCTCGCGCCATCTGTGCAAGGATTCCATGTCGATACATAACGAAGTCCAGAGCGACTGCAAGCCTGTGGCGACCTGGCGCCAGTGCTGGCAGACATGCGTAAGTACCATCGGAGCCTGACGCTGTGACGGACTGTAGCGACCATGTGCCGGAACACAGTGCATGAAGATCTCCCGCAAAAGCTCTGCCGGCACCTTGGACTGCCAGCGATGGCCTATATCATATTCATGCTTATTTAGTGCGTGGACCAGGAGGGCTTCCATGTCCGCGAGCTGTTTAAGGTGGGCTTGATGCATCGTGACCTGTAGTTCGATGTTCTCAAGTAGTTTGCGCTGGTCACTACGTGAACCATTTGTTATTATCGTATTTATGTTGGTCGCAAGCAGCGATGTTTCGTCGGGCGGCGACATACTGCCGGCTTGAGCGCAAGATCCAGATGGTAGGGGCGGAAAAATAAGGTTGGTGTGCAGGTCCTGTATCCGGTCTCTGATCCTCTAGACATAATTATATATTTATGGCCTACTGTCCACAAGTCGTCTGTTTGCGAACCGGCACATGCTACTCCAAATCGGGGTATTCCCTATACGGGGTTGTTGTATCAAAACCGATATTTGAGATCCTGCCTGGTTTGAACGTCCATATTAGGAAGTTGAAGTTGATGAGATAAGTAGTGACAAAGCTGATGGCCGGACGAAAGATCTATCTTGAACATTAACTGAGCATGAACACGTACCCCTCGCCAACGCGTCTAGATTTCGAAGGCAAAGTCCTTTGTGAACAGCGCATGCGCGGGCTCTTTATGCACGCTTACAAGTGCCGTTTCCTAGCTTTGACGCGGACCTCTTGTCCACGTCCACATCATCCCTGACGACAATTGCAAGCCCCGCGTTTGGCGCCGCAAGCGTACCAATACGCTCTCCGTTGACCTCGATCGCAAGCACGAAACGGTACAGCCGCGCATGCAGAGCCTGACTTTAGTCCAATCGTGCCGCAAATGTGCGTGGGCGTGCGGCCCACGTTTCCAGCTTAGTCCTTTGTATTGCAACAGCCCGCCAACAATGGGCCTTCTGCCCGCATCATCCTTTGGGTTACATCGTGCATGTCACTGACCTTTGTCCCATTGGCCTTTCACAAAACTCTTCTTTATGTTGTGACGGGCTTTGTGCCCATGGCCACGCGTTCCTGTGAGCCCAAAGATTTAAAGGACGCCGCTGGGCTAACTCGCCTCTGAAATATCTGCCATGTCAACTTCCAACTCGGCCATCCGCATCCGCCGTCGCACCAAAATCCAAAACCCAAAGCCAACCGATTTCCCGTATGCCCCCAGCAAGATGGCCTTGTCCCTGCCCCCTGTTCTTCGGCACCGGCGCCGCACCGTTCCGGTAGATTCAATCAGTTATCCAGCGGGCATATACAGAATATAACACTAAGCTCATAGCCGTTGGGGTCCCCAGTGTGGAAGCAGAGTGAAGAAGAGCTCGAAACGCCTCTCAAAGACCAACAGGACCACATGGTAGCCACGTCGGTGCGCGGTTCGAAATCCAGGCTTGTGTTTATGGCACTCTGACCAACAAAAACAGAACAGTAGAGCAATTATGTTGGAATGGTATAGTTTGGATAAAAAAAACAAGGAATCTTGGATTCAGGAGCAACAGCAGAGGCAGTATTATTGACATGAGCACCATCTTCTAAAAAGTGGCTTGGGGGCGGACTTTGGGAAAGCTTCTGTAAAAATCGAAATTATGTAAATGGCAAGGTCGGAGCGCAATTCACGGACAGAAGTACCCAATTTCGACTTTGAGGGCCCATTCGAACACGCATGTTATGCTGATGCTTAGCTGAACACTGCCACAATCCCAATGTAGGTGATCACGATGAGCGTTCGTGACCCTCCAAATTAAATCAACTAAACGTGCTTGGCCGACACAACGTCAACGGGCAGTACTAGTAAAGTGTAAGACCGCCAAGCAGCCACGCTGCGTATCCGGGACTTCCCATCCGTTATCTATGCATGTGATCCGTAAACTTCTTAATCTGGTAATTTGCAAATCACGTGATCAGCCTTTAAAATTTTATCCGGCTACCCGATTTTGTCGAAACTGTGTTCCTTAGTATATCCTCATAATTTAATTATCCTTATCCTTGGATGTGGCTGTGCTGCTTTGTCGATCTGATATACTTATAGGCTTGTAGCTAGTCCTCAATGGCAGTATATCGATAATCCTACACTGGTCAGACTTACGAGGCTCATGTACACACAATTGCAGTAGCCAAGACGGAAGCGCAATGGAAGATAGGCGAAATCAACTTAATTTTCCATTTTGAGGGGGGGTTCTTTATATTGTTTCCGCAATGATGCACAATACTCTCACCACCGAGCTCGAGCAAACTGTGCAATTTTATCCCCGTAGGGGGTACGAGGGTAAAAGAGGATCGGCAGATTTTACATTCTATGTAGTCCAAAGAGGGTACTGTCCGGGAATCTACACGCACTGGTGTGTCATGTCTTCCGTACTCCCTGCATAAAAATTGACTTCAGTGCAGGGAGGATGCCTGTCATCAAGTGACGGGCTTCAAGAACTGCTGCCACAAAAAATATACAGGCTGGGATGCAGCGGTCGCTGCCTTAAACAACTCACGGCGCCCGATGACTCCCCTGCCGCACATATTATCACCTCCAATCACGCCGCCACAGGTGAGAGCAGAAGGGGACTCGATTGCGAGGCACAGTAGCTCATCGAAGAATTTCACTGGCAAGCGCTCTGCTCCAGCGCCAGCAACAACTGGGAGTCGCGGTCGCGGCGACCCCCGTCAGCCAGTTCATGCCAGTGGTCACGAGCTTGCCACACCCGGCTCCTCAGTCCCAGCTGCTTCCACTCGTGCGAAGAAGCTTCTCTACGTGTACTCCGGTGGAGATGCCTCCACGATCTACGCGGATGAGTGAGTGCACTGGCATGATGTACCCTCACCGAGCAGAGAGCTAATTCACTCTTCCGCAACCTGCGTTTCCAGGCAGATGGCATCTGCGGTCGCTCGTCGTGGACTTGAAGATGGTACTTTCCATGCCTTGGACATTACTCCACGTTTGAGTGATGCCATGGAGCGTGCGACGGATTCCGCCCTTCAGGTGGTGTATATTTCGGACGAGGAGAGCGATTAATTTAGTAGTGGTTGGCCAAGGAGGAACGCCTACACATAAAGTGCTGTACAAATATCTACGAATTTCAACTTGATTTGTGCCGTAGGTTACCTTTGAGATTTTGTTCAAGTTACAGCCAGAAAATTTAGAATCATAATCATAAGCTCGTTTGGTGTGGTTCCTGTGGAGCCGGAACGCCCGGGCCCCACAAAATGCGACCGAACCGATGAAACGGGCACTACTAGTACTTAGTACTTCGAATATGTGTACGATTTCACAATGCCCTCTAATTATATCGGTCGCAATTCGTCATCAAGATCATCTGGCCTCTAGATGGTCTGAACCATATGTACATGTGCGCGAATGAACAGATCTTACTTTCTGGCGCCCGCGGGCGCTGCCACCAGGGGACGCGTACGGATGTTCTGGACGTTGTTTGCTAATCTTCGCGGTGGTGGGAAGGAAGCAAAAGCCTTGCCGTTACTTGGAAAAAACCCAGGTTTGATATGGCTTTATTCTGCTGTTGTCGTACCTGGCCTATATCTAGATGTGAATTCAAGTGTGCTCTGCATCGTGTCTTAATGTCTTTCAGCAGACGGAGGAGGCTAGCATTCATCAGACCGCAGGATCCCGTCGGCCGCGGACAGCCTGAGGCAGCCATACCAACACGTTGAAACTTACAAAGACTCGTGGAGTACAGAGGACAGCTTTCATATGATGAATAATACAATCAGTCTATGTAGCGCGCAAGGTCAACAACTTAAAGTCATCCCTTTGCATGGCTTTCAGCCTATGGACGTCATGACCCTTCTCCATTAAACCATATGCCTCGACTGTTGGCGCCCATTCGTGGAATTTCGATATGGTGGCGGGGTATCTTCCCTCACCCGCCGTTCCAGCCCAATCGAAATCTACAAGGACTGCATGAGCCTCATGATCATTGCGTTCGCAAACCATGATGTTCTGGAGCCTGAGATCGCCAAAGACAAGGTTTTTACTGTGCAGAGCCTCGATAGCCCGCTTAACATCCTTGAAGACGGAGAGGCAAAGTGCTGTACCGAGGTGAGGGATCTTCTGAATCCAAAGACTGGCCATAATGCCCTGTACGTTTTCCATGACAACCATGGTAAGGCCTCCACGAACTGGACAGTGGTGGTATAACTTTGGGGCAAGACCTTGCTCTGCCAGCATCTGGTGTGCCTCTGTATTGTAACGCCGAGCGAATTTGACAATTACTTCCTGATTCGGAATCTCGTTCTGACCGCCTCCCAAAGCCACAAACACACCGTGCTGCGTGTTCTTCTGCCATTCCTTGACATTGCGTGGATCAACTGGTTTACCGGTATCACGGGAGAGTTTATACAAGAAACGTAGATTGAGGTCAGCCGTAATCTGCCGAGGTGCTGTAGAGACAGAGACGGGGGAAGGCAAATGGACAGAGGAGTCGGCAGGCAACGATGCTAGGTTTTGCCTGAGGGTCGCGTAGTGTATTTTGAGGTCCTTCAGACACGTCTGTAGTACCTGGAACACACGGCCCAAACGTAGAACCTGCTCCTCGAGGTGCACACTATCGTGAAAATTCATTGCAACCAAATGGTCCACCTGAGCAGCGTCTGTGTAGACAGCGGCACAAACCTCAAGCTGCGTGGAGGCCAGGCTTAAAAGGACCATAGGCATTACACTGCGACCGCGGAGCTGGGTCTGAGTTAGATACTGGGAAGATCAAGCAAACAGTTTGTACAGACGTCGTGAGTGGCCACAATTTTTTCGTAGTACGCGATCGTTTGTGCGGTCGGATCACCACTCATTCCCCTCTCATTTTTTAGCTCAAACACTCCCCCGTCGTCCCATGTCGCGTCGGGTGTTCCTCCTTTGGCATCTTTGGATTCTTTGGTTGTCTTCTTTTGCCAGTTGGCACCAGGGAAGACACGACCCATGACGGCGCCGATGGCCCTCTCGCGATCAGTCTCCTTAGGGTAGAACTCTAAGCTTATGCATATGAATTCCATAGCAAGCTCTAAGATCCATGCAGGAGGAGCCGGCCTGGAGTCCAAATTGGCCAGATCATCCGTCAGTACGGCCAGATGCGAGTCGTATAGAGCGACAGGGAGCCCACGGCCACCTAACGGGCGTCCACCTAGTGTGGCCGGATCGGTATAGATGACAGCAGGGTCTTTGCTACACTCAGACGGTGTGTTGAGGCTGCTGATGGTCATTAAGTTCTTGTCGCGCGCTGCCTATCGCGTCAGTTAGTCATAGGATCAGAGTGAAAAGCGCGCCTTGTAATGCCGGATAGCGGGGATGTAGTTCCCTAAGCGAACCTATAGAGGAGATCCCTTGGCAACGCATTAGAATAATTCAGGCTCAAGTTTGTAATAAGACACACGGTCAACCACTAAGGGTAAAGATCTAGTATGAGACTATACCGACAATAATGAATGAGATAGAACGTACGGTCTTTTTCAATCGCAGCAACGTGGACCTCGCCTCCAGGGGGGCCATTGGGCCAGATTGTTTCAATAGTGTGTGTGGAAGCGAGCGGCTCCTCAATTATTTGGCCCAGGACGCCAAGCAAGCGAACGCGCAGGTCTGTCTTAGACTCTCGCTGTATCTCTTTAAAGTCGTTCAACTAAGCAACGCGCACGTCAGCAAGGCAATGACGCCACGGATGTTTGAAACTTCCACCTTGAAATAAAGGACTGCAGTTTTGCCTTTTGCCACTCTCAGTACGTCATATGCTTCTTTGTCCAGGACACCCACGGGTTGATTTCCGTAAACCTCGGTAATCAACACGCGGGGCTCGCCACTGAGAGAGCAATAAATGGTTGCTAAAAACTTCGAATTCGGATTCGACATGAGGCGCGGTGTGATCTGGTGTGACTGTGATCGTGTTTGGTGCGTTTGAGCTTCCCAAAGTGGGTGATCAAGCCAGTGCAAATAAACCGATTGATCAGTCAGCACAGCCGCTCACATTCCAACATGAATGCAAAGTTAACGTTTATGATTGCGTGGACAACTGCAAACCAATCCGTTCATTTATTTCCCCCCATGAAGAAAGTAGCAGCATAGTACAGCAGATCTAATAGGAATACGAATCATCCTCAGGCCCGCAAAGTAGTAGGGAAAGGCTTGTGGTCTCGAAGCCTACGTCGGAAAATTCGCATGAACCTACAAAATAATGACATTAACATCACTGGCAGGGATTGAACATATATTAAACCAACACACTTGAGTATGGCAATGCAGGCTTTCATCGGGCTGACCGCTTTCAAAAACGGTGTTTTCTTGCCCAGGGCAATGACAATGATCTCTCCCCTCCACGGAGGCAGTTTGGCGCTTGCACAGAGGTCACGGAGCGCGCCGTTAACAGGTGCCGACGGAGAGTAAAGTGCCCTGACCCAAAACCTATGGGTACTAATCTCGACAACACAATCATGGGTCTCCAGTGGAGTATCCAGATTTTCATCGGGGAGCCTGAAGGCTTTGTGGAACTGGACATAGGGCAGCTGGGCGATTCGCCGAGGGACGTCGGCGAGAGCCGCATTGCCAGCTAGAATCCAATTAGGATTGTGCACGTCGCGGGCTTCACGGAGAATCTCGGCGGTGTTGAGTGTAACATTGCACGCAATTAGCGTGTCCAGTGCGTAGGTTCGGGCAACTGCAGAACCGAGCTGTCCGGATCCGACGCTCATTCAACCCGATCGCGACTCCAAGGAAATTTGTCCTCACCACAATAGCGTCAGTGCGCAAGGGTTTGTTTTGGAAGCGGGGCATGACAGAATACTAGTCTGTGTATACGCGCTCGCCTATCATCTTATAAATCCGAGAACATCCTTAAAAGGAACACCCGGATTTGGATCAGCATGTGCCAGTTCGCGAGGGGACGACTGCAACGAGGTGACATGGCCCTATAAATGCCGTACGTATACATTGTCATTATCGGCGCGGCCAGATCGTAATATGTGCAGTTGTTTTCATTAATTAGATCGGCACAAGGTCCCATGCGGGAACGGCCAGTCGCGAACCCAAACTTTAATTTCCAACTGGCAGCGAATTATATCCATTTACAGGTCTACTGCGTCGTTGAAAAGCTCCAAAACAACTTAAAGATACTGAAAATAAAATCAATGTCCAGTATTATGGTGTCTCAAAGTGTGCGCTAAATCTTCTGCCTAAAACAATCATGACCAATGCTATGAGATCTACGCTTCGTTCAAGTCCCCCATCTCCCCAGCGGTACTCTCTCCAAATGCAAAGGCTGCCTGCCTCGCTGGCTCCAGTTCCGACCAGCTAGGCAAGTGAAAGAAAGACGGAAGCTTGTTCCAACACTCCTGGAGGAAGTCGTCGTGCCTCGTTTTGGATGCATGATGACAAGGAACACAGAAGGCCCCCGGCTCGTCCTCATCCTGTGTAGAGTTATCATCCTCCAGATATACTTGTTCCCAGATGTTCCCTCTAAACGAGTCTAAAGGCGCGACATCCAAAGGTACCTCAACAGCGCCCAACACGAGCGACCACAGCCCTTGTCGTACTTTTTCACACCGCCTGCTATCCGCGCAGTCCTCCTCGAAACTAAAATACTTGAGAAAGCTAAATGCCGCCACGTTATTGGCAATGAGATCCCGGCACGCTGATAAACATAAGCGCGAGTGGTGCTCATCTTCCGCGCTGGTCATTGACAGCAGTTCTGTCTGTCGGATATGGTAACAGGCATAATAATACGCCATGGGAAGGAGCCAAGTAGCCCCGACCGTCGTGCATACTTTGATGATGGTGAAAATCTCGGAAGCATTGGGCTGTGCGTAGGCGCCTGTAAATCTGATACTCCAGGGTTCCTCAATGCCTTTGGAGGCCCGATAAGCCTCGATGGAAGGGAAGTAGAGTCGCCGGGAAAGATGTTCCAAGGCACGACGATAGAGATATCCAACTTCGTATTTGTGGGAAAGACGGAGAACCCCAACAACTTCTTGGAGTTGCACAGGTTCCGGGGAAGGCATGAAGAAGCTTAAGCACAATTAGCGATGTGAGACAACTTGAGTTTAATTGACACCACGTACCTTGAATCTAAGATTGCTCTTAGAAATACCTCGACATCTTTGGCAGAGTCGGGCAAAGTTACACAATGGATCCCATCGATAAGCTCCATCTCGTCGTCCGGCACCGGGGGGAATGATAGCATATCCTTGAAGATGGTGGATCGCGCAGCCAAAAGACACTTCGAGATACGAAAGAGTTTTTCTTCGGCTTTAATTACGAGGCTGCCGTCCTCGAACCACAAATCATCGACGCGGGTAGACATAGAATTGTGGTTGTAGGGAACAAGGGTCACAGATGGAGGTATATGAAGAAATCGACACAAAGAAGCGGGAAGACCTTACCGGCGGTCCGGAAACAGTGATTAGATAGTCAGATATGACGGCACTGTGTAATTCTAATATCATATCATCTCTTCTCCACGCAGAGTCATGATCACGCAGAGCAAACGGCCTTTCGTGTCTAACAGCTGAGTAGGTTGAGATTCGTCGCGGCTTTGCTCGGCGCTGCCAACGTCGTCGGTATGCGCCCAGTGAGTGCAAAAGAAATTGTGTCACTCTACTGTCCTTGAATTCGATAGCGTTAAGATACAAAGTAGTGCTAGTATCCAGTAATCCAAATCAGAGTTAAGTGGAAAGGTCCATTTCGAAGTCAGTGGGGGGACAGATGAGCTCGAAACCAGGTAATGGGGCATTAGTAGCGCGACATAGAGAATGCAAATGATATCGTCCATGCCGTTGTTCCATTTGCCGTCCATCGGTTCTGGTTCTGGCAAATTTCACGTTAACAAATGTTGAAGGCAGTTGGTCGGCATCAGGTTCCGTTTGCGCGTATTCCCCAATGTTTCCATCGCACCCGTCGATATCCGGGCCAATTATGATAACGCGTCCTTGTGCTGTACTGATGCATTTGTTCGTTTCTTTATGGAATCCGTCGTATGTTGTTCGACACGGTCGTAAGGTTACCACAGGCATTGATGCATCTCTTCCTAACGGAAATTTTACCTTGACCCGTCGCCATTCAAGTCCCTTCAACCTGACTTGTTGTTTAGCGTCTAGTGGTTGGAGAGAACCAGGCTTTTGAGCATCCGCACGATCATACGTAGTCTTGTTGATCCGTCCGTCGGATACCAATTTGGGGTAGCGTCGGGCGATGTCCGTGAGTTCTTGCATAGGCACCACGCACACGTCAATCCGCTTCCCAACAAAGTTGGGATGTGCAAGCCATCTACCCGTCGTTTCACCTGTTGCATTAAAAACTGAGAGAGCTGTGTAAATAAAATTACAATAAAACCGTACTGATGTCTGGCGTACTACGCTTCGAATGTTGGTGGGATGCAACGGCTGAGGAAAAAGGTATTCCCCATAGACAGTCGTTGTCCTCCAAGGGTATTTCAGGCTCGCTAATAGGTTTCTCTTGCATCGAAAATATATGCAGGATTTTGAGCGATTTAAACAACGCAGCCGTGGCAATAGGAAGGAATGAACTGACAATATTATTAAAATAAAGAAAAAGCTGCACATGATACACATACTGGCGTTCTATTACTTGCGACGCATATGCTTTTGTAACGCGGCTGGTGATATCGATTTTAAGTGTCAATTCAGCTTGCTCAACAAGAGTCTCCATGCTTCCTGTTCCTTCTTGCGCAGCGCTCGTACCGATTTCAGATCGCGAAAACGGATGATAGTCGACAATAGATCCATGCATTCCTTTATCTGGATGTTGGCCAATGAACAGAACCTCCATATGTCGGAGGAGGTTGCCTGTTTGTCGCATGTCTTGCTCCCAGGCATCCCGTTGTCTATCTTGCGTATATTGGACAGCGGATTGCAAGTTTGGGCGGAAATTTGAAGGAATATCCCGTATTCCTGTTATCCGTGTCAAAGCAAATTGCAAGTCAGCGGTGCGGACGTTGAACTGCAGAAATTAATGTCAAGTCAGCATATAGATGAGTTGTTAGTTAACACTGACCGCTGAGGTTTCAGATCCTGTATCATTAGGCTACAGACAGTGAGTTTGACAAGAGGGAAATGCAATAGCAACTTTACATTTTTCTTCGAATACACCGTCGCGCCGCCACCAGGAAGAATGCCAACTATAAAGGCCACTAGCCCCCGATACGTTCCGCGAACAATTTCTACCACATCACCAAGACGCCAATCATGGCGAACGTGACGCTTGTCGACGCTGACAGTAACAGCAATTTCAGACATTGAGAGTAGCACACGAATCTCGTTATCTCCAATTAAATCGACGATCCTTCCCGAGGTGCCCAATTCAGGACCAGCGACGATGCATACTCGATCGCCGATCGAAAGATTACGATGAGTAGCAAGTAGATGGTGTTTAACGAGACTGACAGGAACTTCGAAAAGTTGTAGCCCTGCAGTAACGTTCGATCTAGTACGTGACTCCACAGTCGCAAAACACCCGCCTGATCGTTGAGTTATTATGTCAATCAGGTAGCCGACTTTCTTATTGTGCGTTGAATATTGACAAGACATGTCGGGTGCGTTAACGATGACCAGATCTCCGGGATGGAGCGCACAAGACTGAGTTAACGCAGGTCGATCCAAGATCGGTTCACCGCTCGACAAAAACAGAGCGAGTTCTTCGTCAGTAGGTTGAACCCCGTCGACAACAAGTTTCTTGTCACGAGTTAGGGTGACAAGGAGCAGTCCAGAGGCAGTAAAAGTTGAATCAGACCATTTCCAGACTTCCTCCTCTTCGTTCCATGCAGGTTTGTTATCAGGATATGCATGCTTGATAGATTCCGGATCGAAAAGAGCCGCTGGCGTACGATGAGATTGTGTAATTGGTTGTCGATAATCGACACGGGGTACTATAAGTCCGGTCACGCTGCCTTTGGAAACGACACAACTTGAAGGATATTCATCTTCCGATAAGATGAATACTAGGTCCAAGTTATATGCACTGCTCGTGTCCAGCGCACGGACCCAACGATATGCCAGAAGATCGACAGTTTTGTGAGCTGATTCCTTGTCACGAAGACGACGAATCAGATTTTGTTGCTCGTTCAGACTCATAAGAACAGGACGCTCTGGTCGGCGACAATCTAGATCTGGCCATCCGTTGAGCCCTGGCCATCCATTGATCGCGTTGGTTAGAGCAGTGAGATTGGTCGTTTCGACATAAATAATGCTCCTTTTATCAGGAGATCGTAAAACACGTCTTGTTCCGGGTAGCTTTTTGAGATATGGAATGAGCCGAGACAGGATGGAAGGCGGCGTGGAGACAATGTACATGGGCGCCAGCCCGCCCCACTGCGGGTGCAGAGATGGCTCATTACAGTCTAGACCTCTGGCTTTGGCTCTTGCGTGGATTCCTTGCACTATTTCTTCTGGTGCAGCAGAGCATGACCGTGAACTTATTGTGCGGAGGTTAACGCGTTGGCAGCTTGTGGAGACAACGGCGTCGTCGATAAAATCAGAAGGACCTTGTTCTTCATGGTCGTCATCATCTTCGAATTCTGTGTCTGTATCCTGAGCCTCCACGTCGATGAATGTCGAAACCAGCCTTAACGTTCCTAAAGCTTTGTTCTTTCTCTGCTCGACTCTGCGACGTTTCGTAGGCCGTGCAGTGGTGTCGGAACCCAATGCCAGGTCCTGCTGAGTGACTAAATCGAAAAGTTATATGCCAAACGCGGGTGCTACGGAAGACACACAACTATTGCGGAATTGTGGTTCAATGATGTTCAGGTCATCCTGGGGATCGATAGAATTTATATCAAAGGACAAAGAAGTCATATTCTGTACTAGTAAAAATATTAGTCCAGTGCGAGCGAAAATCTTATGTGCGAGCCTTATGATTTGGATGCCCTGGAATCAAAGTGGATGTACTGGTTTGTACTTGTCCGTCTTTTAACTACGCGACACGTCTAATGGAAACAGGCACTTACCATCGATGGTCTATGCACACAAGTATTGGGATTAAGAGCGAAAATAGGCGCCCATCATGTGATGTTAGTAATATTACCACATGTTATTCCATAGAACGGCATCGGCGTGCCGTTCCTTGGAAAATCCGGATGAGTGAAGATGTTGTCACACGACAGTCACAACTCGTACGACTGAATCATCAAGTCGCAGCCGCTGAATCGTCAAGTCGCAGCCGTTGATTGCTGTTCTACGTACTGTCTTGTCCTATGACCTAGAGGGAATGCCATTTCCTTCGTCAATTTGTCAGTAATTGAATGGCTCTGCCAAAAAAACACGCACATGGGCATCGCACATCTTGCTTGCGCATTTGGAATCTTAGGGCTCTCAACAGTAACCGTAAATGTACGGGTTACGGACTGTACGGTACGGGTTACGGGCCGTACGGTATCCCGCTAGTGGAGGTTATCATACTGTACGGGTACGGACGGGTTTCCTTGGTGGATGATCAAGAAATGCTCCAGAAGCCGAGATTCAACGCACCTTCAAGCTCATGAGGCATGCACACCGCATTCTTGGCGTGTTTCAAGCGCTTATCCGTCTTGACCGGCTTCAGATCCAAGCATTATCTGCCCGTAATCCAGTAAATACGGCCCGTTTTTACTGTATGGGACCCGTCCCGTACTGGCCTGCGCCCACGCCATTACGGTACGGGTCGAGCCGCATTCTGTACGGGTACGGGCGTAAAGTTGACGGCCGTACCCATATACTGTACTATTGAGAGCCTTCGTCCCGAATTGCTGCTCGCGATCGACTAATAGGTACAGTCATCAAGTTTTATTGAATTAATGTAGAACATAACCGCATATTGGACACTTAGCGGACCACTAAATACATCGTCGACACAATTACGGTACCTATCATCCGTCAAAGTTTTGCTATTCGACCCTACTGGACAAAGCCTCATTTGGAGACAGGAAAAAGCACATGACACAAACCGCATTTAGATGATCAAGTTAATTGATCACCTAAAACAGGCTTGATCACCTGTGTCATCCAGCATGATCATCCAAATGCGGCCTGTGCCTCTCGTGGCTACGTATACGGACGATGCATGAAGACCCTCGCCGTACGTGTTCGCTTTAAATTTGTGGCTTGAGTATCTTACCTTACTCAAGAACGGGACATCCCAGATATCCGCGAGGGGGAAGGACTCTACTACCGATCGCGAGCTCATAGGCCGGTGGTCTCTAGTGTGGCTCCAGAGAGATTACGCCAGATCCTCATCGACGTGGAGGTCGGCAATTGGGAAAGCATGTCGATCCTTGCTCGAGATACAGTTCAGAGTCAAGTTGACGCTCATGCCGCTTACGCCAAGTCTAGATGTACCCGAACGCCACCTCTTACAGATCTCACGGCTGTGATGATTCCGCGAGAGCATACTGCCGATGATCTTTCTAGGATCCCTGATCATCTCTGGGCAAACATTCCTTACCCGATTTTTCGGCGTCTTCTGAAGGCAACATCTTTGGAGTCTCAGACGGACGATCAGATAGACAACTGGTATGTGATTTCTTTCATTGCCCGATTTTAGCCCCTCTTACGTCGCCGAGGATCCTTGCGTTTGAAAAACAGTTAGTGCGAACTACAGGCTATTACAATGACTGGAGACTTGGCCTCGTGAACCTGGAAGATGCCGAAGCCATGTTCCCCGACTCCACTGTTGACACCGGTGCCCGCTTTATCACTCGGCCAGCGATGTTTCCCGGGTTCCATGTCCTTGGAGCCTTACGCCATCTATGCCTCTGTATACAGCCATCTGCTACTTTATTCAAGCTCCAGTTCGACAAGATGACTGGAGGCTTACTGAAGGATCTCGATTGGCGCAATGTTATTGTAGCAGGCGGCATTGTGCTGGGTGCTCTTCACGCGGTTCATCGTCTGTCATCGGTGACAGAGCAGCAGTGGGTCACATCTGACATAGATATCTATGTGTATGGCCTTGACCCCAGGACTGCAACTGAAAAGATCAACCACATTTTCAACGTCTATCGCAGTAATATCCCGGACGGCGCTCAGGTCCTTGTGGTCCGCAATTCCAAGACAATCACTTTTTACTCCCAGTACCCCACACGGCGCCTTCAAATTGTGCTCAAGCTGGTCAAGTCACCCAAAGATGTATTGCTGAACTTTGACCTCGATATCTGCGCAATGGGGTGGGATGGATCAGATCTTTGGATGCTACCGCGCGCGGCCCGCGCTCTTGAAAGCAAGTCCAATCACCCTCTGCCCTCTTCGCTCTGCTCACCCTGGTTAACAATAGCCGGGTTCAACGTTTTTACGATGAACTTGATCGAAGGCCACTACCTCTCCGACAGACGCGCTAGCCAGGAACAGCGGTATGCCTCGTCTACAGCTTGTATGCTCAGTTGGCTCATGTTTTCGTGTTAAAGAGTCTTCAAGTACGCATATAGAGTATAACCCTTCCCACTTCCAAATCGTAATCTTACTGATTCGCAGGGATACGGCATTCGCATTCTCGATTCATATCTTTCATCTCTGGCCGAATCTCAGCAGAACTTGGACTCTATAGCACGTGGCGAGCGCCTCTTTCCCTTGAATATCCATACTCTTGCCGACACCGCGCGGCGATGGACCAAAAGAGTGATCCGTTCGCATCAGACTCGTCAAAACACTCGCGCAACACCTGGCCAGCCATTCCGTTGCACCCCCATCCTCCTCGAGAACGGTGACCAAAACACCTCAGAGCCCCAAGGACACAGCTGTTTGAGTGGCTTCAGCGTGTTTATGCGGCATGTGGCTCTGTGGGAGATGGAGCGCCGCCAGGAAGTAATGTGCATGTTCTGCGTTGGAATATTGTACACTGGCTAATTATAGTTTTGTATGCATGCAGGATAGAGCAGGTTGAGTGGGCGGTGGCCTTCTACTCCGAGGATAGCGTGCGCATTCAGTTATAAAGAGCAGACGAACTGCTGATCATGACGAATACTTCTAGGACCTTGCCTATGATGACACCCCGAGGTGAGTAATATATTCACTACTACGCTAAACAGCTTTCCGTTTACTGCCAGCTATACACAGGTATCAGTGGGACAACGAGTTCAACCTGACGGAGTTCACCCAGCTGCTGGCCAGCTTTAATCGAATGCATATGACTCGCTGGCTTCCTCGGAATGGCAGAGTGGGGGATGTGGACTTTGGGGAGTCCCAGGAAAACTGGATAGTTGTGCCCCAGATATTGCGGACGATGAAGCGAGTCTCATATGCGTCTGAGCTTGACAGTGTGCTGCTTGAGGACATTGCTATGCCTGTGCTGCTGCCCGCCAATTTTGCACTCTACGCGAATACTCTAGTGGAAGAGGCCCAGAAAGATGCGGGGTTGGAGCCAAAGGACATTCTTATTCCAGTCAACACATCGCTGACGATGACTGATATGGATTCTGATGCCACGCTGCGCCTCTTCGTCTGGCTCATCCCGGCATCGCTCATGTGGCAGCAGCTGGATAGTCGGATAGATGAGTGAGCATTGTCATTATGCTCACTCCATTTCTTCTTGCTCACTTGTGCTTGTCATTGCAGGGTTTTTGAAGCAATCCGTGCTTTCTACCACATCCATAATTACATGCACGATCGAGACCGAACACAAGAGGACATCGAGTGAGACAATATTTATATTCATCGCGTCTTACAGTTTCCTCCGTCACTATAGGTTTTTTGGAGATACAGACGGGCAAATGATTGCTCAGAAAATCATGCATAAACGTCTCATTACCGAGCTGTCACGGCGAGCACATGCAGTCAGTTCGGAGAAGGACGACAAGGACGAGTTTGCGGCCTTTGCAAGGTGGATTGGGCGCAAGCCCGTCTCTGTGGACCAATTTTTCAGGTCGGCGGAGGGGGTCTTTGAGGACGATCTGCTGCGCACACAAGATTCATTGAGTGACGAAAACAATTGGCGAGGATGATCGAGTTATACTATATAGGTTGAACTACTCTTCTGGCCATGTGATGTACTTTGCCCAATCAAGATCGTCTACATGATTATTGTCTTCCAGTGTGTCACAATTTTTCAGCCAGATATGATCATGACTGCACAAAGCTTTCCATACAGGATCCTCATTCCACGCCAAATCAGCATTCCCTCCAGAAGAGGCAGATACTGGTTCGCTTCCGGCTGGTGTCATGTCTTCAGGCATGAGGACGCTGGGATCAAAAATCCCTGGAATAGATGAGATGAAAGGAAGTGCTTTTGTGGGCTGCACTGGGCTTGATATGTAAGTATCCGCGGGCGCGATTGACATGTAAGGAGCCAAATTTCCTGAAAGATTGTTTTGTACCAAGGAGACTTCGATATCGTGCTGAAGCAGATGGTCGGCTTCCGCAGCCTGTCGCTTCTTTGCGTGATTTTCGTAGCCAAGGCTCGAGCTCCGTCTCTTTGCAGAGCCGCCACCGGATTTTCCATTGTGTTCAAGGTCGGCTGTCTGAGTCGGAGGCTGCATATATTGTACATAACGAAACCTGAATGTTGTCCCCGAGTCCTCGTTCCATGCTAAGTTTTTATTCTCTCCGGGATTGGCAGATGCTGGTTCACTTCTGCCTGGTGTGATGTCTGGAGTCATGAGGACGCTGGGATAAAAAATCCCTGGATCAGGAATAGACAGGATGGAGGGGAGTTCTTTCGTGGGCTGCACTGAGCTTGATAGGCAAGTATCCGTGCGCGCGATCGATATCGAGGAAGCAAAGACATTGTGCTGAAGCAATGGATCGGCTTCTACAGCCTGCCGCTTCTTCGCGTGATTTTCATGGCTACTCGTGCTCCGTTTCTTTGCAGAGCCACCACCGGATTTTCCTTTGTATTCGAGGTCGACTGTTGGAGTCGGGGGCTGCATATATTGTACATATCTGAACCTGAATGTTGTCCCCGAGCTCAGTGAGTTGTCCTTCGCGTATGATTGTGACTCGGAACCAACGAGGTGCGACGAGGTTTGCGCTTGATTGTGGTCATGAGGGGATACCGGTGCTGCTGAACATATTCAGTTGCGGTCTGCACTGATCATCGACGTAACTTACTTTGATGGTGCTGGCCATAGGCATGGTGATGAGGACTCCCTAGCCGCCAGGTAAAATTATTTCCCTTATGCCGGGGGAATTCTGTGATAATATATCATTCAGGGGGCCACTTATGAGATGGAAAGTCGTACCAAAAAAAACAGACATCTCGCGCATACTGTCCGTGTCAACGACGAGCTCGGGGATCCGCTCAAGAAAGGAGAGTACATTTAGTTTTTCTAGAGAGTCATAGAGACCCTTATAGAATAACTGGTCAACCATGACCATGGCTTTGGGCTTGGACCCAAGGCAGAACTGCACCTGGAGACGAACATAATGAACAGCCACGCCAGGATCAATTGGAGAACCGGCGAACCAGGTTCCAGGAGCCTGAGCTGACTGGGTACGACACCAAACGACGAGGAAGGAGGAGGAAGAATGGACTGATCATACACAGTCTGAGCGGAGTCAGGATTGCTGGTTTGCCCCGTTTGGGACCAAAAATCTTGAAGTCGTATGGGTTCGGGAGAGAGAGGCTGGATAAGGATGAATATGTACATCAATCAGGCTACATCACAAAAAAGTCCGCGACACACCTTTTCAACCATTCATTCGTGTCCTGCACTGATGGCTCACTGAGCGGTTGTTTGCGAGCCTACGATGGCATTACTATTAACCAGAGTCACTGCGAGCACAAAGACTTGCCGTTGTATACCAGTAAAGGCCAAAGACCGCCATTGCCAAATTTTCTACCATGCACTGGAGGTGCTTGGGTTGTCTCAATTCCCCTGTGTTTTTAATCGCCTGGACCGCTGTGACGTAGACTGATTTCAACTTGTCACCGGTGAGTTGATCAAAAAATTGGACGAGTTTTTGGGGCACCAGTGTCTCTGGTATTGGAGTCTTCTTTCGAGGGGTTTCGGATATACGGTATGGCCATCCCGTGGCCAGAAGAACAAGCTCCAGCATGTATAGCATGGTGACGGGTTCGTTGGGACGGAGTCTGAGCTTTGTTAGATCAGTGTTTGCACGGAGCCGTGTATAACCATAGAACTCGGACTCGTCCGGGGTAACAGACGGCCAGCAGGCTTTCACCAGTGTTCGGAGTAAGTGCTAGATATGTCAAATGGCCATGAAATACACGTAAGTTCAAATCATAGACTGACTGCTCGTACACCGTTTCCGAACAACTCTGTCTGTGCCAGCTCAAGCCATCCTTCGTCCCTGAGAAAGTCGTACAGAAACGGGAGGCCCGCTACGAAGGGAGAGTTTGTGGCCCGCGACAATTCTTTTTGTGACCCCTGCATCGCGCAGAGAAAATTCTGCTCTTCCAGGATTGCCATAATAGAGGGCCTCAGGAGGATAGAAATGGGTCCGGATGAGGGTGACGCCAGGCGTTGGCCGCGTGTTGCGATTGATCGAACGTGCTTGTGCCGGGAAAAATGAGCTCGAGGCAGATAACATGTGTACATGGTAAATATGGTTGCTCACAATTTATAATTACCAGTTGCAAGATGGTATATATGATATGGGCCCCAGAAACACATACAGAGATATCATGTATTACAATATTAATGTTCAATCGTCTTGCGAAAAACACCGGTCTCCCCCTTGGAAATCTTCGATAGACAGCTCATGCATGATCAGGCTGCGCAGGTACATCTAGTCCCAAATCCGATACCAAATTAAATCATACAGTGCATGTTCCAAATTCGGTTCACACTCACCCTGCCATCCTGTTGTGACCTCCGACTTCTCCTCCGACTCCGACTCCGACTCCGATTCCTGCAAGTGCTCGGGATCGTGATCTTGATCATGATTTGAGTCACGAGTAGGTAAGGTCCCAAGCAAATGGCCAGGCTGCCCCTAGTTGCTTTGATTCAATTTTTTTAGTGAGGGTAACATTACGCACCATCACCTGGGGATCCAGACTCTGCGTTACTTCATTGTCATACGTATCGTGCTGGCGATCCCCCGAATTGTCCCAAGGATTGTCCGACTCAGGAACAACAGAATCATGATCCTTCACCTTGACGAGCCCTGCAGTCTCGCCCTGGGCGTGTGCAAACCTGCTCCGGATTAAGCCAGACAGGAAAGCCCCGGTAACAACGCCAAGACTAAAACCGACGCAGGTTTGGACCTGACAGGAAGCTCAAAGTCAAGAAGGCCCTCCATTCTGTGAAAAAATAAAGGACATGCCCAATTGACGCCTTGATGGGCAGCCGACACCTGGGCCGATGTCTGGTGAAATCCGGTCACAATTCGGAAGAGTTGATGGATTGCAGGGTGTCGCACCTGTTTAGTGTTAGGTAGGCCGACTACCGCAGCGATGCCCCCGATGAACACAATCCCGACCACAACGCCCACAGGGAACCATGGGCAGAAAGACCCAACCCGATAGAAGTAGAAAGACCTAACCTGATAGAAGTATGTATCAGTTCATGATCACGTTGTGCCTCTATGGTGAGAGTCTTCTACCGTGTCATGGAACTGGTCAAACCCGTACAAGGTGGCACCCAATTCATCGGATGTACCCACTATGAGGAGGGGTTTATCGGGTTTGAATGCCTAGAATCAGGTCAAGATACTGCGACAGTGCGGGCGAGGAGTGGTACTTGCCAGGGCCTGGGGACGTGCTAAGTTTGAAGATTTCATTAGGCACATTGTGTTGGTGAACATAAGATCTCTCTTACCGCCATGCAAGTCTAGCGTGGAAGTTGGTTTATTGCTGTCCATTTTCAAAATCAAAATCTGGCCCATATCGGTGCCAGTGGCAACTTCATCAGTTCCCAAAAACTGAACGGGGGTTAATTGCTGCTCCGGGGCGGGACCTAAGGCCCATCCAGGCGAGGTGTGAATCAATTCATGGGTCTCGATATCGACCCAAAGGAGCCCATTGAATAATGTCTTGACGACAAGATGGTTTTCAGAGAGGGTTATACCCGAACTAGAAACAGTCATCAGGGTTTCTAATATTGTGGAGCCTCTCACCTCAAGCCTGTATATGTGAATGACCATAATTTATCAAGGAATACTTCGTGGTTATCATTTACACCGTGTGCATAAACTCTGATTGTGCACAAGTTAGCACATTGCCATTCAAGCCGATCACTGATTACTTACTGCACACCCTCTTTCAGCCATGCAATGAAGCAGGAGCTGCTGGTGGAGTGGAATTTAATCTCCACGGGGACATCGTCTACCGTAGTGCTCTCAACGGCGTTACTCTTCATCCACACTAGTCTTCAATGTGAGGAAGTTACCCTGGTCGAGAGCAGCGACTTACGGGTGGGCCAGTTGGCCAGTATCACCTGGCGGCCGGAACCCACAAGAACACGTTTTGAGGCGCTGTCGTATGCAATGTTGTGGATGGGCGCAGTCATCCTGAATATGGGCTCTGTGTCCTCGGATATGTTGCCAGTCTGACGATAAAGATGTCAGCGAGGTCTAGGTCGCAAAAAGAGTACATGCCTGTACTGCAGACGAGATATCCCAGATTTGTCCATTGGCAAGGCCAACGGAGATGGCGCTACCGCCACACCAGGCAGCGGCACGTACAGGGGAGTTGAAAGCGATGGATTGGGCCTGCCTAAGCCGCGGGACGCGTTCGCTGACCTCCCAAATTGTGAGGCACCCAGAATTTGAGTCTCCTCCTGTCGCCACCGCAAGGAAAGTCCCGTCTTCCGAGAATGTTAGCACATTGATGTGCTTTTGTTCTTCTGGCAGACGCAAAGTTTGAGGGAGACCGAAAGATGTCGATGGTGCCAAGTACTGGTTTGCCATGCCTAAGCTTCCTGCAGGTGTCGAAAACCGGATCCGGAGTTACTAGTGTCGTTAGATATATATATTTATTCGTAGATCGAAAAGCATCGAATTAAATGATCGTGGAAGTCAGGTGCAGGGCAGAAACCAGGCGACAAGAATTTCCAGATAAGTCCACACCGCATACGAGGCATGGCAAAAGAAGTCGTGATCAGGTGCAGCAGGAATTTCCAAATAAGTCCACACTGAATTAGAAATGAGTTTTAAAGATAAGCACAGCCACACACCGATAACGTGTAAATTACACATCCACTGATTCCACGAGCGTGCACCATGTCCTTGTTCTCTCACCCGCGTGAGCCTCGAACGATATTGCTTCAAAGGTCAAAAGAGGCCACAAGGAGGAGGGAGAGACTTACCCCAACCCAGGAAGACGTATACATGTTAATTCCCCCAAAAGCCTCGTCACTCACTAGGAGATAGCCGCGCAGGGCAGTCTTTCCGAACCCGCACCTGGAATCTGTGACTCCAGTGAAGCCAGAAGAGTGAGCTGTCTGGACTCATTTACTGCACCATACTTAGCGCCGACAGTGGCGCCGAACTGCTCAGGACCAGGCTCCGCGAATTGCTGAACGAGGTTCGACTGAAACCGGTCGCGAAGCTGGATAGCATCATCGAAAGCTTGATCCTGCTCGGTCAGGCCCACACTTCTGATACAATCATATGCGCCAACCTCCAAGCGGGCTTTGATCTTGAGCCTGGGTCCCAGACGGAGCGTGAAGTCTGCCAACTCTTGAGCGTCGATGCAGGTCGTCAAAAGTAATCTATGTGTCTTGTTGTTTTTTGGTCCATTTGACAACCAACAGTGTATCGTTTTCCACACCTGGACATGGCACGGTGCTCACCGAGCCAGATGTATCTCCCATGGCCATTTCGTCTCAGAGCTCCACTGCCGGGCAGGTGCCGAACATGTCAATTTCAACCGGACCACAGGCTGCCCATGCGGTTCCCCCGCCAGCTGCAACATCAGTTGCCCCAAGTTCGGCATCACCAGGCCCAACATTTTCTGCCAATCGCTCTGCACCCGTTCATAAAAAGAAGTTTGTAGCGACACCGAGTAACACTCATTATCAAGGATCGGGGTCTGTGAGCATCAGTGCGCCGCCTCGCGGCGACAATATTAACCCCAAGCCTGGCGATGTTTTCACCCATCGTAACACAACTGCCCCCTTAGGCCAACAAATTCAGGCGTGGTTATGCCGCGAGATCGGAACATGGACCGAAATCACAGATAGGTTCAACACCAATGCCAAAATTGAATATCCACTGGATTCGAAGAGAGTTCTGGTCCAGAAATGGGACCAAGGGAAGCCCGAAATAAACTGGTTGATGTTGACATGGTTGGAAGGACATAGATGGGCCACATGGCTCACCCCGGACTGGGCGCCAGAAGGTTCACGCACACGTACGACCGTGTCGCCATAGATTTTTAATTCTAGCAAAGCATTTTGTGCCAGTATGACCTATAGCTATGAAATCCGCCTTATCGATAAGCGTGACCACCGCCATCAGCTTGAACTTCCCAATATGGACATTCAAACACCTCGCAGTTCTTAGAAAAGCCGTGCATGGCACAGATGTATAGTAGAGGCACTCATAGTACATTAGGATTGCTCTGAGTCGTTGTCCAAAACATACTCGATTCCAATAGCACGGAGATGCTACGGCGGTGAGATTAGCTTTACATTTAAGTATCTGGTGAAATAAAGTTCTCTGACGCACACGGGATATCGGTCGAATATGAACCAAATCCGGGGCGATGTCAGTGCATGCAATGTGACTCTGGATATCTTCTGGTTCGATAATGACCCTGCAGGGGTTGGCGTCCATTGAAGGATAGAGACAGCCAGGAATATTCAATTCAAGTTTCAACTCGAGAGAGAGAAGCTTTTGCCATGTCGCATAGGGATCTTCTGCGACTGATTTTTGAGTCGGACGCGGAAAGAGCTGAACAATGAGGTACGTGTCCCAGCCCGAAAATTCTGGTGGGTCGCGAATCGGAATCCGAATGATGTTCTGAATGATCCCCATCTCTGTCTGGCCCTTCACTATTATAGAAACCCGAGCGTCACAGTCATAGAGGCTGCATCCCATACGAGCATAGCGAACCGTCTCGATTGTGATGTCCCTCAATTCATGCACCAGTAATCTTTCAGGTGCATCGTCGTCCATTGTGTTGTACTTCTCTGCCAAACGTGTCTTCAGCAGCTTATTCTCTTCATTCGACAGAGGTCCCAGCTGATAATTGCGACCCTGCAAGTCGTCGTCAAGCTTGAGGTTGTACAAAGTGGCAAGAGCGAGTCCTTCGTCGCCGTGGTTAGTATCTCTTTGAATAGCTTTGACGGCCTCGGCAGCCTGGGATCGAATTTCTTCATTTCCTTCGATTAGTGACATCAGATGGGCGGCATGAGCCTGGCTTCTCAGGAAGGTCTCCTCCATTTCACCTGTGTGCACATGCATCAGCTCTAGCCACGATTGTAACCTATGTTATTTCACCTGATTTGTGATTCGTTTTGGTCTGTTGCAACAGATGAATGAATCGTTCGTAGAATTGAGCACCTCGAGAGTGGCTGGGTCCAAGATCCTGCAGGTTATCTCCGACATGGCCAGCAACGTGGATAATGGGAGTAATGGTATCTTCCTTGAATAGGGCCAGGATGCCTTCCATATACTTCTCGTAGTTGACCTTGTATACCTCCGCAATCCTTGGGCTGGTCTCCTTCAAACTCATAATTTCAATAATCGTCACCAAGAGCAAGATGTTGTGAAGAATGTCCTTCAGGCGGCCAGTTTCATTGCGCCATCGCCAAATGAGAGTGATCGGGAGATGGACGGTAAACAGGACTTTCCATTGACTTTCGGTCAGTTTCCCCCGTTCGGTGGTCCCCCAGTTATGAGGAACAGGTGAGACCCAGTTAGGCAGAATTGTTCTGTTCATGTCAACTCTGATATCGTCCATAACATCTTTGCCGAGGATAGCTCCGGTTCCCGCCTGCTTCCTTTCAAGGCCGGCGAGGTCATCTTGAATCTTACAAAGGTGGTCAGTGTATGTCAAAATCAAAGCGTACGTCTAGACGTACGGCTTGGTGTGCATGAAGTGCGTCATACATTTGCTGTCTGGTATCCTTGGTAGAAAGCAAATAGGGCACACCCTGCCTATCTTTAACTTGCATTATATGACACAGGTTAATGAACGCGGGTTTTGTCTGATTGATACTTTTCACTTTATTTCCACGATAGATGTGTCTCAAAACACCAATGCAGTCTTCCACTTCATTTGCTGAGATATTGGGGGCGTCACTTTGGAACGTCTCGCGGAGCCTGTTCTCCGCTTCTTCAAGGACATTCACTATCGATATAGGAGGCTCTTCTGCTTCTGGGACAACCAAGTTCTCGACCTCTTCTGGTCGTTGTTGCGACATCTTTGCAAGAGTTACTTTGGTATGAAATATTTGTCGAACAAAGGGAACACACTTTTTGTAAGATTCGTCGAATGAACAGCCTTCGCTGCTTCGCGTTCCCAGCAACTCGAAGATGAAACGCAGAGCATAGGTACCATAGGTTGCGGTAAGTCGCACAAGGTTCTTTCAAGATCTTAACAACCGCATCTCCATCTCCAAAGTGGTTCTTGAACACAGCCAACAGTTCCCTCAAGTTGTTTTGCAATGAGAGCCAGTTCTTCTTTGAGACCGCAGGCCCTTCCATTCGCGGACCAGAACCATCTCCACCTTCGTGTTCCACATCTATCCGCAGAAGTACACGGCAGTGATGTTCGATCAAACCCATTACAATGTGCATGGGCTCCACAGCATCGAAATGATGGGGACCGAAGTATGGTAGTTCTAGGAGTGGCGTGAATCGGATGCCATGCTTCGTAGCCAGCTCTTTTTGGTCATTGGCAGTCTGCGCCTTTTTCCACTCGAATGCATGCTTCTTATGTGCTTCAAAATCCCGGCGGCCCCAATTTTTCAAATCTACATCTTCAATCTTGTCCAGCGTCATCGGGCAGGTCATGCAAAAGAACGCCGACGTTGCTGAAGTGAACCCATAAATAGCACGGGCAGCTAGCATATCAGAGGCGGAAGGGGCAAGCATGCCTTTTGCAGGACGGCCATTTGGGTATTTGCTGGTTCGAGTAAAATAGACGCCAGGGTCCCAGAACTCTTGCAACGTATCTCGTATAACTGAGATAATGGGATGATAACGATCGACAGGTGGGCTTTTGGGTGGCAAGCTTCCCAGGTAGAAAACATTGTTAAACTGGTATCGTTGGTTGGGGGGGAAGTTCAGGACAGTGATCCAAAATCCCAGGGACGTGACTTTCTGCTTTGCAATCAAGTTTCGGAAAGGATTATACCCATCTCCAGCAAAACCAAAAAGAAGACGGATCTCCTCGTCGTCCTTGTGGTATTTGAAGAACGGCTGTCCATCGCTCCCTTTCAACTTCAAGATCGTGGGTGACCCCCAAACGTCCGAAATCACCTCGCCTGGCTTCGAAGCGTTGATGACATGGTAAGGATAAGAGGTGAGAATGTCCTCGATCCCAGGACGCGAGAGAAGCCGGCCGACCCAATCTTTCAAACACTGGAGAAGAACAACACGCCGTGGCTGCCAAGAGTCTCTCCCGCCTATTTTTCTAACCATCTTGAATAATGGTGCCCCACAAGGCCCAGTTGAACTAGTGCCAACTACTTCTTCGTCACAGAGCACGGCTGAGCGATCTTGGAGCGGTACCTCAGATAATTTCCTGAGCGCGTGGCACTGGTCGCAGGATATGTATCTGATCGTGACCGGATCAAGGTTGAGCGCATTAACGATTGTTCGTGGATCTCGAGGAATCAAGTGGGGATGCGATATTTGGCCGGGGACACCATTCAAGATGGCCTGTATCCCTGCGAGAAGTACGGTTCCGCCCTGCCGCGAGACGCGGAAGAAGTGATTCATCATGGCAGATGTCACCATAGCAGCTACAACAGCTGATGGCCAGTGAGGCAGTCGTGCAAAATGTTTATCTGTGCCTTCATTAATGACTCGAATTGTTTCACGAACGAAGGAGGACTTGCTGTTGTAGACGACAACTCGCCCCACGTCAACACTCAAGCGCTGCTCCTCCCAGTGGAATTGTTTCTCGCTAATGGCTTCCTCGATTCCCTGGTGTATGCGATCCACAATTTGTGCTCGCCGTCTGCCGTGGGGCAAGTCGAGTGCAAAGTCCAGTAATTGGTAAAGACGCTCCTCATTTTCGACAAGGACGTGATTATTCTTGTGGTTAGTGAGGGCGTAAATACCAGTGTTAGGGTATTGGACTCGAGCCTCCCGGGCATCGAAGTGATCGTTAGCGTTCGGAGGGTTTCTGAAATTCAGAGGTCTATGTAGAGGAGTTATGCACAACAGCTTGCGGAGATCTAGCTCCGCTTCCAAAACTTGGAAAGCTCGTAAAGCTTGCAAATCTTCAACATGCGGGCGAGGCGGCGTTGAATGAGCACGGTTATTAGTGGAGGGTTCTGCGGGATTGGCACTGGGCTCGGCGGCACCGCGGTTTGAATTGTTAGGTTGTCCAGTACTATTATTCGGGCGAGCATATGGGTGGGCACGCGTCTTCCACGAGATCCGTCTACCGTAGTGCACTTCTTCGTCGCGTCGATGATTCACCCGTGTCGAACGATTTATCTCTGGGTTCCGGTGATGGCAGTGGACTTGACAGGAGCACAAAGTTGTGTTGGGGAAGAGCCGCAGACTCTGGCTCAAGCTTGAGTTAGAATTCATGGTCCAATGTGACAACTGCGAGGGCCTCGCCTACGACATGCCATAAAAGGCATATCTTAGCACTCATGATCAGTCGACTTGAATGCCCATAACGGGAAGCTCAAGTTGATGGATGTGTGGTCTGGCCCACTTGACCACAGTGGCACTCCCCGGAGTCCCCGCAAGCATTTACAACCCATATACAGTCAATCCCATGGGTTCGCTGCGGTAATTGACCTGACCTGACCTGACCATTGGTCAAACGGAGGAATTGCTCTCCCTCGCTGAAATTATATTTAGGTAAGTGGTTGCACGTGACACAGATATTCGTAAGCTCTAAGCATCTTCGATCTTCGACACCACCAAGCACTCTAGTATGGCCATTGTTGAGGGATACGAAGCTAGCGCTCGAGGGTCGTCATACTATGCATTTACGAGAACACCGCGCAGCACCTCGGCCATCTCTGTCAAAACCGCACCGACCCCCTCTGTCAAAACCACGCCAGCCCCCGCTGCCGTTGGCAAGCCTCTTATCTCAACTGAGTCTGTTGAGGATTTTATCTCGGTCTTAAAGACCGAAATCGAATCCCGCCGAGCCGCTGTCTCCCAAGACGATTCTATATCCTTCGCTCAAATTACCTTTCCAAAGAGTATTGCCCACGACGTCTTGAAAGCTCTTGACAAATATGATGAAGATCGTTCGCTCAAGTTTGTACTTTATAGCTACACACTGGCATATATTGACTTACATGTGCAGGTTTGACATCGACTGGGTGCAATCCTATGTCGAACTTCGAGTGTGTATGCCAACTATGGTGCATGAGCGCACCGCAGGAACTGTTAACAGTACCGTGATAAGTGAACTTACTCTACGTGGGATCGAGAAAGGAGTAAAGTACAAGGACCTAGGCATTATGCAAACTGGGAGTGTCCGTGCGTTATTCAGCTCCCTAACTTTTCTTTCCCTTGTTCTCATCTTTACTTGCAGGCATCCATGGTCCTCATAAGTCTAAGGAGCCAGACGCCTCCTTTATACCAAAGTCGCGGATGAATAACGAGGATCAGATTGAGATCCCCACTGTTGTAGTGGAGGTTGGATACCGCGAGCCCGTGAATGATCTGGAAAAGGATGCCAACGATTGGCTCTGCATGCAAGATGGTGAGGTGCCCAAAGTGAGTAACAACGGCAGCTACTCGTCTTTTAATGATTGTTTTCCTCAGGTCAATCTAGTGATTCTCCTCAGAGCCTTCCCTGACTCAGACAGGTTCAGGGGTGAGCTTTGGAAACGGGATGCTTCGGGGCAGCCCATACGCTTTTGGGATAAAGATCTCAAGCCAAATGATTTGGATACCACCACCGCGATCCCCATGGAAATTCAGCTTGCTGACCTTTACGACAATAACATACCAGCCTTTCTGGAAGGAACGGGTCCGATTATCCTGGATCTAAAGGAGCTGGCATTTGATGCACGCGACGCTAAGCGGATGATGCAGATTGAGGCGGGCAAGCGCAAGAAGGCCTTCGACGAAAGCGATCGCGAGTCCAAGAAAGCGAAACATTGACTCGTCGAGCTAGTGGCGAGAGCGTGGCCAGGGACTCTGCACATGAACAGGTTTTTTTTGGACACTTGACTAGCAGTATACACTTTCGCAGGATGTACAATTAGCTATTATAACTATAATCCGCCCCTTCTGTCCTTTGTGCATGTGTTCTGACATGTTTGTTCGTGAGGCTTCCAGCGCCTTCCAGCGCCCAACACACCTCGTTCGTCGTCGACATCCAACAACCGCCCTGCTCTCTACCAAAAATATTCGATTCCAGATGCGGCGCGTTCCGCACTCCGCACGTGCCATCTGTCACAAGTCACGACGCGACGCGTTTGTTTGGTCCAAGCGGGTATTTAAGCAGGTGCGTTTATGCGTCTTTCCCCAGCCTGTTGGTGGGGACCCGCTGCTGCTCATTCCCACTAGGGCACTTGGGTTAATACCCTCTGCTTGTTCTTTCCACAGCTGCCGTCCTATGTGCGCCTTACTCTGCATGCACGACGCCGATGCGCGTCGCGCTCAAGCATTCGACCCGGCGATATTCTGGCAACTACCAAGTCGTCTTGGCCGCGGGACCCTTGGTGCGTCCATGCCAGCGTTCTCATCATTGTGACCACAATATGCTTGCCCTAACAGCCCACGCTATGCGTGTCGACGCGAGCATTGACTGCAGTGGATCCGGACCACTGCAGTCAATGCTCGCGTCGACACGCATTGTGGCACACACAGGCTTGCCTACTTACGCAGCGCGTACCAGTGCGAGCGTTGAGTGTAGTGGATCCGGACCACTACAGTCGACGCTCGCAATGGTACGCGCTGTCCTGGGCTGTGTGGTATAGTGCCTGTTCTTTCCACATTGCTCTGCAATGCATGTTCTCATTGCACTTCAGGGCTGGCGCTTTGTTGGCATATGGGCCTAGATCTGTGAATAGTGCCTGTTCTTTTTTGTTCTTTTCATATTGCTCTCTTTGATGCAGGACTTGATCAGTGTGCTTTTCGTACGACACCACATGCAGCCCACGCATGCCAACATCGTGCTTAGTTTCTGCGACTCCGCTTGGCATTTCTGATTATGGCATTCATCCATGGCTTGCAGCGATCGCCGATCTGGTGCGGGATGTGCGGCCACCTCGTCTTCCACTGCGCGCACGTCTCTGCTGCTGTCTCTGCTGCTGTCTATCCATGTGCTGTCAGCACACACAGATTGCGGACACTGGATGAAGGTGGAGAACTGCCACCAACAGCGAGGAAGACGGGATGCACGAATGTGCGTGCGCCGCTGTCTCTATGCATCACTGCTGATCCTCCGCCATGCAGGTTTAGCTCCACTGGACGGCGAGGAGAACAAGGTCGTGGACAATGTATGTGCTTCTCCCCTAGTGTGACAGCTGACGATGCGCCCTCGCAACAAACACAGGAACTCCACGAAGCGGTCGTTAACCGCAGGCGCGCATCGTCGCCGTGCCCGACACCTGCCACTCCGGCTCTTTGCTCGGTGTGTCTCTGCCTGCGCTATTGCCCATATGTATGATTACCTGTCCCGAGATCCGCAGCCAGATCAGTGCGTGCTCAGTGCTGCCACTCCATGCATCCCGTTTTTGCTGAGACATCTTCAGTGCACTGCAACGTGTGTTTCCCAGCCAGGCAGGCAGTAGAGTATAGAACAGTACACTACTTATGCTTGTAAATCCCCGAGTTGAGATTGTGTTTGAGCAGATGTCGCGGTGCGCAACGCGACATCTGCTCAAACACAAGCCCAACTCGGGGATCTTTAGAAACTGATTCTGAAACACAACGAAAAAAAATGCTACTTATGATGAAAGTTGATTCCGTGTGGATATCATATCATGTGACCGTGCCACATCTTTTTCTAGTATACCCCTCACAAGACCACTAGTACTCGCAATGTCTCGCTTCCCCAAGGATAATAGGTCCACGTTTGACAGAATTTGGGACATTCACCCGACAGATGACTTGGAACTACTCGCCACCATCAATGTTCGTCTATACGTCGTAAATAAGGAGGCGGCATCTCTGAAGACCGGAGATGAGGTCCAAATAACCCCGGATACGGTTAGTTTCAGGCGGTCTTTTGTGAATGAAGCTAACAATTTCCAGGAGCACTTCATGAGCAGGTTCGACTCCATGTGGTACTTGGGTACACCTCCGAGCTTTTCATAGGGAACAAGAAACACCTGCGCTGGTCGTATCTTCCGCCCGTGTTCAATGCGGCGTAATAGACTTGTACTTCGGAGCGAACCTGTGTCCCTGGTTGATGATGAAGGAAACTGGCGTCAAGGTGTCGGCTACGGTATGCAATAATGGTGGAAGTGCTGAAGTTACACTGTACGCAAAATCCGCTTCGCCTTTCTCGTACTCATGGTTCCAAGGAAACTTGACGTCTACGCACCGATTGGGGTGAAGGCGATGTATCTGCCCCGCATGCGCTGGGTATTGTCAAGATCGCAACTTGACGAGTTTTCATGGGACACTCCCCAGGGACCTCCGGCACTGTGGCAGGTCACTTTACTTCGTAAGTATGGCCTGAACACCGTCGTCTCGGCCACTTCCAGCTGGATGGAAGAACCTAGCCCTCTTGAGCTGTACAGCAGCCCTGGGCTAGCCGCAGAAATGACCGCTTACCAGGGCCACGTACCAATCAAAACAAATTTGTATCGCCACCAGGTGAGTTCCCTGCATACCTAGCCTTCAAGAATCTCCGATGCGGACTTTCGCACAGAGACAGGCACTTTCATGGGCGCTGCAGCAAGAAGACCCGCCTCTTCCCACCGCTGGATCTAACGTTCAATTTTGGCGATTCCTACCAAATCAAAAGGGTCTTTTCCAGAACACCCTCCATCGGAAAATTCTGAGTGCAGCCGATCTCAAGGCAGGCTTGGGTCGAGGAGGGCTCTTGGCTGATGATATGGTGAGTTTTGGGTACCGTGGAGTCGTCGCATTCTGATCGCGATCAGGGTTTGGTTCGTCTCTTATGACATCCGTCAGTTTACAATCCGATGATATTTTACTGACAGGGGAAGACCTTGACGATTGTGGCCTTAATCGCTTTGACGAAGGATACCCCGATCGACGGATATTCACAAACAACTCTCATTGGTGTGTATCCTGTTGAGCAGGCGTTTGATGCTGTGAGCTAGTTTTCTAGTTGCTCCGCTCAGCGTTCTTGATACGTGGAAAAACGAGATTGAGAAGCACTGTCCATCATTAACTTACCACATCTATCACCCCGGAGGACAGAAGGTTGGCCGCAAAGTGGACTTCACTTCGGTCGACGTCGTCATCACCAACTATGACAGCGTGCGCAATTCTGAAAAACGTTTGTCCCAGCCCAAGTGGCGTGTACGTGGTACTGCACACCGCTCATCCGAACTTTACTCACAATACCCATTATCAAGAGGATTGTCTTTGACGAAGCGCACTATATACGCAACCACAAAACCCAGACTCACCAAGCAGTTCTTGCGTTGCATGCCCATTCCCGGTGGGCTTTGACGGGCACACCCATTGTACGCTACCCTTCTAGCTCAAGACCTTGCTCACGCGAATTTTAGATCAACAATCTGAAGGTGCGATATCAATTTACGTTCCGACTCCTCATATGTATATGATAGGACGTCGGGGCAATCGTCGCCGTCCTCAAAACATGCAAGCCATTGGATGATGTGCGTTAGTTAATCCTCCCTCAAATCTCAAAATCTCGACTCCTCTCACCATACAATTAGACAGACTACTGGGATACACACATAGGTGCCGGTATCAAGCTTGGCAAGAACGAAATAGCCAACTTTAAAGTATGGCATGTCGACAGAGTACATGATGTTTTAAAACCTTTAACCTTTCACCCAGCAACTGTTGACTTATATATACCTGCGTCGCACTAAGGAGGTGAGCTGATGGTTGGCTCATTCGAATGTCATGGAACCTAACTGGACACAGCTGAAGGACCAGGAGGGCAACCGAATTGTGCCCCTTCCAAAGGCATAGTCCAGCAGTGCTTTCGTTTTCTTCTGCTTGAACTCCGTCCAGGTGACCTACCAGACTGTCACGATCAACTTGAGTCCAGAACAACAGGTACGCACCAGTCTCAAGCCGCGGACACCGGCTGATGAAACATAACTTCCAGACCTTGTACAACTCTGTCGCGACCTCGGGAAAAGCGAGTCTGAAAAAAATTCTCGACTCCAGCAAGCGGGCCCGGGTGTGTCTTGCTTGAGCCAGTGCGAGCAATGCTCATCATTAATTTCAGCTTGCTGAGAACATGTTTACCATTATTCTTCGACTGCGACAAGTCGTGCTTCATCCGTTGTTGCTTCCAACAGATTACCAGGTCTCGGCAGCAGAAACACAAGTCGTGTATGTATGCGCCGCTCTAGGTCTAGGTATATGTCTTACAAAGCCATCTAGGTGCATCATGTGCACCGAGGGCGTCAGTGAAGAAGACGGACTTATCTCCACCTGCAAACACCTTTTCTGTGCAAGATGGTAAGCGCCGATGCAAACCAGCTCCATCCGGCTTATTTTCCGAAAGCGCTGGCACTGTTAAAAGTTGCCCCTGTGTTCGTAGCTTCTTTCTATTCCCTGGTTTTCCAAGAAGGCTATATGTATTGCAGGGGGCCAAAGGCAAACTCAAGACCGAACGATACACTGGAGAAGAGGCTGATGAAGAACCCGAAGACGATGAGGATGCAGAGCTCCGCGCATCCGCAAAACTGGAGGCACTCGTTGTCCTTCTCAAGCAAATCTCGAGGGATGACAAGTCCCTGGTCTTCTCGTCATTTGTGAAGTGCGTATATGTAGATACTAGTTGGCTGTTGACTGATCATAATCATGCATCTGAGCAGGTTTCTAAACATCGTAGAACGTCGATTGGGCCAAGAGGGAATAGGCTGTGTTTCGTATCATGGAAAGATGTCCGTGATGAAGAGGAACGAAAGTATCTCAAAGGTGAGATCATCCTGAAATCGTTCAGCAAATGAGGCTTAGCAATCCTTAGTTTTCGGACAACTCCACGACATCCTGCACCCCTCGCGTCATGCTCATTTCCCTAGCGGCGGTTTGTCATTGCCGTCGTGTATTGGCCACACCTGATGCTGTGGATCACAGGGAGCTGTGGGACTCAATCTGACTACGGCGAACAATGTCTTTCTCATGGATCCGTGCGTTCTTTGTTCTTGGTCGTAGTAAAGTCCTAACCTTCGTGTAGTTGGTGGCAGGTGCGGATGTCGGTCCATTCCCGAACGGTATGACCATTTTAAATCATGCGACAGCCCTCCATCGAGCGTCAAGCTGTAGACCGAGGTGCGCACCGACCACCATGGCACTCCTGTGTGTTTCATGACCAATAATATAGTAAATCGCATTGGCCAAACGAAGGAGGTCAATGTTTTTCGTCTGGTAGCCCAAGACACAATCGAGGAGAGAGTGCTTAAGATTCAAGCGAGCAAAACGGCCTTAATCAACACGGTGAGACTCGCGGTGTGGGGACCCTTTCTTAACTCACACGATCCAGGTTCTTTCTGAGACGAAGGCAAAAGAGAACACCAGTGAGTAGTGACATATCTTCAGGCTCTCTGACTAAAGCTCTTGGGTCTACGCAGGTCATTCAGATTTTCAGGTACTTTTCCCATCGAACCCAGGAGTTGCTTTAAATTTAGTTGTAGTCATGGACAACTCTCGAAGCCAAAGCAAGAACGAGAAGTAAGTGATTGAAGGCTTCTTTGCTGGATGTTGCTCAACTCCTACGTCATAGTGCTCCAGGATGTCTTGGATTTGTGAGCTCTCGTGTACAGGAAAAGTATATATATGATTAAAATATCAACATTTACAACTCTTGTGAATATTAATCTGTCAACACGGATGAAAGTCTCGTGTTCGGCATGTGAGCCGAAACGTAGTCATGTGACCTGTGAAGCCCCATGACAGGAATGTTGGCGTGAGGCACCATAACTGGCCATGACCACCACAGCCTCAAATGCATCCTCGTAAGCTGTCTACATCTCCTGCGCCATCCATGCTCATGATGCCGGCCGAAGAAAACTCGAATGGTACTACACAAAAATCGCCCTCGCCTCTTGCGAAATTCGGATTTCCAATGGGTCAAAAATTAGTCCAAGCGAACTTAGCAGGCAACTTCTGAGCCTACCAAATGAAAACCCGAGCGAAAAGCGGAAAGCCCTAGAGGACAAACTGCGGCAACACGCACTATTTGATAGCTGCTGGGGAGAAATCGACAGGGTGATTCTGCCGAGACTTACCGAACTGTTCAAGCGGCTGCTGAACCACCCCTGGCAAGCTGATTTCCGTCGCCACGCCCCATATATTCAAGTGGCGATCAGCGTTATCTGTGCTGGCTTACTCCGTGAAGGGTTGCCGAATGCCAAGTTTTCTTGCGTGTATTGTGACGAAACATGTCGGAAAGAAACGACGAGATTCTCGGAGTTCCGCGAACTTCAACAGTCAAAGACCATATCTGACGACACTTACATGCGTGCCCAGGCACGTAAATTGTTGCAGGAAGAGGTGGCTGAGTGGAAGAAGAAGTATCACGATTTGCTGGACCGGAATCGGGAAGGTGTCGACCTCCAGAAGATGAAGACGCTGGAGAATCGACGAGACCAAGACCTCCAGAAGATCGCGGAGCTAGAGAAGCAACAAATCTCTGACCACCAGAAGAACGCGAAGCTGGAGAACGAACGAGACAAGGTAAGTGTCATCGAGCTCTTGTGAGATGTACCTCTCTCTGACAGATCGCAGGTGCAAAAGGAGTTGGAGCTTGGCCACCGGAAGATCGCGAAGTTGGAGAACGAACGAGACAAGGCAAGTGTCATCGAGCTCTTGTGAGATGTATCTCTCTGACGGATCGCAGGTGCAAAAGGAGTTGGAGCTCATTCGACTAAACCTGGAAAAAGAGCACACCCGTTCACAGAATGAACTGGATGCTGAGCGTCATAAATTGATCTCGGAGGTGAGCAGCTTAGTTGCAATTGTCGAGCATAATCTCAGACACAGCATCCAGCACCTAGGGGTTTTAAGCTTGCGAGATGACGAAGTCGGGAGCCTCCGCGTTGAGCTGCAGCGCGTGCAGGCCGAGCTGAATGTCAAAGCACAAAGGAACTCTGAGGTGAACAACATTGCGTTACTGATTGTCAAGCATCTGAGACACGACATACAGAACCAAGCGGTATTGAGCTTGCGAGACGACGAGCTCAAAAATCTCCACTCTAAGCTGCAGCGCGTGCAGGCCGAGCTGGATGTCGAGCGCGCCCAAACAATCCGAGGTGACTCTGAGGTGAAACCTTGTCCTCCTGGAATCTTGGAGCATCTCTGACACAG
>Ga0209112_10000006_pt1 | contig 36963 bp, 61 predicted proteins | sample TexAe_OM3H0_O3_FD_187947 | JGI IMG/M metagenome (GOLD analysis project Ga0209112, IMG submission 187947) | Forest soil microbial communities from Davy Crockett National Forest, Groveton, Texas, USA - Texas A ecozone_OM3H0_O3 (SPAdes) (version 2) | ecosystem: Environmental > Terrestrial > Soil >...
ACATTTCCAGTATTAACATATAAAGATAGAGTTATAATTCCATTATTAAATGTTGGCAAAAGTTCAGCAAAAGTACCGGTTCCTGTTGATGGTGAATATCCATATACCATCCATATTATATCGGTAGGAGATAACACTGTTCCCTGTAGGCTTGTATTATTTAGATATCCAGATGTAGTAATGGTTGCTAAACTATCTGTTGACAAAATGCTTACTTTACGTGGTTTAATTCCAACTTGACCTGCTGCATCCTCTGCGATAATTGATAAAATTGTCATTTTATAACTTCCGTATTGATTAGTAATAACCCATTATACAGAAAGTTTTTGCAATTGCTCGTCTAAATTGTCAAGTTTTTGTAAACATTGCAATAATATTTTACAATCTCCTAATGCTCTGTGAGCTCCGGAATAATCAATATTGAATGATTTAGCTATTGTTTCCAGTTTTAAATTAAAAGTATGAGGCCATTTAATATCTTTTTTCGTGCATAACCATTTTTTACTTTTAATAATATCAGATAAAGGAAGATATGATTCTAACCAATTTCTATCAAATTGTGCATTATGAGCAACTAATACATCTGCATCTATAATTAATTGCTTTAAATAATTTATAGCATAATAGGTATTAGTTACATTTACAGACATTAAAGAAGAAATTGATATATTATTTATATGCTCTGCAGCATTATTATCGGAAAATATCATAGTAGACATGGAATGAAGTATAGATTTAGTATCTATATCATAAAATATAGCTCCGATTTCTAATAATTTACCTTTTTTATGATCTAATCCAGTTGTTTCAACATCAATTAATAATATGTTCTTCACTAAAAATCCTTATTTGTTTATTTCACATTCTAAACACTATATTGATAATATCATAATTCATCATTTATTTTTATCGTGCCTAGAAACGAATTCTAATAAAATTTGAGCTCCAACTACATAATTATTAAAATTAAACTCACTATAATATGTATTTTTAGATAAATTTTTTACGAATTTTAATAATCTATTATAATTATTAATAATATTTGAATTAATTTCTATTTTTTCAAATTTTTCTCTTTCTAATTTATTTATTCTTTCCTCAAAATTTAAAAGGATATCTCCTAAACTTTTTTCAGATTGTTGGGAACTTTTTTCATTGAAAAGTAAATCTTCATTCAATAATGAAAACCTACTTTCTAATTTATCTATGTTTATTTCATGATTTATAGATTGAAATCTTAATTGACAGAGATCTCTGTCAATTCTATCAAATATATCTTCATTGCTAATGCTTGATTTTAAATTCTCATTATTACATGTTGATTTTTTCATTTATTTCTCCGTGATTTTAATAAATTTAATAATATTATTTCTATTGTATTAGGATCATATTTTTATATTTTAATTATATATTCCATCATTATCTCTTTATAATTGACTAATTTACAAGTAATAACTATATTATAATCGCATAATTAAAGAAAAGACATTAATTATATAAAACAAATATTTAAAGTTTTAAAAAATAGGGCAAACGGATTTATGGATAATTTGCTCACTAAATAAGGATTTTTATGCAAGATAAAAAAGATGGATATACCTATAAAACCGCTTTATCTGTATTTTTAAACTCCAAGGAATCTTATGAATATGACTTGGATCATTTCGACATAGCATATCTTTACACCCTAGCAAATGTTCAAGATTTGTCCATTCATGTATGCAAGATGAAGCGAACTGAGTTTGCAATACGAGCCAGAATATCCGAAAGAAAGATCAGATCGATAGAAGAAAAACTCTCCCTATTAGGAATAATAATGATCAAAAGGGTATGGAAAATCAATTGGATTATACTTAGCAAAGTGATCGCAAAAGAACCAATTCAATGGAATTCAACAAGAAAGTCAACGGCACAGTGTGCCAGTGACACTAAAAAGTTATCCACAATTAGTAAAAAAATAGATCATTTATCAACGGCACAGCGTGCCAACGATAAAGTTATCCACAGTATCAACGGCACAGCGTGCCAACGATCAACGGCACAGTGTGCCAGTGATCAACGGCACAGCGTGCCAACGACAATAGAGATAATAGAAATAGAGATGTTAGAAAAAGAGAGTGGGGAGTCGGCTTCGCCTCCCAGCACACTTTCTGACTTCGTCCCTGACAAGCAACATCAAACGCTTTGCAGTAGATTAGGCCTAAGCCTGAGTTCTCAGGTAGAGCGGTTTAAACGGCTTCATCATGGAAGAGGGGATTTATGTTTAGCATTTGAAGATTGGCTGAAAGATAGCAGAGATTATAAGAACAAAAATAATACAAATTCAGTTCAATCTTCTGCGTCTACTTCTGGAATACAATTTTGGGGTCCTGGTCATCCTGGATGGGAATCGTTGCATTCAAATAGAAAAATAGTTTCTCCTGTAAATTAATTAATCAAGGAGTAATAATGAGAGAAAGACAATATGGACCTGCTAGTATGGTAGAAATTACTTATGGAGAAAATCCATGTAAAATAATTAAAGAAATCTATTATCCAGATTTGGCATGGACAAAATGCATTATGAACCCAATGGATAATTTAATAGCAAATAAATTCACCCATTTAAAATGTATTATGCGAAAACAAGCACCTAATTTATCTGAATTAGAAATTTTAAAAATGTTAAGCATGATGAATAAAGAAGATATTATGGATAAATTTTCAGAAGGATCTGGTTATGAAAGAGAAAAAATGGGAAGAACTTAGCAAAAAAAACAAATCTATCACAATGGCTAATATGAAAGCACTTTACGGAAATGTTGAGCCATTAATAGAAGAACCTAATATAAAGCCCAAGGTTAAACGAAAAAGGAGAGCCTACCCTGAGCATCAAATACAATGCGAAGTCGTCTCCTGGTACCGTAAACGGAGATTATTAGGGCATTCTATACCTAACGGCGGGAGAAGAAGCATGTTGCAAGGAAATAGGGAGCGAATGGCAGGGTTAACGGCAGGAGTCAGTGATCTATTCTTTGCTGAACCAAGAAAAGGCTACCATGGGCTTTATATGGAGCTTAAAGCGGCAGGGAAAAAGCCAACTGAAGAGCAATTATCTTGGTTAGAAGCTGTTAGCAAAAAAGGATACGCTGCTGAATGGTTTGATTGCAGTGAAAAGGCGATTAAATTTTTATCAGATTACATGGAGTTATAGATTAAAATTTATTATACGTCGAAAAAAAGAGAAAAAATCGACATAGCTTGAACATATGTCGATCCAATAAATATATTATTGTCAATAATCATAACTTTTATATAAGAAAAGACTTATAAATATCAATATTAGTATATCTATAAATATTTTTATTGATTTTTGGTAGTTATTAATCAATTGGATCACTTAAGTATCCTATTACATATGGATCTTTTGTAATGCATCTGTTGTGAATAATTACCAATTGAGTATTCCAGCCTATTCTTTCATCAAAAATATATGGTTTTATGATCAATTGATCTTTATGTGATAAATTAGATGAAATACATATTTTATCTTCTTCTTTCCTATGTTCTACCGTAATTTTATTGAAATTATTTATTTTATAAAAAAGATCTTCCTTGTCTGTCATATGAAATGATGTTTTTAACGATTCTTTTAAGGTGCTTTTGTGAAATCTGAAAGTTGGCATTATTATTTTACCTTTTTCATTATTTTCATTTTAATTTCATCTCTAATAAATCTATTAATATTTCTGGGACGTCTCTATATGCCTCACTTCCTTCTGGTCTTAACCATGATTTTACGGTGTGTTTACTGCATTTGAGTAGATAGCTTATTTTTAGTTGCGTTAGTTTGTAATCTTCCATAATCTTTCTTAGTTTTTGTTGTTTATATGTCATATAAATCCCTATTTAAATTTCATGTTCTTCTACTTGATAAAGATCTTTATCTATTGATTTTGAATATTCATAAGCAGTTTTTTCTTCATATGGTGAATATTTTATAAATTCTTCATTTTCTAAAAATACATGAACTATTTTATCATTTTTTTATTTCTAATTACATAAACTTTCATTTTAACTCCTTATTTAACATTGAATCTTACTTGGGTAGTTTTTTTAACATACATGTTATAAACGTCTTCATGATCTTTTCTGAATTCTGATTGATTAAAATAAGAAGATTCACAGTCAATGCGCTTAGCTATGACTTGTCCATATTTGTTTTTATATTCCTTATTTTCATTGAAATAATCATTGAATAGACCTTCTCTAACTTGCTTTAATTGTATTTCTAAGATCTCTATTTGATTCTTAATTGATTTATATTCATTAATTTGATCTTCTATTGTAAATACTGATTCATATGGGATTTGAATTAGTTTTGTTGCTCTCATTGTTATGTCTCCGTGTTATTAGTTAGATATTTATATTTAATTGTGTTTTCTTATTATTAATTAATTTGTATATGGCTTCTTCTTCATCTTGCCCGTATTTAATTTCATTTGATCCTTCATACCAAGCTAGATATCCTCGATCTTCGTCCCATGATGTTATTATATTGTTTTTCATATTTTCTCCTTTGTAATTTAAGTAGTGTCAGTCGTTACCTATATTGTTAGTTGATAAGACCATTATAGTATAGGGGTACAATGTACCCCATGTCAATGCGTTATCGCATATATTTTAATTGCAAATTCTTGTGCGTATAATTTGCAAATTTTGGGTGGGAAAATGGTTAGTCGTTGTTGTGAAGAAAGTGTAAATGCTATAATAGATTATTATTCATGTAATTACTGTGGTAAGCCCACATCATTAAAGGTTCAAGAAAATGGACATGTGTTATTACGGAAGATTGACAGGCGGAAAGAGAGAATTGGCAAGTCTTGCGAAGAGAGCAAAAATAATGCATGATGATTGCATGAGAAAAGATGATTATGATCCAATCAATGGCAAGAAAACATTCAAGCCTACTCGAGCAAATTGCTATAAAATAAAGAAAAATAAATCTCTGGATAAGGAATATTAATGTCAGAAACACATGAATATATAAAATGTAGTAAATGTCAAGGCATTAAAGAATATATGGGCATGGGATTAATTATGCATGACTGCCATGTATGTGAAAAAGTTGGTTATGTAAAAAGGCCAATTGATGACATTGCTATTCTTGCTGAAAAACAATTAGCTAATACCCAAGAAAAGATTGTTGATCATCAATCTGAAGATAAGGAAGTTCTACGTGAAACAATTATTGTAGAACGAAAAAAACCTGGACGAAAACCTAAGGTATCATAATGGCAGAGAAAAGAAAAGTTGGAAGACCATCAATTTATACTGAAGAATTGGGTGATGAAATATGCTTAAAAATTGCAACAACTTGCGAATCAATCCCTGATTTATGTAAGTCTAATCCTCATTGGCCTTCTGTGAATGCTATATATGAATGGCGTATTTTAAGGAAAGATTTTGGTGATAAATACGCCAGAGCAAAATCTTTACAGGTAGAATGCCTAGTAAATAAAGCTCAGGAACTTGCTAAATCTCGTGATTATTTTTACATAAATGACAAGGGTGAAAAAGTTCCAAATCCATGTTACGTTCCTGCTGCTCGATTAGAAATAGATACTATCAAATGGTTTGCATCAAAATTAGCACCTAAAATTTATGGTGATAAGATTCAACAAGAAGTAACGGTTAAGACGCATGAAGAATCTATCAAGGATTTAAAATGACCTTAGAAATTCCAGAATATTTTAAATATAATGAATATAGATTAGGTAAGTATTTAAAATACCCTGCAAAAGAATCTCTCATATGGAAAATTAAAACCTTATATAAAAAGGTTAAATCATTTGATACAGCTAAAAAAATGTTATTAGACTGTAATATAAAAACTCTCATTAAATTTACTGAAGATCATTTTCACGAAGTGAAATATTGTAAAAAAAGAGTTTTATACTTATTGATATTAATTAAAAATATTGTGGATGGTGAATATAATATCGGTGAAGAAAAAATTAATAAAATAAGAAGAATTATAATAAGATTAAGTGAAATTCAAGGGAAAAAATATAAATTAAGATCTTCCAAGGATTATGACTTGTATAAAGATGTATTGAATACAGCAGAATATATAATTATGGAAGATAAATATCCTCACTGGACTAGCGTAGAATTATCTTCTTTATGGATTCATATATTTTTATATAAAGAAAAAGAAGATGTATATTGGAATAGAAAAGCGAGAACTTTTATAAAAGTTCTTTCAAAGTCTTAATATAATGGGAATATTAAATGACAGAACTAGATGAATTAATCAAAAATTCTCCTTTATTACCAGATGGGAATCCCAAGTATATTTTAGCAAATAGAGATGAAGTGATGAGATTGGCAAAAGAATGCCTTGATAAGCATGAAGATATTATTGAAAAGCTCTCCAAGAGATAAATAAATGACAATAGACTCTTATGAATTGAAGATTGGAGCAAATAAAGACTATAAGTTTTTTATAGAACTTATTTATCATGGAAATGAGTGCATAATAATAAAAACATCTAACAATCAAGAAATTAGAGTTCCTCGCGATATACTGGAAAAATTCATAGGAATTATAAGATGAAAATTATAATTGGGAAATTATTTGGTCGTGAGCATATGCCTTTAGCAATTCAAATAGAAGGATTAGGATTCTTTGAATCTAAATTAGAGCAGAAAGAATACCGTCCATTCCCTGTTATTGAATTAAATGTAGAACAAATGATTAAACTGCGAGAATTTATAAATGATAAAATAGCAGAATATGATTAAAAATCTATAAATAGTATTATTAATTTTTTCAATTTATCTAAGACAACCTAATGTGTTGTCTTTTTTTATTTTAAATTATATAATTATCGAATAAATTATTTAATAAAAGGAAGAATGAGATGATGGTAGAAGTAAAGAATAATAATGAAAAAAAAATAAGATTACCTGCTTTAATGAAAAGCAAATGTAAAGATAATGTAATTATTTTTGTTATTGAAGAGAATGAGAATTCATACCTTGGTTTTGCGTTAACTCCAAGTGATGAATTTAATATTGGATATTATAGTAATTTATGGGACAAGAATTCATTTGAACAATTCGAAGGAATTGTAACAATAAGAAATCATGAATAGTTTATGATCCGACAATACTGAAATTTACAGAGTAGTCTTTTCACGTGAATAAAGATGAATTGTTTTGGGAAAATAGGATTACCAGTTTAATGATAGTAGCGACGCGGACAGTGACGCGATTCCTTGTCCTGAGAGGAAGCGAATATGGGGTCATCAGGCGTGAAAGCTGACAGTAGCGGGATCATATTGATGAGTCAGATATATATGATGAACAAGACACGATTATTCTAGCCGGTGCAATTCCGGCCTACTATCAACCATTTTATTACACATTAGGCGTTTACAGTGACACTATTTGATGTGTGGTACGCAAGGGCAGAATGTTTCACATGGCACGAAAAGGCAGAATGGTTCTCAACGTCATGTGAATCAGGAGAGGAAGCATGGTCAGCAGCATGGAAACAAGAAGCTGATGATTTAATAGAAATATTGGAATCTATGAATATTAAGGAATAATAATTAAATTAACTTCTCGTCAAGAATGGTTTAAAAATAGAATTAAAGATTGCTAAGGAGAAGTATATAAGCATAACAGATAGAATTGAGCCTAGAGAAACTTTAGATAATTTCTTAATTGATTATGAATTACAAAGAATAGCTTTTGTAAAGACGTTAGATTTTGTTAAACAAATTGTAAAAGATTGGGAATGCAATCTCGATCAGGCAGAAACTTTATTAAAAGAATTAGGTGAAAAATGAAACTCGAAGAACAAGTATGTTCCTTAGAATTATCCAAGAGATTAAAAGAGCTTGGTATTGATCAGGATTCTTTATTCTATTATATAGAAAAAACAACTGGACAGGGAGATGAAACTGAAATAAAAATTAAATATAAAAATGATAGTGATGAAAGTGGAGTTATTGATAAATGTTCAGCATTTACACTGTCTGAATTATTTAACTTAATGCAAGATTTAATGTGGAATTCATGGTTAAAAAATAGTGAATCTCCAAGATTAAGTTTTTGGTTTTCAATTCCTGATAAAATGGTTATTATGAATGGTTCATTTATAAACACCATATCCATGATAATTATAAATATAATAGAAAATGGGATTACATCAGGGTGGAAGATTGCTATCCCCACTTCCCATTCCAGATAAGCCTTTATCATAATAAGCCTTTATCGAGGAAAATTGGGGGATTGATATTATTAGTCACAATCTAGAAAAAATACCTGATAATATGGTTTCTGCATTCACTGCTTCGGAATTGGTAGAAATGCTTCCAAGTAAGATAAATGTGCAAGAAAATATATATTATTTAAGTATTTTAAAACAAGATTCTTATCAAGAATTTGATGTCAGATATTGGTCATTCTTAAATACTGGAGGGTTGAAAGATCCATATATTATTTTTATAAATAAAAATCTAGCGGATGCAATGGCAAAAATGCTGATTTATCTATTAGAAAGTGGATTAATGAAATTAAAATAATATGCCTTGTTATTGCGATATGCCAGACGAAAATGATCAAATTGAAATTGATCGTAGAGCAAAAGGTGATATTAACGATAATATTTGCAAATTATGCAAAGTTATGACCAAAGAACAAATGGAATAAATAAGCTCTGATCAATATAAAATAAAATGGTCTCATAAAATACTTTATGATTGGCATGTTCGGCTTATGATTGGCATGTTTAGCATTGTAAAGATGATATGGGGAACGGATTAATGAAAAATGAATAAATTATTTTGTAAATATTATTCAATATATAAGGCATTATATAATGATAAATAAAAGAGTTTACGATATACAGTCTCAAGAAGTTCGATTGCAACAAGATAATCCATTAAAAATCATCAGAGAAATAAAAAGACCGCCGAGATTAAGAAATTATACTCCTTTGATATGGGATAATGGCAATATATCTGAAATTAAAGAAGAGAAAAATGAAATAATAATCAAACCTAGCGGGAGATGTGTGATCTTATGAGAGAATGGATAAGTGTTAATTTTGCTGTTCCACCTGATGAAAGAAATGTTTTGGTTATAGCATTGTCCAAATGGAAAATGTCAAATGGAAAAGAAAGGCAAAGTTATAATATATATATTGCCAATAGAATAGCTTTTAAAAATGGCAATATTAAATGGCGATGTACAAGAGGAGGGTATATTCAAGATAATAAATCAGAAACAAAAGTCACTCACTGGATGCCGCTTCCGGAGGAGCCTAATGCCACTATTTAGATTTTACAGTTGCAAAAGAATTAAAGGAAGAAGAATGAATAAATTAAGAATAGAATTAATTCCTCGGCGTGAATGGTTAACTTCTAGAATAAATCAGTGCTTATTCGCAATAAAAATAAACGAAGAGACAGAAAATTGGGAGCAATTCATATATAAATGCAATAAATTTGCTAAAGAATTATTATATGCAACGGAAGAATGGGAAAAATGTTATAAGGATGAAGTATGAAATTTGAATGGGAACCTATTGATAATTGGAATGGTCGTTTAAAAGTTACTAGCGGATGGATATTGGAAAGATTGTCTAGTCATAAGAAATATTGGCTGAGTTTTATCCCTGTTACTTATGCAAATAATTCTGTAGTTTTTATACCTGATCCAAATCATGAATGGGAAATTGAAAAATGAAATTTGAATAAGAAGTGACAATTGAAAGTAAAATTGTATAGTAAATTTCAGAAGCTAAAGGAATTAGAAGATGAAGAATGGCTCAGTTGAAGAACGTCTAGAAGCTTGTGAAGAAATGATATTATTATTAGAGCGATCTATGGAAATTCTATCAGAAGTATATTATTTAAATACATTGCAATGCATTAAAAATTTTAGAGAACTGGGTATAGATTGTATAGCGGTTGATTCTTATAATTTGAATAATACAAAGGACAAATTGAATTGAATAAAGACAATAAAATTATTATCACTATGGAAGATTTAGAAGTTGAAACAGGTGCTAATGTAAAAATAAAAATTAATAAGGTATTCGGACCATTATGCGCAACCTCTGTAAGAGTTTATCTTGAATATAACCATAAAAAATCCGATTGGGTTGTAGAACATTTAGATTGGAAATCTAGCGATTGGGTAGAAATGGCTAGATGGGATTGTCAGGAGGGAATGGAAGATGAATAATAAAGAAATATTAGAAGAAACTAAGAAGTTATTAAATAGATCTGAAAAAGGAGTATTAAATAGAAAAATTGCAAAATTAGAGTCAATAATATTTAATGTTGAATCTTCTTTGACTCAAAGAATTATTGGAATTGAAAAACAAATGGAGTCCCATTCTATGGGTGTAAATAATGTTTATAATGAATTTAAAGAAATAAAATCTTTAATAGAAAATGATGAGATAAAAAAAAGTATATTTTTTTTAAAAGAATTAAAAGAAAATATAGACAAAAACAATAAATACATAGAAAAACCAGAAATTAAAGAAATGTATGAATTTATGAAAAATTTTCAGAATCAAATGGAATATTTAGTAGATTCAATAAAATCTTAAAAAATAAAGAAGATTATAAACGCTTAATGAAGCTAGAGAATTCTATAATGATGGAAGATAGAATAACTGTTTCAGACGTTCTTTTAAGAATAACTAAATTAGAGAATAAGTTGAGTAATTAATATATGATTAATAAATTACAGAATATACAAACTTTAAACAATATATTCATGTCTTATTTTCTTAATAAATGTGAAGAATTTGGAGTTGATTTTTATAATTCTCGTCCTACTGAAGAAATAACTAATCAATTTATTGGAAATTGTTTTGTAGAAGAAGATTTTAAAAATTATCCCTTTAAGCGTTACTTCCATCCCGGTAAAATGGTTATAGAGGATATTGATACTAATTATTTTAATAATAAAAGAGTTAATGATTTTTTAAATGAAGAAATGAGAATTGGGATAGCAGGAATTTCAAAACAGTTTTCTGATATATGTAAATTATATCCATATTCTGATTATATTTTTTCTGCATTACCTGACTATCCTCCGTTGATATCTTTTTGCGATAATGACCCGATGACTAATTTCAATGGTAGGGCAATATATGGGCAAACAATAGATGGAAAATATAAATTAATCTTTGAATTTCATTGTTTAATAATAAATAGATTTAGAAAAATAGATATTGATAACAATAATATTCCTATTGTTGTTGATGTTTTGCAAATGACAGATGAAGAAAAAGAAATATTTGATAAACAGCCTGAAGAAAGAGAATAAGCATGGATAATGAAGAACGCCAGATACGCATAAAGCTACGAGATGACTTTCGTCATTATTCTGCTAAATGTCTCAAGATTCGCACAAAATTTGGGGTTGATAAATTTTCAATGAACCGAGCTCAGTCATACCTGCATGATATTGTAGAAAAGCAAAAACGTGAGACTGGAAAAGTTCGTATCGTGATCTGCAAAGGGAGGCAGCAAGGATGTTCAACTTATATTGGTGGAAGATATTATTGGCTGGTTACTCATAATATAGGGACTAGAGCATTTATTCTGACTCATGATGGAGACGCAACAAATAATTTATTTGATATGACGCAAAGATATCATGAAAATTGCCCTAGATCTGTTAGGCCTGTTGCTGATACCAGTAATGCGAAAGAGCTTTATTTTGGTGGCCTTGATTCTGGTTATAAGGTAGGAACGGCTGGTAATAAGGGTGTTGGAAGGTCCAGTACTATTCAGTACCTTCACGGTTCCGAAGTATCGCTTTGGTCTAATGCTAATGAACATGCGAAGGGAATAATGCAAGCCGTACCTAATGCGCGTGGTACAGAAATATTTCTAGAGTCAACTGCAAATGGTATTGGTAATTATTTTCATCAGCAATGGCAATTAGCAGAGTCTGGAGAGTCGGATTTTATTGCTGTATTTTTACCATGGTATTGGCAAGATGAATATAGAAGAGAAGTAACCGAAGGTTTTACTAGAAATGATGAAGAGATTGAAATTGCAGATTTATATGGATTAGATAATGAGCAATTACAATGGAGAAGATATAAAATAACAGAGCTTTGTGTTTCAGGTGCTGATGGTGTAAAAGGATTCAAGCAGGAATATCCTAATAATGCCACTGAAGCATTCCAGGTGTCAGGTGAAGATACATTCATAAGTCCTGATTTAGCTATGAGAGCTAGAAAAACTGAAGTAGATGCATATGGACCATTAGTAATAGGCGTAGACCCAGCTAGATTTGGACAAGACAGAACCGCTATAATACGTCGACAAGGACGCAAGATGTTTGGTCTAGAGCGTTATGTAAAAAAAGACACAATGGAGATCGTAGGCATTGTTCATCGAATTATTATTAATGAGTCTCCAGATAAAGTGTTTGTCGATATTGGTGGCCTTGGCGCTGGCATCGTTGACAGGCTGCACGAGCTGGGCCATAGAGACTTAGTGGTCGGGGTTAATAGTGGATCAACTCCGCTAGATCAGCAGTTATATTTGAATAAGCGCTCTGAAATGTGGGGAGAATTTAAAAAATGGCTTCAAGATGAGCCTTGTCAGATTCCAGATAATGACGAATTACATGCTGATATATGTTCTACTCGATATAAGTATGATTCTTTAACTCGCTTAGTGATGGAGCCTAAGGCTGACATGAAGAAACGAGGTATTAGATCTTCAGATTGCTGTGATGCCGCTTGCTTAACATTAGCTTTCCCTATTGCTGCAATGATAGGACAATCAAAGAAGTCTGCCGAAAAAGCTAAAACCATTATGTCTACGTTCAAAAAAGCTCAACGTTTAAGAGAAAATGTGTTTAAATAGAGTTCAATAGGAATTTAAGAAATATAGAGGTTGGGTAGGGACTAGCTACCCAAAGACTTTGACACGACTATCATGCAGATCCAATTTATATTAATTAATAATGGACTGTCAATATGAATGATGATACGAATGTCAATGAATTAACTCGAATTAAGAATAATATAGAAAAAGCATATCAATATTTCAAGCCTAATTACGATAGATTCAATTATTTTCGTAAATTCGTATTTAACACTACAATCGATACTAAGATATCTGAACTATATAACACTCTAAAAAAGCCTGCATTAGAATTTAACATTCTAGAAGCTTATATATCTCGATTGCGTGGGGAGTTTAGCAAGCAAGAACCATCTATTGAAGTAATGGCTGGAGATGAAGAGCAAGTTGACCCTAAAGTTATTGAAACAGTGCAAGGGCATCTTAAACATATTCTAGATGAAGCAAATAAAGATGGATTTGAGTATCAAATATACACAGATACGTTGAGTGGTGGCTTCAGTGTTGGTAAAATATGGACAGAATATGCTCATGAGATGAGCTTTAATCAAGTAATTAAGATTGGCCGTGTATATGATCCTATTTTATGTGGATTTGATCCAATGGCTCGTCAACCTCACAAAGGAGACGGTAATTTCTCTTTTGAGCTTTTCCCAATGACCAAAAATGATTTCAAATCAGAATATCCAGATGTGAATATTGATAAAATGAAATTTACAGGTTCCATTGAAGGATTTAGCTGGGCTTATAAGTCAGGTAAAGATGATATAGTTTTAGTGGGTGATTATTATGAAAAGAAAAAATCAGAAGTAGAAATTGTTAATCTTTCTGATAAGCGTACGATGAAAATTAAAGATTATAGGAAACTTATAAAAAATTGGGATAAAACTGGAAATATTGAGCAGCCTCCAGTGATCGTTGGAAATCCAAGAAAAACTAAAATAGAGACTATTGTTAGAACTGTTGTTATCGATAATGCAATTATTGAAACAGAAGTGACAGATTATAAAATTCTTCCTCACATATTTTTCGATGGTAATTCTGCACTCATGCGAGATGAAAGAGGTGGATCTATTCATCAAATGACAAGACCTTATGTTTATCAAGCAAAAGGCATGCAAATTCTTAAGAATTTCTCAGGTGTATCATTAGCAGCAGAAATTGCAAATACAATTCAGCATAAGTTCAAAGTAGCACGTGAATCTATTCCAGAAGAAAGAGATTTTCAAGAAGCTTATCAAAATACGCAGAACGCTGATGTATTGGTATATAACTATTTAGATCCAAATCGACAAGACGTTACGTTGCCTGCTCCGCAAGAAATACAGAGAGTGCCAATTCCCCCAGAATTAACTGGAACTTTTCAAGGTGCTGATGCATTAACGCAAACTATATTAGGCAACTTTGATATGGATTTAGGTAAAATTAATCAACAACAAATATCAGGTATTGCTGTTCAAGAATCTATTACACAAAGCAATAGTGCTGCAATGCCTTATATAGTGGGATTTTTGCAAGGACTAGGGAGAATAATGTATGGATGTGTTGATCTTCTGCCTAAGTATATTGTTACTCCACGCACTATTCCGGTGGTGGGAATAGATGGCAAGAGATCATATCAGTCTGTCAATCAAGAAGGCGGCATTGAAATGAAATATGGAGATAATGCGCTTAATGTAAAAATTAAGCCTGGGGTGAATTTCTCTGTACAAAAATCGCGTAATTTCGCTACAATAGTTGCTCTACAACAATCATCTCCACAATTTGCTGAATTCATGGCAACTGAAGGAATGATGTTCTTATTGAAGAATGTGGAAATGCAAGGAATCGATGAATTGAAGATGGCTGCCGAGCAATGGCAACAGCAAATGCGTGAAATGAAGCAACAGCAAATGGAACAAGCAAAAAATTCTCCAAATCCTGAAATGATAAAAATGGAAATGATGCAGCAAAAAATGGAAAGTGATTCCAAGAAAAATGAGATGGATATTCAAATTAAAGCGGAAGAGCTTAAAGTTAAGCATATGGATGCTGAATTACGCCATGATGCAACAATTAAGAAAGCTGAAGCTGAAGAAGTGGCTGCTGCATTGAGAGTACAAGTTGAACGTATGAAATTACAGCATGAACATGGAGTTGATCATCATAAAGCTACTCATGATATGCGTGAGCAAGAGCATAAACATGCTAAGGATAAGGCAGAAATGGCATTAAAGCATATCGATATGGAGCATAAACATGCTAAAGATTATCGAGATGAAGAGCGTGCTAAAAAAGATAATAAAAAGGAAAACAAAATTAAATGAATGAAGAATATAGAATAGAGATTAAAGTTAAAAATAATCTATTAATAAAAAAAATAGAGGAAGCTGGATATAAAACAGTGGGAGAATTTTGTCGTTTAAATAATATGACTAATTGCACATCAAAATTAGGTGATATTATTAATATGAAACGATCTCCTTTAAGATCTGACGGGCAATGGCAGTCAATCATATTAAAATGTTCTGATATTCTCAATTGCATGCCAGATGATTTTTTTACACATGCCCATTTAACAACTATTCTGAAAACTAACACGCGTTCTATTCAAATAAATGAAGCTGAAATGAAGTTTATGTTAGAAAATAAACATAATTTATCTTTAGAAGAAGATCTTCACAAAAAAGATGGAGATAAAAAGCTATTAAATATTGTAAATAATAATTTAACTCCAAGAGAATCTAAAATATTAAATCTTAAATACGGATTAGAAGATGGCAAAGAGATGACATTAGGAGAAATTGGAGAAATGTTTAAAATAAGTGTTAGTAGAGTTAAGCAAATTGAAAATAAAGCATTAAGAAAGCTGCGTCATCCAAGAAATTCAGAAGAATTAAGAGATTTTATAGTGTAAATAACAAATTAAGGATAATAAATATGCAAAGAAATCAAGATAAAAATAACCATCATGCTAAAGAAGCATTTAATAAGATTGTAGATGCTTTTAAAGGTGATAGAGAGAAGGCTCAACGATTTATGGGTGAAAGTACTCCTGAGCTTCGTGGAGAATCTGCATATAGCATGATTGGCCAAGGTAGAGCTCATGAATTGAACCATAAGATTGATGAATTTAGAGGTAAGAAAAAATAATGATATTGAGTGGCCTTATCAGTTTTTCAGTAAATGCAAATAAAAGCATTGGCTAAGATAGGATATTATATATGTTCTATGTGAAACATTTTTTACAAAAATTAATTATATTATCAACAACTACAAGGAAATATCATGATCCATGCAATCCAAGACAACGTTAGACATTTAGAAATGCTCAATAAATTTGAGCCTCATTTTAAAGGTCTTTATGATGTATTAACAGAATTAGACAATACCCAGGATGTAATGTTTGCTATGCATGCAATTCGTACAGCTCAATTATGGGTTAATTCTTGCGTTGTAACAAGTCTTCGGCAAAATCCAGTTGTTAAGTCTAAAGAAGAGAAGTCTAGAATTCAAACTTTGTAATAATAAAGATCTATTGACAATTTAATGATCTTTGTGGTGTACTATTTGTACTCAGCTATGAGGCACAAATAGCCGTAGACCTTCAACGATACTGAATGAGCGTTATACCGTGACGGGGAAAATAGTCAAGAGGAGCAAAAATGGTAGAAGATTTAGAAGGTGGTAGCAGTTTAGGTCAGCAACCTGCATCTGATATGGGAGTTCCATCTCAGTCTCAGGAAAGAATGTTTGCACAATCAAAAGTTGAAGAATTGATCAAAGAACGGGTAGATAAGAAAGAAGCTCGTTTAAGACAAGAGCATGAGAAGGAAAAAGCTGAGTGGCACGCTAAGAATAATGCCCAGCAAAATTCTCATCAACAATCAAGTATGGGAGGAATGGAAAGCTTTTCCCCAGAAAGAATTCAACAAATGGTTGAAGAAGCAACGAGGAAGCAGCAAGAGCGCCTTACTCAGGAATGGTTAGTACATAACCAAGCTCAACAAGATGAGAATATATTGAATTCTTTTGTTGGTAAGTTGCAGAATGCTTCTGATAAATATGCTGATTTTGATGAGAAGGTATCCTCTCTTCAGTTAGATAAAATACCTAATATTATTAGGTTATCTGATGAAGTAGATAATACTCAAGATGTTATATATGACTTGGCTGAGAATCCAGGTAAATTGGGAAATATATTAGCCTTAGCTAATGATCCAAACACATCTCATCTCGCAAAAATTGCTATGAAACGTTTAAGTGATTCGATCAAACAAAACGAATTATCTAAAAACGTAAGGCACGCTTCAAATCCTCTTAGACCAGTTAAGCCCTCTTTATCAGGTACAGATAATGGCTCAAACGGTGTCAGTGGATTGCGTAAACAACCTTGGTTAAAAGTATAAGGGAAAGCGCAGGCCAAAACTAAGTTGGGCCATTATCTCTAAATTTCATTAATAAATGGAGATAGAGAAATGGCTCTTCCTAGTAATTTTTTACAAACCGTCCAAACTTATCAAGAATCAGAGTTAGCATATTTATTGAATTTATGTTGCTTTGTTAATACTGCTAATACTAAATTTAAAGACTTCGAAAATTTTGAAGGAAATTTGGGTGATACAGTAACTTTTGATTTACCACCACGCTATGTAACAACAGCTTCTTTAGTGGCAACATTTCAAACATCACAACAACGCGTACAAAATTTAACTGTAGATCAAGCAGTAAGTGCATCTTATGCTTTCACTAATCAACAGTTCATTTTTAACGTTCGTGATTATATGGAAAAATTTGGTAAATCAGCTGTCACAGAATTAGGTAATAATATAGAAGCAACTATTGCTAAAACTGCTAATTCTTCAGTTCAAGTTATGACAGTTAACGGCCAAGGACAATCTGTCCCAACAGGTGCATTGCATACTGAATCTGGTCCTTACCGTTTCTTTGGTGATGGTATTACGCCAATCAACTCATATGGTCAATTATCTAATATGTTAGCAGCTTATCGTAATTATGGTGCTGCAAAAGATAAAATTAAGGTTTATTTATCAGATATCGCTGTTCCACAAATTGTTAATACAGGTTTAAACCAATTTACAATTGATCGTGGCAATGAAGATGCCATGTCATGGATGGTTGGTAACTGGCTAGGTGTTGATTATTATCAGTCAAACTTATTGCCAATTCAAAATGCAGGTAATGTTGGTAACAATGGTCGTACATTGACATTAGTTAGCACAAACGATCCTACAGGTGCCAATGTTACTGCACTAACTTTCTCTGATACTACTGCTACAGATGCTAATGCAATCAAATCTGGTGATTTGGCTCAGTTCCAGGATGGTGTAGCCAATCAATTAAATATACGGTTCTTGACATTCATCGGACATGCTCCATGTGCTCAACCAGTACAATTTAGAGCAACTGCTGATGCTGCAACAAGCGGAAGTTCAGTAACCGTTAACATTATTCCAGCACTTTGTTGGCAAAATGGTAATGCAAATCAAAACTTAACTAGTGCTTTAGTTGCTGGTATGCAAGTTAAGTTTCTTCCTTCTCATAGAGCAGGTTTAATTGTTGGTGGTGATTCATTGTATCTTGCAATGCCAAGATTGCCTGACCAATCTCCATTCGTAACTGCAAATGAAGCAGATCCAGATACTGGTGTTTCTATGCGTTTATATTACGGTACATTATTTGGTCAAAATCAAATGGGTTGGGTTCATGATTGCGCATTCGGTGTAACAGGCGTTCCTGAATATCAAATGCGAATTGTATTCCCAGTAACTCAATAAAATTTAATTTAAAAGGATTTTGAATTATGACAGTACAACAAATTGTAAATTATCCATTTCTATACATTAATGGTGCCCAATTAAATTGGGTATCTGGAACTACTTTTACTGTGTCTTCTGGATTAGCTAGAAGTAGTAATAATGCTTTAGATATGAATATTGGTAATTTTAATGGTCAAGCAAATTCTGGAACCGCGGCTAACGTATTAACTACGGTTAACGCTGCGGTAGTAGGTGTTAATGGTATTGATACTGGATCATTGGCTGCTAATACATTTTATTATGTATTTATCATTGCTGATTCTACCGGTTTCAAGCCAACAGCTGCTTTAATGTCATTATCTTCAACTGGTCCTACTTTACCATTCGGATATGATTCATTTCGACGCATTGGTCAAGTATTAACAAGTGGAGCATCAGTTATTCTAGCATTTAATGTTAGAGGTAATTTCTATGAACGATATTATCAATATGACGCTCCAATTGTTGTAGTTAATGGTCTTGGTGCTGCTACTGCAACAACATTGTCTTTGTCTTCTGCAGTTCCAGTTAATTCTGCAAAAGGTCCTGTTTCTTTAAGTGCATCATTCACTGCAGCTACAGCAGCAAATAGCTTCTCAATTCGCCCAACAGGTGGAACAGGTTATCCTGTAGTAGCTTCTGCTCCAGTTGTAAGCCAAGCATTTAAGATTGCTCCCTTTAATGTTAATGCTCAATCTACTGCAGGCGTTATTAGTATTGATTATTTAACTTCAGCTTCAGGGGATGCTCTAACATTAAATGTTGTTGGTTATATTGATTACGTTTAATTGATGGGACTAGAGGATGTGAAGAATGGCTTATACCACCGTAAAGCTGATAACAAATGCTTATTATTTATCTGGTCTTGTATCTCGTAAACTGCAAACAGTTACAGGTGATCAGATAAGTGATGGATTAGATTTATTAAATGCAATGCTGGCGGTTAAGTCTGCAAATGTGAGATTGATACCATATTTTCAACAGTATAATTTTTCTGCTGTTGTGGGACAGGAGAAATATTTTGTCCCTAATATGGTATCAATTGAAACATTAACTTTTTATATTGGATCGGTTCGTTATTCAATGAAATCTCAAAAGCGTGTTGCTTATTGGGGTAATGGTCGAGTAGATGATATTAATTCTCTCCCCTACTATTGGCATCCTGAGAGAGTATTGGGAGGAACCGATTTATATATTTATTTTACTCCATCTCAAGACTTTCCAATGGTGGCATGGGGAAAGTTTTCCTTAGCTTCGGTTGCTTTAAATCAAGATTTATCCTTAACGCTTGATGCTTTTTATATAGAATATTTACGTTATGCTTTGGCAGAACAAATATGCCAAGACAATAATATTTCTATGCAGCCTGCTGCAATGCAAAGATTGAAAGAATTGGAATCAATAGTTATGTATATTGATGCTCCAGATTTAAGCAGTACTAATGTTGTTATGTATCCTAGGGATAGGGGCTTTGATTATTCAGATGCCAATATCGGAATGGGGTGGAGGCCATAGATGGAGTCCAAATAAAATTTAAATATAAAGAAAAAATTGATTATTTAAAGAAATATATGGGGTAGTAAATTGACTCAAACTAGATCTTCAGAGATAGCACAAGAATTCCCATTACAGATCGTTGGATCGACGGTATTTGGTCGTTATCCTGAAATTAGTGTTGAACAAACTTTAAATATGTTAATAGCTGATGATGCTTTAATTCCTTTTGCTGGATATAAATATCAAAAAACCCTTGGAACTTCTGGGCGCGGTATTTATTCAAGTATTAAATCAGATCTATTATTTGCAGTATATGACAATATATTGTTTAAAATAAATACTTCTATTAATCAAGTTATAGTTGGTAATTTAATAACATCAACTGGAGATGTTTTTATCTCAGAGGATATTATTAATAACATAGCTGTTTGTGATAAAGTTAATATATATATTTATAATTATGTAACTGGACAATTTTATATCCCTGGGACAGCTCCATATACTGGACCTTTAAATGCTACAATCACTCAATCAGGAAATATTGTTACAGCTAGCTCAGGAACTACATTTACTTCTGCAATGGTCGGTGGGACTATTTATTTTGGCGGTAATTTATCAGCTAAGATTATTTCAGTTACTGATTCAACACACTTAACTGTTAATATTAGTCAGACATTGACATCCCAAGGATTTTTAATACAACAACCGTTGGATTTTATTCCGAATAATATCACATTTCAAGATGGAAGATTTATTGCCACAAGTATACAAACATCTGCTACACCAAGTATTGAAATAGGACAATGGAGATTGTCAGATGTTAGAACAGTAACAGCTAATGGTGTTACAACAACATATGTTACATTTCCAGCAACGCCTCAAAAAACAGGATTGTTTCAAACAAAAGCTGATTCTCCTGTAGCCCCAGTTAGGTTTCCTGGACGTGGTAATTTATTACTAATAATGGGTAGCATTGTTACTGAGCCATGGACTGATTTAGGATTAGCTGTATTTCCTTATCAAAAGCAAACATCATATAACATTGATTATGGAACTATTAATCCATCAACAATTGCTTATTTAGATAATTTAGTAGCCTGGGTAGGGTATAATGAAAGGTCTGGATTGGTTATTATGTATACAACCGGGCAAGATATTAAATCTATATCTACTGATGGGATTAACTATAAACTTGCTCATGTTAATGCTCCTGAATCTTGTTATGCAATGAGTTTTAAACAAGATGGTCATTTAATCTATATGGTAACATTTTACGATCCTAGAGATAATTTTACATTTGCATATGATTTCTCTAGTCAGAAATTTTTTACAATGACAGATCAAAATCTAAATTATCATATTGCTAAGCGCATTGTTTTTTTTAATGATAGATATTATTTTATAACCATCAATGATGGTGATTTATATGAAATAAATAGTGAATATACTACTTTCCAATATAGAGATGTAGATGGAATTCCATCTATATATGATATTCCTTATCAGCGTATTACTCCTACTTTATCCATTCCTAATGGTGTTCCTGGTGTATTGAATAGTTCTGCTTTTAACTTTGAGCAAGGCGTTGACTCAGAAAATACTCAAGAGAGCATGAAATTAGCTAGTATTAATATTATATCTGGTGGATCTGGATATTCTCAGGCTTCCATATTATTAGAGGGTGATGGGGTAGGGGCGTTTGCTGAGCCAATTCTCTTATCAGGATCAATAGTAGGTTATAACCTACTTAGCTATGGAGTAGGTTACACATGGTGCTATGCAACCGTAATTGGTGATGGATCTGGCGCTAATTTGGAGCCTATATTGACATATATAAGAGTTTCCCCTAATGAAAGATACTTTCCTAGAATAGCTTTGTCGATGTCTTATGATGGTGGACATACGTTCTCTAGTTTTATGGAAAAACCAATTAACAGATCGGGTGATTATTTGGCAAGAAATGTTTTTTATGACTTAGGATATGGAAATAAATTTACACATCAGTTTAGATTTTATGGAAGAGGAAGATTCGTGGCTATGAATGGTATATCGAGTATATTCGTATGAATATACCTACACTTGATTTTGGTGGAACGCAATTTACTGACGATAACGGAATGCTAACGGATGTTGCGCAAAAATTCATGGATATTTTAGTGCAAGTATTAATGTTAAATGTTGGTCCAGAAGGGTTCGTGGTTCCTTCTCTTTCATTATCTAATATAAATATTGTGCAAAATAATCAGGATTTACAGGGAAATTATACTTGTCAGTTTGGAACAATGGTTTATGACACTGACAACAATCAGTTGAAAGTAGCTCTGAACAATGGATCAGGAATTCCAATATTTAAAATTGTAACGACTTCATGAGGTGATATATGGCAATGGATTGGGGAAATTTATTAACTGCTGGCGGTAAAGGTGCTGTAGGTGGAATAGGCAAATTATTTGGTGGAAATAATAAAAATCCATCTGATATTGCAGGTCAACATTTGGATAATATGCCTCCATTTATTATGAATCTGATGCGCCAATATGCAGAGCAAGGCGATAAAGCACGCGGTCCTTTACAAGAGCAATATCAGCAATTAATGAGAGATCCTTCATCTATTTTAAGTAACTTAGGGAAGGGATATACTGAATCACCGGGATATCAATTCAAGAAAAATCAAGCTTTAGATGCAGGTAGTAATGTTGCTGCGGCAGGTGGAATGTTAGGTAGTCCTCAGCATCAATTAAATGCGATGGATACTGCAAATGGCCTTGCCAGTCAAGATTATAATGATTATTTGCAGAATGTTATGGGATTATATGATAAAGGCTTATCTGGAATGGGAAGTGTTGATCAGCGCGGGTATGATGCAACAAAAGATTTCTCAAGAATGATTGAAGAATATTTTACTGGAAAAGCTAATAATGCATATGAAGGGCAGGCAAGCAAAAATGCTAGTAAGAATGACATGATGAAAATGTTATTTGATTTATTTGGCAAAGGTGCTACTGCTGCAGGTGTTTTATAATAAAAGGTGATATATGCCAGTTTTTAATCCAAGAAAATTAGATGCCAATGAAAGAGGCGGATTTGATGCATTAGGTGCCGTTAATTCATTTATGAATGGCGCTAGTAATTATAATGAATTAAAACAAGCCATTGCTGAAAGAATGATGAAAGAAGCTAAAGCTAAATATGCTCCACAAAGTGAAGAAGAACTATTTAGACAATTGCAAAACTCTGGGATTATTAAAAAAGCTGAAGCGGATGTAGCGCCTGAAATGCAAAGATCTCAATTACAAAGGTCTTTATTAAGTAATAAAATATTAGAGCCTCAAGCAAATCATGCTGAAGAAATAACAATGGCAGATTTAATTAGACAGCAATTAGGAAATAAATCCACTGGATTGGATATTCAAGGAAAACAGATTGATTTGCCATTTAGAAAAGAAACTAATATGGAAAATTTAAGAAATGCAATATATGGAAATAATATATTAGAATCAAAAGCATCAAATGCAAGAGAAATGGCGCAGGAAGAATTGCGGAGAAATAAGTTATCTAATAGAAATGATGAATTAGATATTCAAGGTAAAGAGGCTGCTCTCCCTTTCAAAAAAGACCAAATAAGAGAATCTTTGGAAAAATTAAGGACACAAAATAAAATAGATGCAGCAAAATTGCCTTATATTGATGAAATTATTAAATCTGATATAGAATCAAAAAAAGTATTAACTAATATAAGACTTCTCAATGCATCTGGAAAATCATTTACTAGTCTTCCAGTTGAGGAAAAGGCATTGCTTTTGTCTCAAGCAAGGGCTATGGGATATTCATCAGAACAAGCATCTGATTTATTTTTGAAAAACTTTAAATTACCAGATTTAGCTGAATTAAAAGGTTTCGACAAAAATGATCCATCTTCATGGCCTTCAGCTCAATATGCTCCTACAAAGAAAATTGTATCTCAATTGCAACAATCTAATATTGCTAGAGCTGCTGTAGATGCAGTAGAACCAAAAATAAATGAATGGATGGCTCCATATGCATCTACAATTAAAGGTTATTCACCAAAAGCTGTACTAGAAGGAATCACAGGTGGAAATAAAGATTCACAAGCTAAAGCTGCTGCTGCTGGATTTTTAATGTTTGATGATCAGATGCAAAGATTGAAATCAGGTGGGGTAAATCCAGGGGTAAAAACATTAGAACATGCTTTAATGTCTTCTATGGGTAATTATAAAACTCTTCCTATATTAAGAGATCCAATAGTATTTAAGAAAACTCAAGAATATATTAGAGAAGGATTAAATGATATTAATAAAGCTGAAAATGAAGCCATATTTAATATGAATAAAATAAAAAAATCAGCAGAGAAAAAAACAAAAGATTTTTCCAAAATGTCAGATGATCAACTTTCAAAAAGATTAGCTGAAATACGAGGTAAATCATGACAGAAGAAGAGCAAATAGAAGCTGAATTAATTGAAAGAGAACTAAATAAAAGAAACTCTTCAAAGAGAAATAATCTATTTAATAAAATAGGTGAAAGTGTTAAATCTAATCCTATAGGTCAGGCTGGTCTTGGTTTTGCTCAAGGTTTAGCCGATGTAGCTCCAGCAATAGGTAATCTAGCAATAAAAGGATCAAATTATGCCAATAAAAATAATATTCCAGAATTTAAAGGATTTCATTTTGCCCCTGATACATTAGCATCTAAAGGTGGAGAAATTGGTGCTTATCTTGTTGGTGGAGGATTATTAAAAGCAGCTTTAAACTTGCCAAAAATTGCAAAAGGAGGAGAAGTCGCTATAGATTTATTAAATAAATTTTCAAAAGGAAGTCCTCATCTTGAAAAAATAGCAAATGCTTTATCTTCTAAAACTGCTAAATATATGGGAGGAGGAGCGGTAGTGGGCGCTCTTCAATCTCCTGAGAATCAAAAAACTGGAGCTTTATTAGGTGCTGCTATTCCAGGAGCTTTTTCAGCAGGGAAAGTTATAAAAAATAATGCAAAACCTATTTATGAAAAATTAACTGATATGTTTTCACCTGCTAAGCATGGCAATAAATTATTAGAAGATTTAAGTCATGGAGCTAAAGATCTTGTGCAAGCAGATAAGATGATAGCTAAAGATTTACGTAAAGGATATGAAGGTCGAATTGCAGAAACAGAACCTTATTTCTCTCATGCTAAAAATCTGGCAGGCGAAAAGAATATATATGAAGCTTATAATCCTTTGATGAAATCTGGGATAAATAAAGAAGAATCAATGATCAATAAACTTGAAAAATTTAAACTTGGAGAAATATTTGATAAATTTAAATCAAAACCTAATTTTTCAAATGCACATGAAATTCAAACTGAACTTGGTGTAAGAATAGGAGATCTTAAATCTATAGCTCATAAAACTCCAGAACAAAGATCAGAATTAAATTCATTAGTATCGATTAGAGAAGAGCTTAAATCAGATATTAAAAACATGTTGAAAAGACACGATGAGATATCAAATATCCCAGCATTGCCTGCATATGAAAAAGGAATTGAACTTCATAGAAAACATGTTACTCCTTATCTAGAAAATAAAGATATAAGAGAAGTTACTCGTGGTGGGAAAGAATATATAGATGATATATATAAAGCATTTGAAGATATTGCAGGAAAAAAGAACAAAAAAACAGGAGAATTTTCTCAATCTAGTATTAAAAAGATTTTAGAAGATATGCCGTCAGAAATACAAGAAAAATTGTTATTTAGTAGATTAGGTGGTAGAAAGTTAGAAGATAATCCAAAAGAATTATTAAAAGAAATTAAATTAATTAAAAATGAAGGTAAATTTTATTTAAAAAATTTAGAAGATAAGTTTGGAGTTGTTTCTAAAGCACAAAAAAATAAAAAAATAATAAAAAGAGGAGCTTTTGGCGCTGGAAGCGCCATAGCTTTAGAATCTGGAAGACAGAAATTGATAGGAGATCATTAATATTTTGATTATTTCAATAAATATATTACTCCATATACAAAAATTAACATTAATAACCATACGGGGAATGTGGGGAAAATTGTTATTGATAAAAGTATGGTCATTAAAATTACTATTATCATTATTATTAAAACAATCCAATCCATTTATATTTCCTCTTTTTATTAATTATATATTCGTTATCGCATATTCGATTATAGATAGGTTTAAAAATAAATCAATATATTTATATAGTAAAAATTATCAAATAATTTATTCAAAGGACTGAATTAACATGGCAACTTTTAATCCTACAAGATATGTAATTGCTCCTAATCTACAATGTTATTTCGTAGATAAAGATACAGGCTTGCCATTGGCGGGTGGTCAAATAAATACTTTTACAAATAATACTAGATCAGTTAGAAAACCATTATATACTTTAACTCCATCTGGGTCTGATTTTACTTATACTGCACTGGATAATCCTTTGATTCTAAGCGCAGTAGGAACTATTGTTGATGGAAATGGGAATGATATTGTTCCTTATTATGATACTGAAGATGAAGAAGGGAATCCTGAGAATTACTATATAGAAGTTTTCAGCGCAGGTGGAGTTCTCCAATTTACACGTTTTGCATGGCCCAACGTGGGATCAAGCGGAAGTTCTTCTGCAAATGCATTTGGATATAATTTTGTTAGAAATCCACAGTTTTATAGCTGGCATAATACCACATCATTTACTAATGTTGGATTAGGTTCCTTAACAACAAATGATTATATAGCTGATGATTGGTTATATCAGCAAGATGATGCGTCTCAGACTATTAGTTTTACAAGAGGATCATTTGGGACTTCTGATTTAGTAGAAGGGACTCCAGCTTATTATTTAAGTTATACATCATCTGGTGGAGCTTCTCAGACTATAAACAATTTATATCAAGTATATCAATCTGTCACAACATTAGCAGATCAAGCTGTATCTGTTAGTTTAAATGTAAGGTCATCAGTTGCAACGAGTTTAACTGTAAATTTAGTCCAACATTTTGGATCTGGTGGATCTCCAGACTTTACTACTCCATTAATAACAAATTTTAATCTAAATTCTTCATTTAGAAAGTTAGAAAGTGCAAATATTATCATTCCTTCTATTGCTGGAAAAACTATTGGGACAGGTGGTGACGATGCAGTTTATTTGCAAATTGTCTTACCATTAAATCTTGCTTGTACTGTAGATATTGTAAATGTTCAATTGGCGGTAGGAAGTGTAGTTCCAGCTTTTCCAATTAGAAGCAATGATGATCAGAATAAAGCTACTAACTATGATAATCCAAATTCTATATTTCTAACAGGTGATGTTAAAATGACATTACGTAATTCATCTGATCCAGGCTGGTTGATGATGAATGATGGAACTATTGGTAATAATAACTCTGGAACAGATTCTCTTCATAATAAAGGGTTACAATATAAATCTCTTTATTCACTCATTTGGAATAATGTTCATAGCACTCAATTTGCTCCTTTATATACTTCATCTGGAGTATACATTTCAAATTATGGAGTTAGTGCTGATGCAGATTGGTTAGCTGGAAATAGATTATCTTTAACTAAGGCATTAGGAAGAGTACTTGCTGGAGCTGCTCCTAATAGTTATTCAATAACAATTCCAATTACATCTGTTACAACTAAAAATATTAATATTCCATTTAGTTCATTTGAAGTAGTTTATAATGCAACTCCTATTAAATTTTCTGGAACATTGCCTACTACTAGTCCGCAAATAAATACAACTTCTACTTATTATTTAGGTTCAGTAGGATCTGGAGGAGTATATTTAAGTGCTAGTAATGCAGTAAATGGAGTTGGTGGAGGAGATATAACTTTTACTGCTGGATCAACTCCTAATTTCTTTATGATAACTGCAGGTGGATTTTCTTCAACATTGGGGCAATATTATGGAGAAGAAAATCATAATCAAATATTGTCTGAATTAGTAAATCATACGCATGCTTCTAATTATCCACAGGTTGCTAATGCATATCAAATATCAAATGCAGCAGGATTCAATCCATCAGCTCCAGCAACGACTAATTTAACAACAGCAACTGGCGGTAATACAGCATTTAATGTTATCCAACCAACTACCTACATGAATGTAATGATAAAAGTTTAATAAATTAACAAATAAAAGGAATTATACATGGCTACTAAATTCAATTTAAGTCGAGATATTAATGGTTTTAACGGTTTTGGTGTTCCATTCAGCGATACATTATACGCTACTAATTTAACAACTGGAGCAGCTCAATCATTAGCTGTTCCTTTAGTTATGGGAATGGGTGGAAATGGAATTTATAATGGTCCTGAATATATAGCAATATTCAGTTTTGAACCTGGTTCGAATGTTTGGGTTTCTAATGGTGGAACAGCTGCGACACCTGGATCTTCATTTGCTTTGTCTACTTCAGAACTTAATCCTGCAGCTAGATTTGTAAAAGGTGGTGATATTTTAAGTTTCATTACTCCAGATAGCTCTGCATATGTTGGAGTAGCATTTTATGTACTCAGTTAATTGGCGGATAGGAATTGTTAATAATCCATTAACAGTAAGCGTCTATGTGCAAGATAACAGTAATCAGGGGAATTCGCCACCTCCTGGATCTGAATTTAGAATTACAGATGCTTTGCAGATGAGAATTACTGATGCTGGCGATAACAGAATAACGGATTGAGGTATACAAAATGGCAGACGTTAAAATTATAGATCTTAATCCATTAACTACTCAAGATCTTAATGATTTATATGAAACGAGCAAAAATGGAAATGGAAGCTTCAAGGAGACTCGTCAACAACAAATAAATTACTTATTGAGTAGAAATAATGTTTTTTCTGGAATTAATGTAAATACTAAATCTATAGGGTCAGTGGGCCTTCCTGGAGTTATTAGCGCAGCAAATATGGTAGAAAATATAGTCACAATGCTCCCTACTGGAAGTGGTCAAACAGCCACATTTGATAGCGCTGCCAATATATATAGTTTATTAGGAAGTCCATCTCAAAATGTAACGTTTAATTTCACATTAATAAATATTGGTAATTTTGATATACCATTATCACCTGGATCAAATACTTTATTTAATAATATGCCTTCAACTACGCTGAAAGTTGGGCAAACATTTGATCTACAAGGAACATTCACAGGTATATCGCCATTAGTTTTAATTATTAGCGGCGGAAATCAAACTCCTAATAGAATACCGGTAATAACGGAAACAACGACTGCTAGAACATTATCTTCAGTAGATATTAATAGTTATATTAGAACAACAAATGCTGCTACTGTATCAATAACAGTTACATCTGGAATATACAGTATTGGTCAATCTACATCATTTTTTACTGGTGGCTCAGGACAAATCAGTTTTATTGCTGCTGGAACGACAATTAATAGCAAATTAGGAAATTTAAAAACAAATACTACTGGATCTGCAGCATTTTTAATTTGTACTGCAGCAAATACTTTTGATTTAATTGGCGATTTATCAGTATGAACTCTCAATTTATTGGATCTTGTCAAGATAACTATTCTTTACCAATGGATTTGGTTTCTGGATGGCTAGGGGTATGGTCATTATCTAGATTATCATCAAAATATACTGGAGTAGCATGCAATGTAAGAAGAAGCTCAGATAATGCTACTACTGACGTATTTTATGATCAATCTGGGAAAATAAGCGGATCTTCCATTATATCTGCAGGAGGTTCATTATCAACCTGGACATCCACATCAACACTTTTTATTACTTCGATGACAGATTTGAGTGGAAATGGCAGGAATTTCACAACAGCTGTTACAGCAAATCAACCTACATTAGTGTTGAATTCTTTAAATAGCCAAGCAGTTGCAAGATTTTCTGGTGCTCAGCAATTAATTCTAACATCTGCATTAAATGTTCAATGGAATACATTATTTTGTTTGCAAAATATTCCATCCTCGGCAAATAGGGGAGTTATTTTTGGAAATTTTACATCTATTGCAGCAAATAATGCTTCAAATTATGAAAAAGAAGCAACCAATGTTTCTAGAATATTTTTGGTTAGTTCTGATCTTTTAGTAGGGTCAAATACTTCTTTATTCGGAGCACCAAACGTATTTTCTTTTATTAGAAATACAGCAACGCCCCAAAGTGTTTGTTTTGTTGGAAATGTACAAGATACCACGACAACATTTGTAGCTACAAATGTTACGAATACAACTCCTCATGGGATGGGGGCAGATATGAGAACGGCATCTCCATCAACATCTGTTCCTTTGACTGGAGATATAACTACATTAATGGTTTATCAGGCACCTCTTACATTTGAACAAACTTCTCAAGTATCCAGAAGCCTTGGTCATATTGGAGGATTAAACATATGATTATTAAATTTACTAAAGGTGTAAAATGGCAGATATTAAAATTGTAAATTTAAATCCTCTTCTAACTCAAGATTCTACTGATATATATGAAGTGAGTAAAGATGGGACAGGGAGTTTCAAAGAAACTCGTGCTCAGCAAGCAAGTTATATATCTTCAATTATTTCTCCTACACAAACAACAACTAATTATGTTGCAGGTGCAACAATTACGGCTGCTTCCATTAAAGGTGGAGTATTAATCTTTACTCCAACTAGCGCTCAAACTTATACACTAGATACAGCAGCAAATATTTACTCTGCTATGGGTAGCCCTGCTGTGAATTCTTTTATTAACGTTAAATTAATTAATAAAAGTAATTTTATAGCTACAATTACTAAATCAGATACAAATTTATTGATATCAGGCGTTCCAAATCTTTCCCTTAATGCTCAGCAAACTTATGATTGGTCATTTCAAGTGACAAGTGTTTCTCCTGTTCAAATAACAATAAATGGTGGGACAAATTCTCAATTTGCGAATATAACAAGTGGTAATATTTCTGGAGCAACTTTAACTAATGTTACATTATCTAGTCCAAAATTATTAGAAACTACTAGTACAGTAATTGCAGGAGTTGGCGCAGGTGGGTTAATAACTTCATCCACTAATCAAGATTTGGTTGCAATAGGGGCATCTGCTGGGGCCTTGGTCCCTAATACTCCAACTAATCAATCTAGATCAGTATTTGTAGGAAATTTTTCAGGATCTCATTATACAACATCTGGAGCATCAAATGATCAGCATGCTGGATTTGGGTATTTTGCATTAGGAAACTTAACAACAGGTAAAACTAATACTGGATTAGGAGCAGAAGCATTGCTCTCTTTAACAACAGGAAGCTCTAATACATCTGTTGGAAATAGTGCCAGTGGGAATTTATTAAATGGAAATAATAATACAGTATTAGGGACTTTCGCTGCATCTGGAATATCAAATTGCACTTATTCTAATTGCACTTTAATAGGGTATTCATGCTGTGGCTCTATTAATTCAGAAGTAAATACAGTTGTAATTGGTGATAATGCAGGAGCGACATTATCTACAGGAAGTGGAAATGTTCTAATAGGCTCAATATCGGATGTCTCCAATGCAACTTCTATTAATAGAATAGGAATAGGACAAGGAGTAGTAGTATCCAATGATAATCAAGCTGTAATAGGAAATGGATCGATAGCATCGATTATATCTAATAGTTCTTCATGTACTTTAGGATCTCCAACAAATCCTTTCAATCTTCTATATATAGGTGGAATATTTTCTACATTGCCTTCTGTATCTACCGCTCCTTTTGTTAATGTTTCTGTATTGTCTACTTATGTTGGAAGTGGAGTCATTTCTTCAACTGATATTGCAAATAAAACTATTGTATTGAACCCAACATTGGCAACTACTTATACTCTTCCAACGCCGGCATCTATGAATACTTCATTAGGATCTCCTCCTCCCAATACTGCATTAGAAAACGTAACAATAGTTAATTTATCATTATTTGCTGCAACTATTGCGGGGGTAACTGGTTTTTCAACTTCAACGGGTTCAAATGTGATAATTGCAGCAGGTGCAACAAGAAATTTCAAAGTAATGAAAACAGGAACAGGCCCAACATTTGTTTTGTATTGATAAAAAAGGAATAACAATGATTAATAATGTAATAAGTTTAATAAAAGATGATGAAGGGTTTAAGCCATTTGCTTATGATGACGCAACAGGAGAAGAAGTAAAAGCTCCTGTTGGAAAGTTAACATTTGCAATAGGATGGAATATTCAAGATAACAATATAACAGAAGAATTTGCAGAGATGATTCTTAATTATTTTGTAAAAAATATAACAAATGATCTATGTGTTAAAATAGATTTTTTTACACCTTTAGACCTTGTTCGACAGGCTGTATTAATTAATATTTGTTTTAATGTAGGATTAAATGGATTGCTTAAATTTAAAAATACATTAGCATTGATAAGATATAAAAAATATGAACAAGCAGGGATAGAATTATTAGATTCAGATGCCGCAAGAAAGCTTCCTAAACGTTATAGTAGGTTATCTAAAATGTTAATTACTGGAGAATGGCCACAATGAGCTGGGTTGATGTCGGTAAAAAAATTATAGAATATGGAGCACCTGTATTAGGGTTTACCATAGGTGGACCTGCAGGAGCAGCATTTGGAGCAGGTGTAGCAAAAATATTTGGAGCTGATCCAGTTGATCCAGCTGATGTGGTTGCTAAGATTCAAGCAGACCCAGATGCTGCAACTAAACTTAAACAATTTGAATTGCAAAATAAAGTTGATATGGAAAATTTGCATATAAAGTCCATTGAAGACCAATTGAATTCTAATGTCTCATTAGCTAATGCGGATTTAAATGATGTTCAAGAAGCTAGAGAAATGGAAATAGCTAAGGATTCTTGGGTTCCAGAATTTCTTACGGTTAGTATATTTATTGCTATATCATTGTCATTAGTATTGCTTTTTTTCTTTAAAGTTCCTGATGAGAACAAAACTTTGATTATTGGTATAGTTTTATTATTAGGATGGTTATTTATGGTATGTTGTAGATTTTGGTTAGGTGGAAATATACCAACACTGCAGGATATTGAAAAACTAAGAGGAAAATAGATAATGAAAAAATTATATATATTCTATTATATATCATTATGGATACAAACTATTGTTGTTTTATGTTTAATTGGTATTTGTATTAGTGATCATAATAGAATAAATAATACATTATATAATATAGAATCATGGATTTCATATTCACAAACAGATCAAGATAACACTGATAATATAAATTCATCAGTGCCATCTATTATTATTTAATAGTTTTAAGAGAATAAATCAGGTAAATCGCTGTCTATAAAATTATTTTTTATAGATGGTGATGATACTACTTTTATATAATCTTCTACTCTATTCCATTTTTTACCATTTTTATCTGGTTGTGTAATTATTGATACTATTACTTCTTTATAAAGACAATCTTTTGCATATATTTCTCCAGAATCATATTTTTCTTCCATTCCTGAAGAATAAAAGAAATGCTTTAATTTAACTGGAAACGATTCTAATAACCAGTCACTCATTATTCTTGTTTTTCCATTTGAATCATAAACTTTTAATTTTAATGAAATCATTCCATTTCCATTTTTATCTTTCCCATCAGATGCTTCAAATATATCAGCCTTATATTCTCCATCTGTTATTAAATTCAATTCTTCTAATTCTTTATCTGATCTTGGAGTAAATTTCACTATAATTTCCTTTTTAAGTTATAAATAATATATTTGTACTTTGTTATCATCTGTTACAAAAACTAATGCTCCACTTGTTGTTTTTTCTTCATAATTATTATTATCTTTTGTGCAACCACTAAATAATAGAATTAAAGAAAGAATATAATATTTCATAAAGAAATATCCTCATTTTCATATTCTTCTATTCTTTTTGAAATAGCTAATAGATCATTATCTATTAATCTTGGGAAACATCCCATTGAACTTTTAGCCATATGAATTCCATCATTATTAGTTAGGAATTTATAATTTCCTTCAGATACTATTGTATGAAATACATAGGAAAATTTACCTTCCAAATTTATATATTGATCTATCATATTACCTACAGTCTTAGGCTTAGTCTTTCCTTGTTTATCTGTTTCTATGTGCATCATGGAAAAACAGAATAAATTATCTCTTAATTGATTAACAAGTTCAGTTGCTGTATTGAATTCTGAAGCTATCTCACTAAATCTATCATACCCTTTTATAAGAGCCCTTCTCATGAAGCCATTCATAGCTACATACCCTAAATCATCCAATATAAGATATTTTATTTCGGGACGTTTTGTATTTACTAAGTTTATTATACGTTTTATTTGAGAAGCATCATCTGTGCAATAAAAATTTCCTTCATTTCCATCAGAGCTTAATTTTATATATGATTTTGCAGAACCTCTAAATGGTAATGGCTTTCCTATCACATTTAATATAAATGTTTCTTTTGGAGGCAAGGTTCTAATTGAAGTAGATTTTCCAGTTCCACTATCTCCAAGTATTAATATAGAGTTATTCATTGTTACTTTCCTTAGTTAGTCATTATTATTAAACACAAATACATTAAAAATACGAATACTGCAGACCATATTACATTAATAAAATTGTCACTTGTAAATATTTTCACTAATTAATTCCTTTTAATTATTTAATAATAGTTCCTTTTATTATATTTTAATAATTTATGGCAATATTCCACATATTATTAATATGTCTTTAACATGATTTTCTAATCTAGGAGGGGTTTTATGTAGAATAAGATTTACACAAGAATTAAAAAATATTTCATTATCTCTATTTTTTTCTATATAATTTCCAATTTCAGGATAACCGATTTCTTTTAGTATTTGTCCTACTGCTAAATATGCATCATTTGCCATCTCTTGTTACTCCGTGTTGTTATTTAACAGTAAATATGATAATCTATCTGAAATCGCATGGCAACAATTATTTGGAGTTTTTAATGAAAAAAGTTGGTTCAATAAAAGAATTTAGAAAAGAATTTAATATTTCTCAGTCAGAATTATCCAAAAAAACTGGCGTTTCTCAATCTCTTATATCTAATTGGGAATCAGGTAATTGGAGTTTTAGCTTAAAGAATTTCATAAAAATAAGAAAATTTATTAATTTAAATGGTTACGACATAGATTTTATATAAAAAAATGCGCCTTAAAGAAGGCGCTAAAGCTATCACGGACTAACTTATAACAAGGAGGTTTTACGACGAAATGGAATTTCAACTACATTATATTATTTGAATATTAATACTGTCAATATAATGTTTAAGATCTTTTAATTTATATTTTTTCTTTCCATATTTAAATGTTTCTTGACCATATAAATAAGCACTTTTAACTATATCCTGTCCATATTTGCTGGAAAGGAATTTTTTAATTATATGATCAAGTTGCATAAATATTACTTCTTATTTTCTTTCTTCATAGTTTTCTTTGGTTCGGATTTTGATTTTACAAGCTTAGATTTATCCTTAGCTTTTACCATTTCCTTGCCTTCTTTCTTTTCAATTTTACTAACAGTTTCCATATGCTTAATAGCTTCTTTATGCAAAATATTAGCTTTTTCAATATGCATAGATGCTTTTTTCATAGCGGATCGTGCTTTTTTATGTGACATGTACTTATTTTCCTTTTGGATTAGGGAAGAATTCTCTTCCATTTTTTTGCTTAGGCTCTAGTGACTTGCATGCTAGCAATTTACTGTGATCCTTCATAGTATTCATTCCGCCATCTTTTTCTTTCATCATTGGATTGGCTTTTGAACCTTTCTTCATAGTTGGTTTTTCAACGAACATAATTAAATTCCTTTTAATAAATTGATATTGCAATGACTGTATAAAGTATAGCTTATTTCTTTTTCTTTTTCATAGTTTTTTTATTAGCTGATTTCTTCCCTTTCGCTTCGCTATAAGCAATAGCAATAGCTTGCTTCTTGGGTTTTCCAGCATATATTTCACGCTTAACATTTTCACTAAAACCCTTTTTAGTTTTAGCCTTAGCGCCTTTAACTAATGGCATATAAATTCCTTTTATAAAAAACTGGGATAGAAGGACTCGAACCTTCGACATAGCGATTAACAGTCGCTCTCTCTACCAACTGAGATATATCCCAACAATCATTAATTAATAGTTTTACTAAAATGTAAGTTTAATCCAACTTGAGCATAAGCACTTGTTGCTGCGGCAACTAATGATATCTCAAATACATATTTAGCTGCTGACACATTCAAGAAAGCAGGGGTAGTAACAGCTAAATTAGTTAGATAAGAGAAAGTTTGTACTGCAGTAGATAATGATCCTGTTAAAGGAATATTAGTAATAACATTAGCAGCGTTATTAGTATAAGAAACACTATATAACGCTCCTGTGTGTGTTGTCACTGCTAATACACCAATATCATAGATAACATCAATACTTTGTAATCTAAAGCCTTTGTTAGCCGCAGCTCTTAATTGAGGAGTAATATCGAATCCAGTAACGGATGAATCAGCAGCCGGAGTTTTAGCATTAATGTAATCGCCTGCTCCATTTCTTTGAATAGACCAAGCACCCGCTGTATGAGCAAGAATACTTTCTAATCCAACGAATTGTTGATAATCACTAACGATATTTGCAGTACCCGTTATTTGTCCTGTTGTTCCATTAAATACTGCTATGTCACCGCTGTTTACAGGTAATAAAACATTTCCAGTATTAACATATAAAGATAGAGTTATAATTCCATTATTAAATGTTGGCAAAAGTTCAGCAAAAGTACCGGTTCCTGTTGATGGTGAATAT
>Ga0209112_10000007_pt1 | contig 34725 bp, 47 predicted proteins | sample TexAe_OM3H0_O3_FD_187947 | JGI IMG/M metagenome (GOLD analysis project Ga0209112, IMG submission 187947) | Forest soil microbial communities from Davy Crockett National Forest, Groveton, Texas, USA - Texas A ecozone_OM3H0_O3 (SPAdes) (version 2) | ecosystem: Environmental > Terrestrial > Soil >...
AGCCTTTGTTCTGATTCTAGATTTATTTAAAGTAAGCATTATCCCTGCTACAGATTTCGTTAAAGAAATAATAATATGCATTATATTGCCGATTACTATTAGTATATCTGTCTTAACGGCCTATCTTTACGCTCCTACTGGAATGGGGCGGGACTGGGTCACGACGAGGATGTGGTCATGGAAGTCGCACGTTAGTAGCTCTGAGTATCTCCGTTTAATTAAGTCCACCTACGTGATCGCTAGCTAGAAGTAGTCTTAGTACTCCAGCTGAATTAATAGAATCGCCGCCTCTTACTTGATATAGTAACATGTCCGAACTTGTCGACACATGGACACATGGGAACGTGATCGGAGGATGGCGTACTTGAAATTCTATTTAAGAGGGATTTTATTATTGAACTATGAACGTTTACCGTGGACAAAAATCAAGTCACATGTGCAAAGGCAACGGTGACTCGGGCACCCAGAGGATCACTGAGTCATGACTGAGTCATGACGCATGTGTCTGAGTCACAACCAAGGGGTCCACAGTCATGACCAAGCATGACTCGGTCACACCCCAAATACCGAGTCGCTGCTGACTCATGTAGGCCTCAGGCACGGATCAGTCGCTGGATCAGGTGTGCTCAATGCGTTGAATCAGTCATGACCCTGTGGTAACCAAGTGGTACCTGGTGTGTGAGAAGGCGCAGTTGCAATCATCAACCAAGTTGATTACATCCAAGGATGTCCTTGCTTGACTTGCGCACAGTCCCTGATCTGAGATTCTACCACAGCAACTGCACCATGATCCTCACTCCCACGGACGGCGTCTTGGCGTTTCAAAATAGCCAGCCACTAGTCTCAATCTGTCCGCTCCCGTACTCTCTGAAACACACTGCTCCATGAATATAAACCACGACAGGCAGGATCGCCCATTTGTCCCTCTCCCCAAACTACCTTGTCGACCAGCATCCCTCCCATGATGGAAGACTTCCAGTTACCACCCCCCTGCCTCATTTGCCCTGACATATGCGTCGCTTTTGCACAATCTGGACAAGTCGGTGACCCCATTTGTTTCCTACACATCTGCTGACCCCTCCATGACCTAGGAAATCACTACCAATAGCACACTATGCCTTTGTGGCCATGGACGAGCTTCACATTGTCACCCACGTGCCCTTCCTCTCCGCGGTGGATGCATACGCACAGGTTGTGTGCAATTTTCACTGGTGGGTCTCCCCATCTGGCTCAGGATCAATGGCATATATCTAACTCAATGGCAGAAGGTTTCAGCTGAAAACAGTGAAAACCCCCAGTGTATCTGCACTGCAGTATACACATCACATGCAGCTAGGCCAATGAGGTATATTCTTCCATGTTCACTCATTCCCAGGACACGCTGAGATACCCCCCTTCCATGTAGAACTGGTGTGGGCCATGAAGCCCAGCGGCTTGCTATTCTAGGGCCTGCCATCCCTACCTCTGCTATCCCACCCATCACTGCCCCACCACCTCCCCTCTTCCAAACCTTCCCCCTCCAGGGCAATGCCTTGCGTATGCAGTCCAGCATGCATCAGAATGCAAGTATCGTCCGAAAGTCCCTCACAGACAAAGGACATGTGGGACCAGTTATAGCACCCTACAAGAGGAGGAAGACTAGCAACAGGCCATTCCCTATGGCTGGGCCCAGTGCCTCCATCCAGGAGCCCGAGCCAGAACTTAGACAAGTGATCATCATACTTTACCCTCAATGTGTATGTTCCCTACCTCTCGCACTCTCCCCTCTCTCACAGTCCCAAAGCTTGCCATGACAAAGAAGCAACCCAGTGTGGAACGCACCATTATGAGCACATTTATTAAGGCTATGGAAACAGCCAAACTCACGCTAACTTACACTTATCAATCAGACCAGGAACATGATCCTGACCACTTTGCGACCCAGTTCAAGAAGGAGCTCAGGTATCATATGATTAGGAACGATCTCTTATCCCCAGACAGAGTGCCACCCCTTGACAGCAATACCCATCTTAACAACTGGGTACCAGTCGAGATCAAGCTAGCGCACAGTGTCTATAAATTTAAGATGACTAACGAGAAAGCTGTCCACCAATGGACCATCGGCCACCTGATCGCTCAAGCAAAGGCGCTTAGACCCATAGTGGATAATACTCCTCCATTTGCATGCCTGGGTATGTCCACTTGTCAGCATGTCCACGGTTGCCCAATACTGATCCATTCTAGCCCCAGCCTTTGGTAATATCACCCGATCTCACTGGCATCCAGAGGGCTGTGAGAAGGATGAAGCTTTTGTGCATGCCTGCTACAGCAAGCACATCCTTGCTCCATTTCAGCAGCATGGCCCAGCATCAGACACAATCACATGCACAGAAGCGTGTCACCCCATTATTGATCCTCTTGACTCCGATTCATCTTCTGTATGTGACCCTCAAACTCACAGCCTTAATTCCCCCCTAACCAACAACCCTGCCAGGATGTGTCGGATCTGGATATCTCACTTGCACTTGCTGAGCGTAAAAGACGTGCACCGGATCCTCCTGTGACGGACAGGGTGAGGTCCTATGTTCTGTTGCTACACACACCCTACTGACATAGATGTACACAGCATCGAACTACTCCCATCCCACCCAGTCAGCATCTTCCGCCCCCACCACGCCCCTTTCCTGTCTCTCCCCCACGCCAATGTGCCCCATTTACCCACCCCCCCTCCCGCCATCACCATGTTCCCATGCGTAGTGATGACAGGCCCATTGCAACCTGTGCCCCTGGCACAGTGGCCCAACCGCTGGAGATCTCGGATGAGGAGGATGGGGTGCCACCAACAACCGGAATCAAGACTGGAATGCAGAGCATTAGGCCCTCTATCATCACGTTTGAAGACTTTTTGAATGCCATCCAGGACGCTCAAGCTCAAAACCCATTTGAGTTTACTATACTGGGTACAGGGATAGAGGCCATTGCTGCCCTACTCTGGCGGATCATGTTGAAGCCCGAGCACTTCAAAGATCATGACAACAATGAGGAGGAACATCAGCCAAGCGGGACAAATGCTAGAGTGGGGAAACTCCCCACATTTTCCCATGTCCTCACAGGCATACAAACATGGGGCTTGTAAGTGCAGGCTGCTCCTACCCAATGAAATTGCCATTTGTCTTACAATCTCACAGGACAGGTTTGGGTGGAACTGTTGGTGCTGTGATTGGGAGGCAAGCCATCACACGGTGCATCGACCATGTGATCAAAGAACACCCTACCGACTGGTACAACTACCAGGGGGTTTACAACCTCATTCTCCCCACCAATGCCCTAGGTCAAGCAGTGACATTAAGTCAGTTTACTGGCTATGGCAGGCTAATAGCAGTTGCATTTGCTTGGGGAATCGGCACCCCAGCCATCTCCCCCTACCTCATCCTGTACCTTATGTCAGGAGGCAACCGCGCAGCCTGCACTGACCTGGACTTTATCAGAAGCATCAGCCAGTCTCAAGCAGATGAGATTCAAGCATGGCCTGCAACCCTTTCCGACTACAAGCAGGGGTCTCTCGCCCCTGCAGCCCACTGCCTGCGAACACAGGTAGATGACAACCCTGTGCGTACCCTCCACATAACCTGTCTGCTGTGCCATGTCTCTTAAGTCTTGTTCCCACTTTGTTAGACAGATCCTGCCATGCTGAGTGCAGACCAGTATCGTGCCCTAACCCAACACATCAAGGAGAGACATCTATATGGCCCTACCTGGGGCCACATGGATCTCCCCGTTGTGCAGCTGCACCTGGAGGCTCTTCTGGCAGGTTTCAACCAGCCACTAATGCCCAATGGCAGGGGCCCTAAACTTGTGGAGGTCAGCTGACCCCTTCTCCCCCCAACTAGGTTCTAACAAGTTGACCCCCTTCTCCACACAGATGTTTCCTGATAATGTGGACCAAGTGAAGCGCTTAGTAGCCAGCCTTTACTCCCATGACTTCCATGATGTCGCAAAGGGAAAGCATCTTCTGGTCATTTTCACTCCACGGGATCGGGGATGTGCATGGAGTGAGTGCAAGCCTTCAGATCATTATGTGAAGCAATTTAAACTGGCCCTTGTGCGCTACCTTATCCGGCCCGGTCACCCACGGATTAATGTAAGGCAACAGGGGAATGACCGTGACGTCCTTATTCAGACACTCCTTATCACTGAAGAAGAATACAACAAGGTGGCAAAGGAGGCCAAGCCCGCCAAATGGCGGATACAACAGTTCCTGAAGGCCATCACTGGAGTTGCCACCCTGCCGCCAGGTAATGAATGGTGTCTCACCGTAAGTGGCCACTCAACCAACAACCCATTTATTCACCTATACTGTCAAGTAGGTGAGGCTCCACCCACCCATGGCCGGCCGCAAAGGGAAAGAGAACCAGACCCCCCCAGCATTTCATACATGTGATCATGCAATGGATGTCTACCTTGAGGAGCCCCTTGTAGCAATGCTAGAGGACGAAAACCTTCGCCGTGCAGGCCCCGATGCAAAGATCGATCAGTGGCTGCATCAGTCCATTCTCAGTGCACGCAACGACTTCAACACACTTTAGAGATCAGCCATGCTCTTGCTCCATGCCCCCAAGAATGGGTTAGCTTCTCCACCTTTTGCCCTCCTTAGATGAAAACCTAGAGTAAAACAAGAACAAAAAAGGTCTGCCTGCATTTCATGGTTTGGGAATATGCTTTTCAAACTGCACAAAACCACTGCAGCCCTCCTGTCAAGTAGCCACGTATACAAACAATGTCTACACTACACCACCCTCTACTTAGACATACGCTCCACAGCCATACCATTCAAGCATTATATTTGACCTGTGATGTATATAGTTTCAATATAAGTCTACGCCCTCCTCCACCACATCCCTCTGGAACCTAACTCCTTCCTGCTAAACCTGCCCATCATAGAAGGGCAGGGAACCTGGAGGCCCTCAATGTAGCTATGGACAACAGCAGGGGTTATCTTCCACCTCTCATTATAGCATGTTGTGACGCACCTGTTGCACTGGGTAACAGGTGTCAACAATCCTAGCAGTCAAACTCAAAGTATGATGCTACACAGCTGTTGCACTGTATCTTCCATTCCCCCGGGGGCATCCTAGGTGACACAGTAAGACATTTGAGAGGGCACTGGTCCCTTTGTCGTGATATGACGAATGACCCCAGTGTACACCACAACAAATTCTCCCCCTGGTGCAGGTGAAGGTCAACCTGCTGAAGCCTGGGCCACTGCACCTCTTTTCTGGAGGAGGAGGAGTAGACATCAAGGATGGTCTTTATAAATTCCACCACAGATAAGTCTCCCGCCTGATGCCTGCACCCTAGTATACAGGCAAGGGAGAGGCTAGTGATATTGTGCATCTGCAAAAGCAGCAGTGCTGTCTCACCCATCAGGTGAGACGCTGGGGCACCAGACAAGGAGATACATGTTACATGCCAGGCAAAGTCTGCAGTGTTTCGGCCTTCCAGGCCCTGCAACAGGGTGGAGTAGCAGTGGCAAGCCCTAAACAATGATGCAGGATCACCAGAGACCGTAGTGCATGAAGTCAAGGGATTGTATCTGATATGATGATTGAGGATGTGCTGATTCTCCTGTGGGATCTGGCTTATCTCAACTGTTACCCTGGACAGGTTAGGCAGATGAATCAGGTTTGGCATTTCCTCTGGCAAGTCCTTCAACCCCTCAGCCATATCCCCCTCCATTAGAATGAGGTCTTGGAGTTCTAAAGGGCTGATGTTAGCCAGCAGAGTCCGCATTCCCGAAAAACAGTAACCTCCACGGATCACCATGCACCTCACCCCAGGAAACATTGGCTGGAGAGGTGGGTGCACAGTGGCAAGTAGGACGGGGTGTGTAGGGTTGGTGCAATGAAGGGACACTTCCAGCCGTGCCAAATTGGGGAAAACACACCATGTTCCCAGAGCAGAAAGGACAGAGTCATCCGCCACATCCAATTGCAGTAACTCTACACTCCCCAGACTTATCAAATGCCCTGGGGCACTCCAGTGCTCCAGGGATGATCCCAGAGCAAGTGACAGTGTGGTTAATGAGGAAGTAAGGAGCCCCCATCCCCCCATGCAAGTTGAGAGTTGAAGCAAGCTCCCTGTGAATTCAAGTGTCTGCATGATTGTTTGAGTGCTTTTGTCTGTCAAAGCTGCAGAGAACCTGCATCGGGTGGGTAGTTTAACAATTAGCCTCTCCACATGTGCATAGCATATGGGCAGTAACCTGGGCAGCAGGGGAACCACCCCAGCTGGGGGTATCTGGGGTATCAAGGTCAACTCATGCAGAGGCCTAGAGATTGATGCCCCCCACTCCATTGCAATGTTCCCAACCAGGGCCAGGTTGTGTATGTTAGGGCAATGTCGGAACACGTGTGCATCAATAGTCAACCCAGTTGTAGTGGAGAACAGCTGCAGAGTTTGCAACCTCTCCAAGGCCTCTTGCTTGCAGCCCACAATCAGGTCCAGTGCAGCACCCTCCGTCAGGCCATGGATAACAAGACCCTGGCATCTAGGCAGCAGGAAGTGTATTGCACGTAGCACCACCGCATCCTGGAGCAGCTGTTCCAGATGTGATCTAGGAGATATGACCAGGTCAACATCACAGGCCTGGTCAATGGGCGAGGAAGATCCCCCTATCAATCTGACCAAGTGGCTCACATCACACCCCTCCAACAGCAGTCGGGCGGTCCACAGCCGTGGACACCTGCTCACAAACTGTTTGAGCTTACGGCACACACCAGCCATGGAGCACGCAACAGGTTTTGCTCTAGGGACAGGACCAGGCATCCGCAATGGGTTGTCCGTCCACCTGCGAAAGTGCAACCGAGGGGATTCAGTCAAAGAAAACACTCTAGGATCATCGTTGCTAGCAATTAGAATTATGTCATGAACCAGTTCGTGTGGCGTAGAGAGCAGGGACATCCTGATGGAAGGAAAGTTCTGCCTGTGGCAGTGTGGGCAGCTGAAATATATAAATGTTGTCGTAGCTAGCTGTCATTATTTTGAGAGCCGTCCAGACGCCCAACCCACACGGAACCTTGTCTCAATATGTTTTCAAAACCTTATGCCTTTGTTGTCTCCCAGTCTGGTCAATCCTATACCCCTTGTCATTTACATCGGCATACAAGATCTGTACAGATCTCTGAACCAGTATTTGCCATCTACACTATGCACTGTACGTAGCTCACAGTGCTGCGGCAATTGATCCTTCCAATGGTGGGATGTTGCGTTAGCAGGTCATTTTGGAGATCGAGATGGGAAATGTGCAGAGATATAAAACATGTAAAATGGTTCCAGCGCTTATGAGTCGTGCGTCACGCACGACTCAACTGTGCGCGGGCGCCTATGACCCGTGCGCAGCGCAGGCCTCAACCGTGCGCGGGCGTCTATGAACTGTGCGCAGCGTACACCTCAAGCATGACCCAGCGCCTATGGGAGGCATCAACTCTAAGCGGAGTTAGACACCTATGGCGAGGGATTGTGAGACACAATCAGAAATTGTCTTGCAAGGACGAATAAGATGTATGGAAACGATATGGGGAGCGACATGCTCGCACAAGTTGTGGGGCCTAACCGATTTCTGTCACAATATCTAGAAGGATTTCTAACAGAAGCAGTCTTTACATATACACATCTACTTACTACTAGGGAAGCATCTGCATTGCATCCGGGAAAAAGCAGAATAATATTAGATACAAAGTATTTATAAGCGACAAAGTAAATACCAGATGGTGTTCTATTGACCTGCGACAATAAGTGAATAGTCGAATGAAATGAATAAATGAAATAACGAAAGAAATGCGATGCGTACAAGTGCAGGGGTGGCTTAGACCACGCACGGAAGTGCTTACTCAACGAGTCGGACGGAAGTCTCAACATGCCAGGGTTCCTATCAGGCTAATTGGTAGCGACCTATCAGCTAATCATTGCTTACTATAGTGCTGAAGCTGCTCTGGTAAGCGGTTGAACTTTAGTAAGTTACGGAAGTGTTCTTATTATTCTTGCGTAAGTCTAACCGAAGGACTTGGCAGGTCTAGCTTAAGCCCTGATAATTGTAGTTAATTAGAATTGGTGAATTGGTTGTAGTATGCTAGCTAGTCTCGTAATATATATACATGTCGAATTGATGTGGTAGAAGTCTCCAGAATGATGTTCAGTCAATGTGGCACTGCTGTGTGGCACTATCGCAGTGAAACTAGCTACTTGTTTCAGTCCAAAGAGACATAAACATATTCAAGGGCCACATATATGCGCTTCATTCAATGCCTAAGCTAAGCTTACTTAGCTTGTTTCAAGGTTCCCATACAGCATTAGTCAATGTGACGACTGCGGCAATCCCCGAGTCTCCCATTTGCTATTTATTGATGGAAGGCAATGAGCCCCCCCAGGTGGACCTCACATGGGCAGACTCAGTGCGGCTCAACTATATGGATCTGCAGGACAGTGTGATCAGTGCGGCACGCACCAGAGAGGGCAATGTGCATGGGCTGCTGCCATTGAGTCGTAAAATTCTTCAATTTCGTAGTCATTTACAGGCGGTGAGCCTTTTCCTACTCTAATCCCCCGCCCCTCACAAAGTCCCATATGGGTAACCCCAGCCGCAGCTGCAACGGCAATTGGATGATGGGGAACTGGCACAGATTAAAAGCAACCTTGACATCCTCATGAGGTATCTGGATGACGCCCGCCAATGTGCTGCAGACCCGATAGAGGGCCCACCTCCAACAGTTTTACATAAAGTTCTAACTGGGAAGAAAGGGCGGCCAAAATACGTGATTGACCACAAAGTTTTGGCAGGTGCTAGCAAATATCGGGGACCCAAAGGCATTGCGCAAGCCCTAGAATGTTCAGCAAAAACCGTTAGGCGCCGCCTACTTGAGCACAAACTCGCTGAGCCTGGTGGTTCTGTCATCACATCGGTCAGATTACCAGACGGGAGGACGCTCCGCATTCATCACGGCAACCAGCCCAGGCAAGCCACCCTCACTGCCGGGCAACTTGACAACCTGTTGCACAATGCGAAAACCCTCTTCCCAGGGTTTGGAAGAGCCATGCTTCAGGGGTATGTCCGCAGCCAGGGCCACTATGTCACTGACAAGCAGCTCCGGGAATCCTATTGGCGAGTGTTTGGCATGCCAACCGACTGGGTTCGTCGAACCATTGAAAGAAAGGCATACTCTGTAGCGGGTCCCAATTCACTTTGTCACCATGATGGGCAACACGGTCTGTACTCCACATCTCATCCCTCGCTATGGGCCCCTGCTCAACCCACTCCTCTTTAAATCAGCCCTCATACGCTGGAAGATAGTAATCCATTGTTTCATTGACGGCTTCTCTAGGCTTGTCACGGGTGTCCATGCAGTTGGAAATAACCGTGCAGAGACTGTTTTGCACCTGTTCATGCACGTCATAGCTAACCACGGCCTCCCCAGCCGAGTACGAGGAGATCATGGGACTGAGAACCTTCGAGTTGCAGAGTATATGGAGGCTGCGCGTGGGGTCGGTCGTGGCTCTTACATATGGGGCAGGTGAGTGGATCTCTCCTCCCTCCTCTGTAAAGACCAGTTGATTGTTAGCTAGGAGTGTCCACAACACGCGCATTGAGCGATTGTGGTTTGACATCAAGCTTGCCTTGCTCATGAAGTGGGTCCGTCTATTCCGCACCTTAGAGATCCACCACGGTTTGGATCCTGAAGTGCCCGGCCACATCTGGGTAGTCCATCACCTGTTCCTCCCTGCCCTTAACCTGGAGCTCCTTGCCTGGGCGGAAGCTTGGAATTGCCATAGCCTTCGTATCCCTGGAGAAAGGCAGCGAAGCCCTCGAGACATGTTCTTCTTTGGGGTCATCCAGAATGGAGCCCGTGGCCTTGCATTCAATGAGACACCTGTGCCAAATCTAGAGGAGGACATAGGGCATGTTGAAGAGTATGGAATCGATTGGGCCGAGTTGGAGAGAGCCAGAAACACCCACATTGATCTTCCAGAACACATGGCAACAGTGTTGGTTGACCCCCCCACCTGCCCGCTCACTGCGGAGGAGGTGGCAGAGCTGAATGCCAGCTTGCCATCAGTTCCTGTCCTTGGGCAAATGACAGACTCTGACAAAAGAATGCGGTGGATTGCCGGCCTTCAGCACACATTGAACATAATGAGCCATTGAAAAAGTATATAGTATAGTGCTTGCCCGGTGCCCGTATACTTATGAATACATTGTTGCTAATACATGTTAAATCATGTTTTTTTTACATCCCTCTGCACCCAATGAAGGCATCCAATTACACTAAGTGAAGTGTCCTAGCTAGGAACCCGGAACAGACTCCTTCATCAGTCTCTTCACTGCCTCAATGGAAAGGGAGCAGTCAGCAGGGAAGCGGTACTCATCATCCCTGATGTTGTTAGCTGCAGCTGCCTCCATGACCCTTGCCACCTCCTGTGTCACAGCCCAGAGTTTACAGTCGGTTGTTCCTGGTTGCAGCCTGGCCACAGCCACAGCATCCACCCGCAGTCGCAGATACTCTGTCTGCATCCATTTAAGGAACTTTATATTGTTATTCCATGCGCTTGTATTGGCATGCGCCCACTGCATTAGGCTGTTGATGCCCACATATGAAGATTGTCCTTCATGATGCAGGTAGGTCTGCTGCTGCCGGTCGTCTAGTATCAAACCGTGATTGCTTCCCACCTGTTGTACAATTCGGTAGGTAAGATACCACTTAGCAGCGGTGAAACAGTTATGCTTTCTTGAGAGAACATGGCACAGCCTTGCGTAACCTGGATATAGTCCCCCTAGGATGAACGAGAGGCTGCCAGTGCTCGTTTCAGGTCTCTGGGCAGCAGGCGATGGTAGCGAGGCATGGGCGTATAGCTGTGCGGTGGTCTCCTGCATGGGGAAGCCGAACATCAGCCACAAGTTACAGTGCAGCCTGGCCACTGAGTAAGGGACTACTAACCTTAGGTATGAAGTACACCGCGAATACCTCCGTGTTTGTCGGAATCTCAAGCATGGTCAGCACATCACCAATATCGCCTGTTTGTGGAATGGCCTGTCGAATGATGGGTTTCATTGTCGCGTTGCGTTTGATATTGCTTAGTGTCCCGTGCTCCTCATAACCGTGAATGGCCCTTTGACGCCACCCCAACCCTTCACGAAGCAGCGTATCCTCAGAGGGGGGGTTGCGCGCTGTGGCTAGTCGATATTGGTCCTTTGGCAGAGTGCGGAGTCGCTCCGCCATGCTGTTGTCTTGGGAGAGCATGGCTTCCAGGATGCTCTCCACATTGGGTCGATGTGAGGAATATTCAAGTAGGTAAAGCACCTTCTGCAGGAAGAATCCAGGTGGTTCATCTGGATTCTCATAGAACCAGGTGAGAACTGGAATTTCTACCACAGCTTCATCATACTGTGGCTGAGTCTCTAGCGCAGATGCTATAGGCGTCACCCGCATGTTCCCCTCTAATGACACCATAGAGTCTAAGTTGTTCTGCCCCCCATGCGCCCCAAGTCTAGGAGAGTCCCCGTCATCATGTGATCCAAGCGCATCGTCACCCCCTGTCATACCATTAACAACCACATCATTGGAGACAGTTGCTTGGTGGTCAAGATCCAGGATACGCAATGGTGGAGTGGTTGTGGAGGAACCAGGAATCATGGGTGTTGTGTGAGCATCACCTGCTGCTCCTGGGGCTGCAACTTCAGACATGCCGGTCTGTGTTTGTTCCCCACCAACATCTTCAAGGGAGGAAAGAGAGCTATGATGGGATGAGGAGTATAAGATAGCTAAGTTTCTCATGCTACCACTAGCGTAGGATGTGTCTCTCCGGGTGGGATTGTCCACGAAGGCAAGAAGGTCATTCTCATTCTCATCTTCATGTATGTTAGGGCCAGGGTCTGGAAATATGGCTGAAGATGAAGGGGACGGTGAAGCTCTGTTGGACGACCTGCAGGGCCCTGTCACCGCATTTACTGGGTTATTCAGCTCCCCACTCAGCTCAGGGTTTGAGTTCACATTGCCGTTTATTTGTTCTAGGGTGATAGATGTTCTTGCAAGCGGTGGTGGTCGTATGGGCTGCCGCCGCCTTTGTGTTGTATTGATCCTAGAACGGCTAGGTCGCGGTTGCGATTGCGATTGCCCGCCCCTTTGTGTTGTATTCGTCCTCAGACGGCGAGGTTGCGATTGTGGTGGTTGACGAGTGCTTGCTAGCTGCTCCAAGTCTGCCATGGTTAAAGGTCCGTGCGCATTACGCACCGGCGGGTGAGTTGCCCGGCGTAAGCGGGGAGGAGGGCGAGGAGGGGGTGTGCTACGAGTGTTATTTCTGCGTGCAGGCATTGATCCAGCTAAGTTGGTGATGTTTGGCGATGTTTGAGAACGGTTGCGCTTAACTAAGATGCACTGCCAATCCATTCGAGTTAGAGTCTGGCACTGATAAGAGGGAATAGGATGTCCCAAGCCTTTGCTAGAAGCATTGTCCTCTCACTCTTAAAGCAGCTTCGGCTTGATTTAAGTCCTTTGTGATGTTGCCAGGATAGACTGCCTCATATTCAGGCACATAACTGTTTGCCAAGTCAAAGCCACTCATGCTTGTTCTGCATCTCAGCTGAAAATCTTCTACAACTACTGTAGTACTATGATGTTAGCAAGCAACCATTTGAGGTGGGACAAAAATATCACTAGGGCAGGTTTGACAAGAAGGGCCACTGGTCACCCTCTGACATAACGGGAAACACACCACCAATACTCTACGCTTTAGTTATCTGTAGCATCCTCTAAGCCATCTATTACCTCTTCCTTTTCTCCGCCACCTCCAATTTCTTTTTTTGTTCTCTTTTTCTTCCTAGGCCTTTGCTCATCCTCGGCTCTATCAGTGGGAAGGCGCAATGCCTCATTCCCTGTTCGTATGCCAGCCCTGGAAGGTTTATGTATGGCAGATTGCAGTGAGTACCCCGGAGTGAAGAAGACTAGTGAGATGCGGCCCGGGGTAACTGACATCTCGCGAGTCATCACAGCCGGCTTCCATGGCATCACCTGGTGCCACAGGTCTGCTGAGCGAAACAGCAGCAAGTGACCAGGGTCATAGCTATGCATAAGTTATATCCCAAAGCACACATGTCAGTGAGGCTCTATGCACGGACATCGCAGAAGCCAACTGACCGATAAGCCATATTAATGTCAGGCAGCAGCATTGCAGTCTTGTACTTGGACTGTGTTGCAGGTTCATAAGCTCCTGCATTGACCGTTCCGCATATAGCTCTGGCTTGATCTCCACCATCCCGGTGAAGACCGACCTGACACAGCCAGATCAAAGCGCGCGAGAGCCATGCCCCTTTCGGATCGTCAGGCATAGATGACCTTGCAGATTCGAAGGCGCTTCGGTAATTCTGAAACTCCTCTGGGAAAGCCTCTTCGAAAGCGGCAGCCATGATGCGATGGATGAAGCGGGTGTTAGTCAGGAAGCGATCAGCAGCCACCCTCTGTGCTGCCGAGCTCCCTACGGCGTCCTTTGAAGGGACCATTGTAGACTGTGACAACAAAAGCACGACAACGTAGCCGACGGGTATCAGTGAGGGGGGACAGGCAACAGTTCAAAGAAAGGATGGATGACCTACGTTCTTTTGCTGAGCTTGGCCGTACCACGCATGGCATAGATGCGCAACCCCTTTCCGTTGACGACAAAGGATTGTGCCAGGTGCCTCCCAAAGGGTGTCAACAGGTGCGGATTTGGAGGTGGCCACTCCATCCTCCCTTGGAATGACATCCTCAGTAGCCGAATTAGTTGAATCGTCTGCTGCCGGCCCAATGCGCGCCGCCTCCATAGCTGCAGTGATATTTGCATCCGTCTCCTCTTCTGATAGCTGTTCATCGGTGTACACGCTCGCACTGAACAATATCACTTAGAGTAACAACGACCTGCCCTTTGACTCACGAAACCTTGCAGTCCACATCTGGCATTCGTTTGTATTCCATGTAGTCTTGCTCTTGGTGTCTGCCATCCAAGGTTGAAAGGACTGGCTGGTGAACAGAGAAATACTGCTGAGCCTCGTACTTCACGTAGTCCATCCAGGCATTCTTGTGGAAGTCATGCGTCAATAGGCGCTTGCAGGGGCTGAGAGATGGTTGCAACTGACAGGAATCCCATGGCTTTGCGGCTCATGATAACCCTCATTCTTGTGGCGGTGGCCACCGCGATGTCCTTTCCCACAACCCAGGTAGAAAGCAATCGGCGTGCCGTCACCCAAAACTAGAAACTCTGACTGACTATGTACGATGAATGTTTCATCCTTCAACATCTGCTCAACCTTTGCCTCCATTGCTGCAGTGGCCCGCCTACTGCGTGGGGCAGCACTAAGCGCATTGAGGGTGAGAGACTTTGGTTCTACAGTCCTTGTGTCTAGAGAAGCAGTGATCAGTTTAGGCTGCCAGTCCACCAAAGGTCTGGACTGAACGCTTTTCTTTGACATGCCGCACTGTCTCCCGCAGCTGTTCAATGTAGGCATCAACTTCTGCCTTAGTTGGACATGGTGGTGCGTTTCCTTTGGGTGGTGGGACCGGGTTATCAGGCTGTTGTTTCCCTCCCATCTCAGTCTAAGTCATGAAGGACGATTAGATGACAGATGCACAGCCACCACATTACTCCGCCGCCACAAACTTTTCTGTAAGGTCTAATAGATAGCTTGAATCGGACTTCCCAAATTGCATTACATCCATTACGATGGCTGTCTATCCGGTATGGCGCAATAAGCGCCCAAAAAGTCACCTAGGTGTCTGAGGTCATCTCTGTGGTTAAGGTCTAACGGTATTCACAAGGTTATTTCTACCAACAGCACCTCTGCACTATAAGCGCTCAAAACGTCACCTAGGTGTCCAGCATCTCACCACAGATCTCTTTAATAATTTCCTCAGTGGACAAAGCCGATTCCAACTGATAGCACACAATAAGACAGGCGCCCAAAGTGTCATGTTTTGTCTGACATTCATTTGTTATGCTTTGGGAGGAGTGAATTCCGCCCAAAGGAAATCCAATGGGTCCTCTACTTGATGTGTCTTAACATCCAATGCTGTCACACCTATGACCAATTAAGATCATCTTACTAGTGCACTCCCAATAAAGAGCTTACAATGTAATACACCATGTTGAAAGTCCAGATATCATCAGTTAACTACAACATATTTGCAATGAAGTTCTTGGCATGATAAAGGTGAGTGGCGCTAGGTGGCACCAGGTAGCGGCTCTGAGCTTGAGGTACCATAAAGCCGAATTATATTCTTGTATCAAAGAATATAAATGTCCAATGCAGTTGTTCTATCAATATTAGGAGTATGCCCATATGCCATATGTAAATTATGAATCTAAGCGTCTGCGGTGAGCAAGAAGCACCCGTAAATCCTCCGACATAAAGTCTTTAACTTTTGTGACAGCGCATGACTATTCGGGTGTCATCGGCCGCTGACATTCGGAGCTTTAATCGGAGTTTCAAATTGCCTTCCGAGTAATGGCGTCGTGTCGTCCCTCGTCACTACATCCATGACCCACACTCTCAACCCGCAATGGGGAGCCTTTGCCGCGCTGTGTGGTTTGTCCGAACTGATCACTCGGATGAACAGATCCTGTGACGGCAAAGCGCGTACGGAGGGCAGACTTAGCCGCTAGAGCCTTTGGGTGTACTCGCGGTCTACGCGGTTACCCATTAGAAGAGGCATGCTTGTGTGAACGGTTCCCCGGGAACGTGCTTGGGTTTCGAACACAGGTCAGGCAAAAGTCACCTCCTCAAGACGTATGTGGGCGCTCAAAACGGTGTAAACTCTTAACAAAAACCTGGTCCGTCATTTCTCTTTCTCTCGCGCTTACTGACATCTGCGTCGCGGGCGTGAGTGATGGGCAGCGAGAATGTGAATGTAGCTATGGTAGAGGTCTTCATTAAGCGTAGCACATGCGCACTTGTTCCTCACCACGACAAGGTAATGGAGCTTATTTCCTTTGTCTAATGCTCGCTATCTCACCCTGCAGGACGATTGCGGTGAGTAGCATCAACACTTTTAACCAGGTAATGAAGCACAAGATCTGGTTGTGGAGCAGCCCATTGCCAGATTCTGGAAAAGGGTGTGTGTTTATCCCTGCATAGCTCTGGCCTCATTCTAAATGATGTCGGACAGTAGATGAATTATCCGAGGTATGTATATCACGCGGTTAGGAAGGTATTGGATCCGAAGCGCGCCGGCTCACAAGTTTCATTGTGATTGAGTACGGTGAGTAAATCTATTCCCTTCGAGCTCGGCAGCGCAAGACTCATGCATCAGATGTAGAGAGCGCTACCACTCATTCATATACATGGACGGACAACTGTTGGAAGCATGGTGAGCGTGTCCTTGTTTGCCTTACATGTTTGCCGGGTATTGGACAGCTGGACGCTTGAGCCCACAGTATTAACGTCGCTAAGATATATTATATAAGCAGTTATATAAGCAGAGCGCTAAATAACGAGAAGTCACGCACCTCTCTTTCATGAATATTATGTAATCAATTTTTCAGCACTTGGTGTTTGCGAAAGTAAGTGAGAGCAGAAATCCATCTCCGGAGTTAGATTTGCTAATGAAATCACTCTCGTATAATTATACAATCTTAAAGTTCTACTGGATATCTGTAATCTTTATTAAAACCTCTTTGAGCTACTGTAAAATTGAATCGTTATAAGGTATCGTTCTTCGAGATGCCCAGAGTTGCTATATAGTATACTTGATTTCTGCATGCATATTTCTCCCTCCCGACCATCTGACTATCTACCGCTCAGTACTTTTTTTTAAGTCTTGTTGACACTAAACTGAGCTTAAGCATAAAATATAGCATCCTAAGAATAGCACAGGCTGAGTGCGAGCAAGTTGGGTGTTCATTTACTTATGCGGACACCTAGTACGCTCAAAGGTTTAAAGCCTTCAATGTTGAAGGCTATGCCTGACTGTTAAGGAATTCTTCACGGGTGTTTGGGCATCTCCTTAAAGCCCCTCGGGCCGCTGCTAAAGCCTTTAGGCATCTTTTGTAGACTTATGTTTCAACCGGGGCGCTTATGACCCGTGCGTGAAGCACGCCCCAACCGGGCGCTTATGACCTGTGCGTAAAGCATGACTCAACCGGGCTCTTACGTTGCAACAATTAGATGATGTGACAAGGCTGTGAGTCACACCAGCTGCTAAATTTCTCGGGACCATCACTGCTGGTCCTGGCTTCAACTGAGCTTCCTTCACATTTACTGCACAGTTCCAACATTCATATTCTGACAAACGCAACAGTCACATCATGATTCTCCATGATACACGGGTACCTCCCATCCTCTATTCTCCTCTCGTTTCTCCGCTTCCTCGTCGGACAGACATATTCGACCCTTCCTCAGACAGGTTCACAAACATATCATCCCACCAGTCCTTCTTAGCGGACATGGAGGCTCATCGGGCGTACCGCTCACTGCCATATGAAATCAGACAAGTTCTCCATCCTCTAGCGTTGCACATCGACTTGCACAATAATAAACTCATGGAGTTTATGGCAAAGAAGGACTGGCCCCAGCTGCACTGGGAGGGAATATGCGAGAAAATGGACAATGTGACTATAGACAATTATGCTATAGACCAGCTCTTGACAGGGAATGGCTCCAATAATCGAATAAAAACTTTACTGGCATGCTGCATCATCGACAACTTGCTAGACGCATACCTGCCAGACGATGATGTCACCGAGGCTAAGCTGCGGCTTGCAGTGCAGTATAGAGATCCGGCGTTTGATCCGGAGGTCCAGCTCTTCACCATTCCTTCAGCCGAAGAGCTAGAGTCATGGTCCTCGCAGGCAGTCCAAGGAATGAACGAGGGCTTGCAGGGTAGGCAGCCGTTATCCCTTGACGCACCACCGCCCCAAAATGAAGCACCGGAAAAGTCACCACCCTGGGTTGCAAAAGAGTTAGAACAGACAGTTTTACTACCTGTCCAACCTCTAGAAGGTGGAGATCGCCTTCATATGCTATCACAACTACAGCTCTGACCGTGGCATGCTGCAGTAACGCACCTTCAACGCCTCAAGGACTCCCTGTTATGTGCGGAGCGCGAAGTCTCTGCAGTAGCTAGCCTGGTAGGTGTTAAATCCGCAAGTGTTAATGTTGCCATTATGTGTGCATGGCTCGCGGAGCAAGTATGTTCAACCACTGTGCCGCTGTATTCCTTCTCTCATCACATTCCAACCATCCACCAGTGCACGGGTCCCCAGGCTGGGAAGATGTCCATCAAAAGCAGGCAGGCCTTTACTGGTGTTGCCTGCTTGCTGTTATATGATCCGCGTATCATGTTTGCGCCAAACTTTCCCAAATGGTGCCCTAGACATGGGGGTGCTGCTAAAATACCGTGGAGGTATTGGCTTAAGGTAATTAGCTCAGCCTATGCCCATCACTTCCTTGTGCTCATGCACTGCAGCTTGCCCAAACTAGGGTAACCTCTGATTCAACCTGTGACCTCCTCATCGCGCGGCGGTTTTGGCGGTTGGTGGCGGGGGAGGTAATTCTCTCTCTGGCAGTGGGAAAACCTTCAGATGCAGAAAGTTCGGTGCCGTACACTATCATGCCTTTTTCAGCAGATGTGCAAGGTATCTTCATGACAGCAGGGGCTCAAGTCATAACTGCTGTTCCTGAAGAAGTCGACATTACTTCTTTACCCGGATGCACCAAGATGCCGATCGGTGGGCTCACGCCGGAGGAGATTGAAGGTATAGAAAGTGCGGCCGAGAAAGACAAATTGGGGATATGGAAGGTTTGCTATCTTCTATTGCTATGGCTGTCTGAGTGCCTGATCGATTATCCCAACAGCGCATCATGTTGGCAAGCTTTGACAGTGGACGTGTGATTGAGGTACCTCAGGTGGATGAAGAGGGGCACCAAGACGCAGAACCTGAACAGCCGCATATAATAACAAAGGCTGTGCCGCTTACTACACGGGCCTTGACATCGATTATGGGTTCCATGGCTTTGAGTTCTGTACGTACCCTCTTGAAACCCCATTCTGCCCTTGAGGTGACCCACATTTGCTTCCCTCTCTGTTTGCATCTTAGCCCAGCAAACCTAAGCGCGATCCCCCCAAATGGGCTGGTGTCCAGATCGCATCAGTCAGTCTGAAGCCACGAGATCCCAGAGATACTTGGGGTCACGATGACCGTGCACGGACTGCACAGCTCTTCCCCCTTCTTGAGCACAGGGTGGGCATCAAATCTCATCGCATATCCGTGACCATTAACCCATGTGGACAGGAAACGGAGACGATTGACATCCACATCCTTGACCCTAGGACAACGCCACCAGAGTCTTCACCGTCATTCAGTGTCAAGACTTTTAAGGCTTGTAAGTTAAGTCAATGGTCGTATAAGTGTGGATGCTGACAATGAGACCGTAGTGAATGGTGGCGAAGAGCGAAAGGACATGTGCGTCATTGACCTGATGAAGCGAGCCAGGGTGTTGCATTGGGAGGATGTAGACCTTACAGAACACACAAACTTAGATGGGAGAGTCAACAAGGTCATTTCTTTGAATGCAGACGGGGACGGAAACCCACTCATCCAGACACCCGATGGTGAACTCCCTGATTTCTGGTTGAGAAATGCTCTCAGAAACCACAATGCAATCCACTTGATCCATCCAGATAACCACCATGGAGCTGTACCCAAGAAGTACACGTTTAAGTACTATGATATAGCTGCCACTGGGCTGGATATGAATATGGCAAGGGTTGTCTCTGGTTAGTCTTGTCCCCCCCCTCCTCCCCCAACGCTTGTAGGTATCATATCTCTCAATACTGATTACATCAGATGGCGCCAGGCTGGATACAGAGAATCCATCTGGACATCATGCCATCATGTCCCTCGGTCATCTCTTTCATGACGAGGCAGTGTCACCCTCACGCTCGCTCATTATGCATGACTGCTTGCCTGGCATCAATTTCCTTGAGCTGCCGAAAGGTTTGCGTATTAATGTCCCCAGTGCTGTCAAGTGAGCCACCATGCCATCTCATCCTACTGCGCTTAAGCTTACCCCCGGACAGTGAGGTTGACTCCATAGCCGCTGGCTCACAGTATCGTCGATACCTCAAAGGACGTCGATTCAGCGAGGCGTTTGAGCTGGTCTGGCGGATCATTGGTTGTGAGGGATCCTACAGTGCTCCACATGTTGATGGGGGTGGCATGAACACCTGGGTGAGAATTCTGAACGGCGTCAAGGCTTGGGCGATTCGATGGAGGGGTCCTGAAGCAGAGAATGTGCCTGAGCTTCTCCCTCATAAGGAGGACGCAATGAGGTGGACGCTACTCTTTCCAAAGCCCGGTGACATCATGTGAGTTATTACTAGCTAGTGACAGCATTTGTAGAGACATCTTATATCCTCTTCCGATAGATACATGTTGGCAGGAACCGTCCACCTTGTCTTTGGGGTAACTGATGCGATTGCTGAGGGCGGGCACTTCTGCACCACTACCACATCCGTTGCAGGCCTCTACGAATTGTTGGAGGTCGAGCAGTATGGATACGACAATTCGAACGGGGACTATTACTACACTTCGATCGGCTATCGCATTGAACTGCTGCACTACATGATGTCGCACGTTACTTCTGCCACCAGCCTTACTACAAACCCCAGTTAGTGCTCACAACTATATCCGTATAGACAAAGCCGGCAGCTGATGGAGTCTTTAGCGTATGTCATGGACTTTGCAGCTGTACTGGCCTATGTACAATGCTGGACTGGGACGCAGTCAACAACTGGCGATACACCCTCCTTTTTCCCCGATGGAGCTGAAGTCGTGAAAGCGCTCACGCCTTCATTCCCAGGGGAGGACAGCAATGACAAGCAAAAATCCCTGGTGGCTGCACTTACACGTGACCGCAAGGCAGTCCTGGCCAGATTCGCTGCATTCGAAAGGGATGTTCTTGAGGGCGACACATGCTTTTCAAGCACTGCCGAGTCTCTTGTTGAACGCATCACTGAACTGTTGGGTGGCAAGGAAGATCTCGTTGTTCCTGCGCCGAGCGGCTCTAGTGTAGAGGCCCGGAATCATGCTACAGCCACAAAGAAGAGAAAACGCAAGAACGGGAAACAATTGCTTCCGGAGAGTTCCTCTGGTGAGGAGAATCCTCACCAGCGCCCTAGGAGGTCATGAGTGTTAGGGAGTGGGGCCCCGACTAGTATCTGTGGTTACAGCATGTTATTGCACACATAGCATGTGATATGCTAATTTGATATTACTTTCCACATAGCTAATCCAATGGATCCCTAAAGCCTAACATCCCTTTTCAGACGGCTGGGAACTTTACGGCAACCAGTTATCTGCACATTGTATCTAATCATCGTCGGATTCTTCTTCGAAGTCATCTTCCTCTTCCTCTTCAACCTTCAAATAAGTCGACTCATCCACATCCACTTCAGGATCATAGTCTATACAATCTTCAGTCGTATTCGCCTCCTTAGCAATCAGTTTCTTTCCCTTGGGACTGGTATTGGGAGACCTATCGGATGTTATCTTGATGATATGCATAAGACCTCCCAGAACAACAAGTAAATCTTCCGGCCGGACATTAACGTCAAAGACTGCGCTGGTCTTGACCACACCATCGTGGTCAATCATGACAAACTGATACTTATATCCATCCGTGGCAAGACCATAGACAGACAGGTCAGGACGTTGTCGATGCATACGGGCTTGACGAAGTGCAGCCAGATAGGTGAGGAGCTGGGCAAAGGCTTTGGGAAGGTTGTCCTTTGTCTTAGCCTCAATGATAAGAAGAAGGGTTTGGAAGCGCCGTTTGACGGAGTCGCTAAGTCCATCAATGACACGGCCGATACCATGATCGATCCGTCCCGTAACCATAATGTTAGACGGTTGTGCATTCAAGTTTACTTTCTGGATGAATGCCACTTCACCATAAATTTGAATATCGTGGTAAGGAGTTGGAGTGGTCGGCTTTGTAGGTTCCGCAGAGTTTGTACAATCAGTTTTCTTGGCATAACCCTTCTGCAAGATCAATGCTGCTTAAGTGGTGCTGAAATATAGACATGCTTGGGCTCATACCATTATAGTCAAACACTCGTTGAGAACAATGTCCACCACTGTTCGACAGGTGGCTTCACTAGTGCGATCAAAGTTTCTTGCATAATTATGCATAAGAGATTCTGAAAGCATAGGGTATTAGTGGATAGGCAAAGTAAATAAAATGGTAATAGTACCAATACAAGGCGTGGTTTCTGACCTCTCCAGATGGTTTGTAATACTCCAGTGATGAGACTCTTGATACTCTTTACCCCTATCGGTATAGCACAGTTTAAACTTGCTTATTACTTCCCTCTCCGTAAAGTCAGTTGCCGGCCGTCGTTCCAGTGTTGTGGCAGCCTCGGCCTCCATATTTGCTATCACCTCCTTGAGAGCAGACGATGCTTTCTGCCTAGAACCCTTGGAAGAAGCAGGATTATTGAGGCAATCAATAGCTATCATGAGAATTGGAATAATGACAGTCGCTGGTGTTGCATCTTCTGTCTTGCGTTTTGGCATGTCGACGACGTGTTCACAGGCACGTGACAACTATCAGCGGCATGTGGAGAACTATATTGCATACATAGCATGTGATATGTCAACTTGATATTACTTTCGACGTACTACGTAGCTAATCCAATGGATCCTGAAAGCCAAACATCCCTTTTCAGACGGCTCATAACTTTACGGCAACCGGTTATCTGCACATCGCTAAATCTCTATCTAACAACAGCCTGGCAGTTAAGGAAGTGAGGACTGCTGTAGCGAGCTTCTGGCGGCTGTTCTGGCCATGTTACTAGCCACTTCAACTCACCACTTCTCAAATCCGCTTCCCGGATAGCCATTAATTTTGCTATCGCTATTAGGGCTCGACATCAAGACCATCAGACCCACGTAAGACTCGCTTTCCTCGCACAGACGCACCACGCCTTTTGGGCCGGACATACTTAGCGGGTAGGAAGGGTTTCGGACAGTTCAAAGGCATCACTCTCATGGAATATAGTTACGCACGTAAAACGGGTATCAAGTGCTCTATTCTTGTTTGACGTAGAGTACTGTGGCCTATACCTACAGGCCTTTTGCTGGATAGAATGGACATTATATTGCATCCCTCTTTGAGCGATTGTGTCTAGTAGTCTCTATGGAGCTGGGGCTACTAGAGGACTCCTTCCTAAGACGCATATATGGGGGTGCAGAGTCAAGCTTCAAATTGGTCTATCCGTTTCTCAACCCCCGGTACTTTCATGCAGCCCTTTTCATATTCCTTTTCTACCCCATGACTATCTTTCATGGTCATATCCATGTCCTGTTCCTTTCCCAGTGCTTTGTAGCTTCATTTCTCTGTTCTCATCCTTGTCCCAGTATCTGAGCTGTCTCCTCCTGAAGCCGCCCTGCAAGGTTCCACATCCTGCGCCTGCTGGATGAGCTACATGGACTACAGGTTTGTCTACACTTATGCATTTGGATTTCAATCATGCTACTGCGAATGATTATGGGGAAACGGAACTCCTGCTTCTTTACCATAGACTTTAGTATTGCTACACCTCCAGTCTCTGACTCGCCATCTGCAAAGCATAATGGGGCATAATCTCAGCCAACATAGATTCAAGGGTCATCCTTAGGACAAGACAGTACAAGACATTTGAGATGCATATACAGATATCATCACTCCTCCACATTTTCTCCGTCATCATCAGAGTCATCCACATTATCCATCACCAGTGGGGAATTCCACTCTGTCCAATTTCTTGGAATAAGGGGCACATCTTTGAAGAAGTCTTTGCTGATGGCACCATCATTTAGGATATTGAGGGGACGAGGATGGGAAGGCCCACTTACCGATCCACAAGTTGCTGGAATATGTCATCAGACACAGATAGTTCCGAACTACTGTCAGTAGCACTTTGGTCCTGTGGCTCTGCACTAGTGGACGGTAATTGCACAAGCGGTGATGGGTTATAGCCACCCTGTGGAACCGGGGGTGGCAGGCCATGCTGGAATATCTGCGCCGCATACAAGGGAATAGTCTGCTGCGTCTTCTTTATCAGTGGCTGGAGATAGAACTCAATTGCCTCCTGGAGCGATTTGGAGTGAGCTGCAAGGGATGTTGGGTAATCCATAAGCACACATCATCACTGAACCAACACTGACCGTGCTTGGAGTCCCGCAGACAGTTTGCTATGAACTCAAGGGTCGCATGGGTCTGGTGCGTCAGCCAGCTCTTTTGCTCAGATGCAGCACAGATGAGTATGAAATGGATTGATCCTGCCAAGGAATTAGCTAGCAGTGGGTGGAAAACCGAGGTTATTCACCGCCAACCACTGCTCTTGCAGACTTGCGCCCTTGAAGAACCCAGTTCTTAAACTGCCGAAACGTCACACGTGGTTCCACATTCGCTACGTTCCATCTCTTGTAGATTTGTTCTAGCGAAATGCTATTTGTCGCAGGATTGCTTTTTGCTTCCGCCTGTGCTCTGAGGAGATCATCAGTCACGGTCACGGTCACATCACCTCACGCTTCATCGCTCACTGATTGCATCGGAGTGCCAGATCCATGTTGAACTTCATGCTGTTGAACACTATGAAACCTGCCTTGTTCTCCCACTCACGACAGAGCTTGATCAGGCTCGCAATGTCTCTGTTACCCTGCGGTGTAGGCGCTGACGGTTGCGCATTGTCCGCTAAGGAAAGGCGGGCTTCCTCAAGCCAATCGTGACAGGCAGATCCCCTCCAGTACAACTTTTCGCCGGGGTAGAAGAGACTGAGAATCCATGTATAGAATATGGCTTCCATACGGCCCCTTTCTTGCGCCTTCGGTTGGGATGCAGTAAGCAGAGCTGATGGATTGTTTAGTGGGGGTATCAGAGAGCAATCTGTGGAACAACGTACGAGTTCTATCCTCTACTTCCACTTTTATCTTTGCTTCATCCTCACCTGAATCGCCAGGCAAGGGGTGTTGATCCTTCTCAGGGGTTGCTAGACCAACACCTCCCCCCTGCTGTTGATCTGACTCGTCATCATTGCAAACGGGGTTGGGGGTTGGGCTGGGCCCTGTTTTCGATTTCTTGGTGGCAGATGGCCCACCGATTGATCTGCCCTTTCGTGACCTCTTCCCTCTGCTCCTCACCTTCGCGGACTCGGCATAGTTCGGCTGGGGGCCGGACCCTCTGTCACTCCTCCTTGGGTTGCTCTCCCCCGCTTTCTCTTTTCCTTTGTCCCCTCTCTCAGTTGTCACCCCCACCAGCTTTGTCTCATCTGCCCCGGCCGTCCCTCCTCCCCCTGCTGTGGGCACCAGACCCAACCCGTCATCACTGGACAATGCAACCAATGAATATACCTCGCTTCCCCCTCTTGGCTGGTCTGTATCTGCCCTTGGTCAACCGGCCCTGTGTTTGTGTTCAGCACACCCCACTCACCTGGCCGTAGGTCGTCATCACTCGACGCGGGGAGGAATAGTCCATCACCGCGGGGTGGAACTCCACTGACTCCCTGGTCTTTGATACCGCTGGCACTATTCTCACTCGCATCCGGTGTCTTCTCGCCCCTCCTTGTTCTCCAGTAAGCTTCAGGTCCGACGGACCACTCACAAGGGGCGGCCCGGCTCTGGTCGGCGTCCAGCCATAAGCTGCCTACTTTGCGCCATACATTGTCGACGGAAGTCGGGAATGGAGCTTTAGAGCCGTCATGTATTGCGTTGAGTAAGGAGAGCAAGTCGGCGAGTTCCTGGGGCGTGAGTTCGACGGACTGGGTGGGCGGGTTCTGCGATGTCTTGAAGGGGTCCTTGTTAGTTGGAGGTGGTGACAGATCTCAGTGTTGCCTACGCACCTGTGATAGCTGTGGGCGTGACTGCGCAATGAGGAACAAAGTCACTGTGGGATCTGGTGAGTGGGCATGCGATGGTGTATCACGCTTCAGAGAAGTGACCTTCTTCTTCTGGCTTAGATGACTCCATGTCGCATATAGGGTGCCTTGCCTTGAGAGGACGCTATGTCTCGCGGATGTGGAAGGGCAATGTGAAGCTTTCCTAAGTCATGGGCGTAAGTCACAAGTTTGTTGATGGCCAAGTGCCTTGTAAGGAGACAGGCTGATACACACCTAGTATCTGAGATAGGAATGGTGGCTGATCTCTGCCTCCAATAGGTAAACTTTAATTACTGTTGGTTGGCCCAAGGTTGGTATGCGCTCAATGACCTGGGGGTCAAAGTCAAGTCCCAGTCGGCAACAGCCGCTGAAGAAGCACCGTGTAGGATCTCTTATCTCTGAAAGTTCTTGCGCCTAAGTTGTGGGCCCTTAGGTCTATAATTGGATCTATAAACATATACACAAACACTCGCATCATAATTACCATCAGATGGCATTGTCTGCCCGTAAATCTAAACATCAATCAACCTGTCGAGTCTAATGTGATCTGATTTAAATTATCTAATCTTATCTAATCTTGTCTGATCTTATTGTGTGCCTGGTGTAAGGCCGCCTTGGGGGTTTCTATTAGATTAAGAATTGATTCACTGGGTGAATTGTGCTCTACCACCTGACTCACCGCAACCATTAGTCGCTTGGTGCTCAGACTTCCGACCGCTAGTTGAGAGGGCCACTTCCTGGTGCAAGGCTGGCCAATAGCCAAGCCTCCTCCACCCACCATCTTCAGTCATTATACCAGGACTAGGCTCCCGTCCTTCCTCAGATGCAGGACGCACTGCTCCTCCTCCACTTCATTCACAACTGTAACCTCAACCTCAAGTCAAAGGGACCTGTTTCCGCCTCTGTCTCCAACTACTAAACTGCCCGAAGTCTGATGGACAATGTACGGCCGAGGTGAGTCATCTTTCCTTTCTGTGTCCTGGGGATCGATGGAGCTTACTCGGCGTCTGTCAATAGATGCGCTTGCATCTCCAGTCGGCCTCAATGGTGCTCCGAACAAAACGAACGCTCCTATGCATCATAGTCCCACGTCGCCGCGATGTTGGTGACTCATCATTTCTCATATGCTTGCTCACAACCGAATCGAATCGCGTGAATCAATCATGTCCCACCTCCTTTTGGCTTCTTCACATCATTTACCTCTCATCATCGATAACCCATCTCAAATTTGTATCGACTACCATCACCATTAACTAGTACTACCACCCTACCCTACTCCGTTTTCGTCTCTGTCGTGTTTCCTCTTATCTTGGTCGATGTACTTCTTTAATACCGCTACCACCACTGCTCTCAGCCGTGTTCAACCTCCCATTGAAAGCTATCGCCACCACCAGTACTATGACGAAGGGTCCATGCCTCGCTACAATACTCATACTTTCCAGGTCCCGCTTCTTTCTCTCCCACTTGAAGTCGAGATATCCCGCCGCTTCCTGTAACTTTGGCCATCGTCTCTTCTTAACCAGCTACATGCTCTCTTCGATGTTCATCTGCGACGATGCTTACTCAAATAAGGTAAGTGTCTCTTATAAAAAATCGCCCGCGTAACAACTAATAATACGTCAGTTCTAGTTCCTATATCGTTACCCTCCGCGCCCGTTACTGTCGACTGTATACTCTCCACTTTCAGTGACCCCTCACTATTGTGCAATATGTATCCCAAACCAGTGGACTTGATCTCGAAGTCCATTGTGAAGGTTGAAGCACTATGGTGAGTGCATTTAAATCATATGGGAATGTGTTGCGGGTCGAGTCGTTTGGAGATACGACGGTGTTGAGAATTAACATGGTGGTTGGATGGTCCTTGTTGACTGGATGCTGATGTGTCCTATCATCAGTTGGACGGTGCCCAGTAACGTTGCGCACTCGAAAATTTATTACCAACCGCCTTCTGCAACGGTGGCAAATGGTTGTCGATGTTCATCACCCGTCGCAACCGAATTCTTCAAATACCAAGCTATCAGAACGATTGGGAACATTGTACAAGGCCCTTGAGACCTGTCACCTAATTCCTCTCGCGAGTCATCCTATTCCCAAGCCGCCACCTAACGAAGACTCATGTTCACCATCGACCCCAGGAGGCAGTTCCATCCGCATTAGCTCTAGTAACCACCCTTCTAACATCAAAATGAAGCATGATGTGATACGTATATACGACGCGCATGAGCACACCTGGGTTGGGCTCGTGGTGTTGGTTGGTAATATTCAAAATGAGCAGACACCTTTACGCTATTTTATTTATTCTTCTTTCGCATATCCGACCTTTGACTGGTGAGTATTCCCTTTATCTTCTTTATAATAATCAAAGTCTGACTCTTCGCCAGGTGGTGTATAACATCTCTTGCTCTCGACCCTCCGTTTCATCTATGATATTGCTCAGTATTTAGGACCGCGGATAGTCTTGAAAAGGATTTTCTGATAGAATTATGGGACTGTCAAAACATCCATACGTCTGATTTGTGCCTAAGACATGCCGATAGCGCACGTTAGTTCTGAGAGCATCAGGGGTCACGGGTGTGTCACATGTGCGCGGAGTTTGAAATGACTTGCGGTTGCTAAGTGGCGTGAAGTGGGTGCCGTGTCTCAAAGAACATAGAAGGGTAGCGGTAGAAGTGAGTGAGATGCATGCCCCAACATCAGAAGAGAGATTTGTCACTCCGAGATGTCATAACTCACAATTCTACTAATTTTTATATTTTCAAAGACGGAAGTGGCACTAATGTTAGAACTGGGAGCAACCACCCGTTTGCCATGGCTTGAGAGCGTAGTCGGCGAAACCAATCTGAATGCTTAATCCTATGCCATAATCCCTCCCTTCCCTTCTGAAACCCTATTCGACTCATAAATCTGGTAGAAAATCTAGAGTGTTCATCACACTCCACACAAGTTGACCCTATATCATTGGCTATTTCCTTCCATATGGGAAATGTATCTGGTGGGGTGTCCACCGGAGTGGCAGACGCATCCACATGGATGCCAAATATCTGAATGAACGGTTCCTCTAGCATGCATCCAAGGCGTGTCCCTCAAGTGAACAGTAAGTGTCACCTGCCCAAGGTGGAAGTGGCGGCTGAGCTCGTTCGTCATTCATTGTACTAGCACAAGCAAACACACATCCTCCTTGTCCGCTACTCTGCTGTTCTTTGCCTGTGGCGCAGACGTGACACGCATGTGGCGTGACTTATCACCGCCAAGTTATTTCAAACTCCGCCAACATCACTCTCACCGCCAACGATCCCCACTATCATGAAAGCTATCGTGGCACCCGACCCACAACATGCGACGTGAATCTCTCGCTCACTTTGCCAACAAGGCTAGTCCACATCAACAAGGTCTCGAAGACGTCTCCTCGTATGACGAGGAAGCGACGGCGGGGCGTATCGCCAGAGTGGCACTTGGATTGAGGCATCACTTTCCGGGAGTGGTGCCCCGAACATCTGAATCATCATAGCCTGGGTGATTCGACCAGTGCAAGTTCTGTGGACCCCGATTTGTCGGTCTATTTGACCTCAGACATTCCCATTGGCTCTATGGGCGTATCTTGCAGGCAAATCGCATGTATGGATGCTTTGACAACCCCACGCCTCTACTGGAAGGATCCCACTTGAGGCCGCCTGTTCGTTGCATTGGTGGCGAGAACAAAACATCGTTAGTTGTCAGTGACTGCAGTGAGTGAGAGGAGTTACAATATCCACCCATTCTGACAGTCAAACCAGAACAGTCCGATCACACTTCACACAAGTTGAGCCGATACCTTTGACTATTTCCTCCCACATGGGAAATTTATCTGGTGGGGTGTCCATCGGAGTGACGGACGCATCCACATGGATACCAAATATCTGAATGAACGGTTCCTCTAGCATGCATCCAAGGCGCGTCTCTCAAGTGAACAGTAAGTGTCACCTGTCTAAGGTGGAAGTGGTGGCTGAGCTCATTCCCCATTCTTTGTACCGGCACAAGCAAACATCCATCCCTCCTTCTTCGTTATTCCTCTCCGACAGTTTCTATAGCGTGACGCACATTTCGCCCAGCTTGTGACCGCCAAGTCATTTCAAACTCCGCACGGCCCGGTCCATGCACTGCAAGCTTGTGTAGATGCACATGCTTTGGCATGTTCTGCTTGGAATTTGCAAATGGAACTGCACCAACTATTTTTGCTCAATCCTATATCTAAATGACCTCTTCAATGCTTTTCAGATATTAATGTCATGCATGAATAGTGCCCCGCGTATCTCAAGCAACGCCGTACATTGAGTGTAGGGTAAGCCTATGCTATATTTTCTAGCGATTGAAATGCACTTACACAGCTGTGGAAATATGTAGCTCCAATAATCAATGTCGCATCTGTATGATAGCCTACAAATTGGCTCCATCTTCTACCTAGACTTTGTCCAGATGCTTCTAGCAACCTGAATCATTGAATAGGGTGCCCTTTGACTCTTCAAACTCCTGAAGCATGACTGTCAGAATGGGACGATACTGCAACCCCTGTTGTTCACCGGGTTCACTAAATGACACTTTGTTCCTGCTACCCGCGAAAGGGATCTTCCAAACAGAGGAGGGAGGTTGTCAAAGCATCCATACATGGGGTTTGTGTCCAGGATATGCTGTTTATGGCATCATGAATCATGGATGAGAAACATATGGTTTCTGAAGCTCTGCAATATCGATTTCCTTGGTTTTGACAGCACCCACTTGGACCCACCGCTTCCGCTTCCACCTTAGACAGGTGATGCTTACTGTTGCGTATTGGATGTGTGCAAGAGGAACTGTTCATTCAGATATTTGGTATCTGCATCTGACACGTCAAACACTTTTTTTTCTCATCCCACCAGCATGAAAGAGCAGTGCCACTATTGATCCACTGAGTCTGCACAAGTATGACTGGCAAGCCTGCTAGTCATACATATAGTGTGCACAAAGGTGGAATGACTTGTCTCATGTTTGTGACAATGCACTATTTCCCATCTCAGTCTCTGACAGCTTGCCACAGATTTGTTCCAGTACTTTGATAACCAACCACTGTGGTTAATCTGATGGTCAAATTGCTGTTGCATTGCTCTACTATGATTGTGCTGTTAGAGATAGACACACTTACTGGTGGTGATGGGACCAGCCGAAAAAACGGTGTGTCATAAGTCGCTGGACTCTCTTTGGAAGTGAATCAATCAGGAGGAGAGGCAGAAGGTCCATGTGTTGTTGTTTGGCCTGTCCCTAGAAGCCATGATGAATTTGAAGTCCGCTTTGAGCGTCCGATAGGATCCACCATGCCACACTGCGGCAGGGTGCCATTTCCATTTGTCTGCATATAGACATGACTTAGATGCTCATGGCTACAAAGAAAATTCATGTCCTGCAGGTATTTATTGCTCTAATTCCACAAGGACTAGATATTGTTGCAATAGACACAAGTCAGGATCACTGCGGTCACTGGCAACTGGCAACTAATGACGCTTTGTTCCCACTACTAATGCAATGAACAGGCGGCCTCGAATGGGATCATCCAAACAGAGACAGAGCAAGAGGGCGAAATGCCAAATGTAAGGGGAGAAAGGCAAGATCTTACACATCAGACTAAAGGTGAATTTTAACATTCTCTAAATTATTTCTAATTGGTATGTTTCTACTAGCCCCCAGGAATAAGTGTACCACCACTGTATGTATAGTCAGAGCCTTCATATTACTTCCTTTGCCTTAGATCTATCAAGTTACTCATCCAACTGTGAATATGCTTTTGTTTCATGTACAATGTGATGCTATTTGTATTCACCTTCCGCTATAACACATATTATTGATGTATAGATTGAAGATGTTGACGCGTTCAAAACCGATTAGATGTTGCACGAACTACTTACGAGAAACAGGCTAAGGGAACTCATCTGCACAATGAATTGAATTGGGTGATGTAAGTACATGGCTATTCTACTCGGACGCAGACATTAGGCTCTGCTAGAAGTGCGGCTGAGGTTGGGAAGTGAATGACCCCGCCCTCAGCTATGAGACGGAGGTGAGCGGCATAGTGGTCCCATAGTGCGGAGAGTGTGTTATATCTTCGTGTAGCGATATTTAGATTCCCCCCTTTAAGAAGCTGCCTGCCAACCTTCTGAGTACACGCCTTCTGGGAATCTGTGGTGTCACGGGCCGGGGTGGCGAGTCCACGCTGCACTGCGAGTTCTACATCTTTGAAGAGAAGTCGGAGTGTGGATGTAGTTGTATAGTATTCCCAGAAGAACACCTGCCGTGCGTATGAATGGAGCAGCTCAAGGTGGCGTCCCATCGGTGTGGAGTGCTGAGTGAGGAAGTGAATGGCAAGGCGGGAGGTTAAGTTCAGCGGTGAAATGTAGTCACAGTCTGCGAGGCCTTGACCAAGTACGTCGAGGCGGCGCGAGGTCTCCGTTGAGAGGATGGCATCGTGGCTGTAGAAGAGCTCCCCATCGACCAAAGTGCTAACTGGGAAATAGAACATATAGACAGTGTTCGGTGATATCACCCTAGTGGTGTCATTACATTAGTGAGTGGAGATGGGTTACGGAGGAGGGCTGGGGCTAACAGATAATCGTATTCTTGGAGAAGTGCGGCACGAAACGGCCGATCTTCAAAACCGGGCCGGTTTGTCAGCCGCCAAAACTGTTGGGTGGGTGAGACGGCCAAAAGATCATCTATGGCTGATGGAGGGGGCATGGGGTGTTGGGGAGTGATTGTGAAGACCCACATGGCCCCCTTGCGGACACGGTAAACAACACAAGTCCCTCCGCCCGGTTTATGTGGTCCAAGGATGGTGTTAGCGGAATGGACTGTGGTCCACTCGCCTGCAAAAGAGCGATCCAGCGGCAGGGCATCCTTTTCAAACTGCGGAGGTAGTGAGAGACCTGGAGGGTAGTCCATAATCACATGCGACATGTTTTGGCTGATGGCAATGTGGTTAGCGTGCTACAAAGAGTGTAATGAGAGTTGCTGACAGAATACAGACAGGCCAAGACCCTGGAAACACGGTCTTGTCGGGCCGGAGTCCTTGAATGAATTGATATAATTTATTGTTGTCGGTGAACATATCGATGAATTTGGCTTGGGAAGGCTGCTCAGTGGAGATCCGGGAAGAATCCCTGTCAACGGCGTCATGAGTCAGGGGCTGGCCGGGTTGGTCTGGAGGGTGATCCAGGTTCCCGATCATTGGATCGACTGCCTGCAGGGGATTGAATTCTGGGGTTAGGGCATTAGTTGGGATGCGCGAGGTAAATAAGCAGGAGGAGGTTGCGTACCCAAAACTGGGAACACTTGGAATTTGGACTTTGTGTTGCTTACGCACAGGTCGGTGAGGGCCTCCTTGAACGCATTAATGTAGTTAGGGGACATTGCAGTCGGCGGGGGCCGATCTTCGGGAAGGATAGTGCGGAGGACCAAGATAGAGCCCTGTGCTAATGTATCGCGGACGAGGTCACCAGCTGCACCGTTGTCCAGGTTGCAGGCTGATGCGGGGTGGGTGTCAGGGGCCAGCTTCTGGATGAGGTGGGCTGTATACTCCTGGCATGGACGGGGATCGGGTTAGCAGGCGTGCGATCGCAGGATTAGAACTTACGGCGTGTGGCGGTGCGGGTATGTTGACGGAACACTCCAAGTTGGGAAGGTGTATTATATGCGTTTTGTAACCTGGCGGTGGGGGATGGATCGATGAGGCTGTCGTGCCCTCGGGAGCAGGGATCACAGGTTCGTCGATGGTAGGGGGGATATGTGTGGGTGCTGGTGGCAATGTGGGAGGTGCGGTTGTTTCCCTTTGGGTGGGCCGCAGGCGTGCGCTACGACGGAGTTCAGACATAGGTGAGGGGGAAAGTGACGAAGAGATGGGTGGGGATGGGATGAGAGGTGATAAGGGATGATGGACGATAGTGGTTGGAGATTGGGAGTTGATAACATGGGTGGATAAGCGCTGGCGCTCCCGGCGCTTATGACCCATGCGCAGAGCACGCCTCAAGCATGCACTGGCGCTTATGACCCATGCTTGAGGCATACCTCAGGCGTGTATGGGCGCTTATGAATCGGCGCTCTACTGCTGTGTATAGTACTGTATGATAGTTTCTTTATTTTGTATTATAAGTGGTCTATCAACATAAGTAGGGAACATGGCATCTCACACTAGCGTATTACTTACTGAAAGTGCGTTTAAAATAATCTTATTGTAAATTATTACCGTAAATGGGTGAGGCACCGGCGTGGGAGTACCGGCCGCCTGTGGGAAAGGGCTATTCTTGGCATTGATCGCCCTGATTCCGGGTATATGTCACGACTGCGGACTACTGCGGCGTACCTGAGGTGCTCATGCGCCTTAGTGTGCGACTCGGTCATGACTCACTATTCTCTCACAACTATACCCTTGGAACTGGGATATCGTTCCGGTCACACATCGGGCATACATGAGGCGTGGTAAGGTCGTTATCAGGTCGTTATCAGGTCGTTATCAGGTCGTTATCAGGTTCCGATCAGTGATACCTGGGTCACGCCTGGGTCATGCATTCCGTTATGGATTTATGTTGCGGTTTGATTTTTGTCCACGGTAAACGTTCATAACGGGAGCAGCAAAACGCCGCAATGATGAAGCAATATTTTTTTTCGGCCAGAAAGGGTTAATACCTGCCGAATCCTGTTTATCGTGACTATATCGACAATCTAATCCTTTGCAAAACAAAGATCGTTCGAACCACTTTGGATATCCTATCACGTATTCTCTAACCCTTCAACTCATCGTCACGTCACCTCCTAC